>Ga0068868_100000929_pt1 | contig 19950 bp, 12 predicted proteins | sample KBSMisM42_FD_64660 | JGI IMG/M metagenome (GOLD analysis project Ga0068868, IMG submission 64660) | Miscanthus rhizosphere microbial communities from Kellogg Biological Station, Michigan, USA - KBS Miscanthus M4-2 | ecosystem: Host-associated > Plants > Roots > Rhizosphere > Soil ...
AGATTTGATAAATGCAGAAATTATATCGTAATGCTGCTCGCCTTTTTTATCGTACAATGCAATTCTTTTTTGAGCCACGTCCATAACAATCTCATCTGTGATTTCAACATTGCCTCCTTTCGCATCAACAACCAGTTCCAAAAGGTTCAACAATTTCCTGGCGTCTCCCCCCGAGATGTTAATAAGAGCCTCTGTTTCTGTTAGTGCAATTGTTTTTTTGTGAAGAGTTTCATCTTTCCGTATGGCGTGGTGCAAAAGTTGGATCAGGTCTTTTTCATTCAAGGGTTTTAATACATAGACCTGGCAGCGGCTAAGGAGAGCGCTGTTGACTTCAAAGGAAGGATTCTCCGTGGTAGCACCGATCAATGTAATGATCCCTTTTTCAACGGCACCAAGAAGTGCATCCTGCTGCCCTTTATTAAAACGATGAATTTCATCGATGAAGAGTATGCAATTGGTTTTGCTCTTCGCTTCTTCGATAACTTCCCGCACTTCTTTTACTCCTGCCGAAATAGCGCTTAGTTGAAAGAAGGGAACTTTCAGCGTGTTGGCAATGATATGAGCGATGGTTGTTTTTCCGGTACCCGGAGGTCCCCACAATATCATCGAAGGAATTTTTCCATGTTCAATCGCCGTGCGCAAAATGGATCCTTTACCGGTCAAATGTTGCTGACCGATCAGCTCATCCAATGTGGTTGGGCGAATTCTCTCCGCTAACGGCGTCATAGTTTTTAAATAGATAATGAAGTTAGTAAGAAGTGAGAGATTCTATTCAGTCCCGATCGAACTGATGTTTTTCGGAAGAGCGTTATAATTTTCCTGTTTTATAAAGCTATTCATCTTACCTGCATGAACAGGATATACGCCCAGTTCAATAGTTGGCGATCCGGAATATTTGCTAAGGAAGTGGGATCATTTCTGATTTTTTACATCCAACTTTATTTGCAACTCATCCAGTTGTTTTTGGTCAATAGCGGAAGGCGCATCCAGCATCACATCGCGGCCAGCATTGTTTTTTGGAAACGCAATAAAGTCGCGGATACTTTCGCTGCCGCCAAGGATGGCGCAAAGCCGGTCAAACCCAAACGCTATGCCACCATGAGGAGGTGCGCCATATTCAAAAGCCCCAAGCAAAAATCCAAATTTGTGAAGGGCCTCTTCTTTACTCATCCCCAAAGCGGCAAACATTTTTTCCTGCAATTCTCTCTGAAATATTCTAATAGATCCGCCACCAATTTCATTTCCGTTCAACACCATATCATAGGCATTGGCCTTGATGTTTGCATACGGATGTTCAAGGTATTTTTCAGGATGTTCGATCAAAGGATCATTTTCGATCATAAGATTGACATGTGCAGGCTTTGGGGAAGTAAATGGATGATGGCGTGCATTCCAACGATTCTCTTCCTCACCGTATTCAAACAAAGGAAAATCAAGCACCCAAAGCAATTTGAATTCATGGGCCTTTCGTAAACCTGATCGTTGAGCTATTTCAAGCCTTAATTCACTAATGGCCTTTCTTGTCCTCTCTTCTGCGCCAGCAAGAATTAAAATAAGATCACCGGTTTTTGCTTTGCAGAAATCAGCAAGAGATTTTAATTGCCCGGCATTAAAGAATTTATCAAAACTACTTTTATAAGTCCCGTCGGAATTCACTTTCACAAAAGCTAAACCGCCCATGCCAATTTGGGGACGCTTTACCCATTCGATCAATTCATCGGTTTGTTTACGTGAATAGTCTGCGGCATTGGGAACAGAAATGGCTACAACCGTTTCCGCGTTATCAAATACCGCAAATCCTGTGTGCGCGTTCCCTAAAGGCGAGCTTTCCAAATGCTCTTTGTATGACGGAAATGTTGTAACCGGAAATTTCAGGTTAGCGACCTTCATTCCAAATCTTATATCTGGTTTGTCGATGCCATAATTCCACATCGCGTCGTCCCAGCTCATTCTTTCAACAGCCTCAGTGTAATCGATACCTTTTACTTCTTTGAAAATATGTTTGATCATCCCCTCAAACATGTTGAGGATATCCTCCTGCTCTACGAAGGCCATTTCACAATCTATCTGAGTGAATTCGGGCTGGCGATCCGCACGAAGATCCTCATCACGAAAGCATTTCACCACCTGGTAATAGCGATCGTAACCGCTTACCATTAAGAGCTGTTTGAACGTTTGGGGCGACTGGGGCAGAGCATAAAACTGGCCAGGATTCATTCTTGAGGGTACCACAAAATCCCTTGCTCCTTCCGGGGTTGATTTAATTAAGAATGGAGTTTCTATATCCATAAACCCCTGCTGATGCAGGTAATTCCGGGCTGCGCGATTTACAGCGTAGCGCAATTCAATATTCTTTCTGACTGTATGCCGGCGAAGATCAAGATAGCGAAATCGCATGCGAAGATCATCACCCCCATCGGTATCATCCTGGATCGTAAAAGGAGGAACAGCAGACTTGTTTAAAATTTTGAAAGAGGTAACAACGATCTCAATTTCTCCTGTGGGAATGTTAAGGTTCTTATTGCTTCTTTCCTGGACTTTGCCGGTGGCCTGCAAGACGAATTCACGCCCTATTGGGTTTTCGTCCAATTGCTGATTCAGCTCTTCTCCAAACAGCAGTTGAGTTATGCCATAACGGTCACGAAGGTCGACAAAAGTGATAGCTCCAAATTTGCGAACAGTTTGCACCCAACCGGCAAGCGTGACGGTATTCCCCGCATCTTTTATCCTTAATTCACCACAGGTATGAGAACGATACATCCAGATTTATGATTTTCGATTTTAGATTTATGATTGCTGTTCCATAAAGAACAGAACGTTGAAGTGAGTGTCCAAAGGACTCCTTCGGAGACACAACTAAAGTTTAATAGAAATCCTGTCGCTTGCGACTTAAAAACTTCAACGCCCGCCCCCCTGTACCGAAAGGAACGTTCGGGCGGGCAAAGATAATGACTATGACACTCTATTTTACTTTACGGGTTTGTGGGATTATATTTATGAGGTGAACCTTGATCCATCCGATAAAACGATCGCGACCGAATCAGAATACAGCTCGATCATCAGCCAGCATATTTCCTATTTTAATGAGTTGCCTGATGCTGGAAAGAAAAGGTTTTTACAGAGAACGATCCATTTCCGAAGCATTAAACACTTCAGTTACATCGGGATGGATGAGAAAAAGGAAATTCCGATCCTCATTAGTGCGGCGGCGATTCAAATCAGTTTTGGGCTTGAGAAATATGAACTGCCATTTTTTAAAAATATTTACGTGATGCCTGACGCCTACCAGCGAACCGGTGAAACAGAAATCTTCGTAGGACATGTGTCGCCGGAGGGGATTTATATTTCATGGAAATATTTTTTATCGGGATATGGCGACGCAACCGATAATGTAAATGTAGCTATACATGAGATGGCTCATGCACTTGAACACGAAAATTTTATTAATGAAACTGATGTCGACGATAGATTTAGGGCTGACTTTGCTAAATTTTCGTCGGTGAGCGGTCCTGTACTGGCGAGTGCTGTCGTTAGCCGCCAAAGTTATTTACGTGGTTATGCGTTCACCAACCTGCAGGAATTCTGGGCTGTAAGTGTGGAGGCGTTTTTTGACAACCCGGCAGGGTTAAAACAGTCGTTGCCACAACTCTATGGCACTCTTTGTGATATTTTAAACCAGGATCCTTTGACAAGGGATAAGATTTTGGTTAAATAGCCGTTATACTGAATAAACAAGCCAGTCCTTGCAAAATGGCAGGGGAATGTATACTTTTAGGCCCGAACCGTGACCCAATGCGAACTTTAATAAGAAAACTACGATATATAATCAACAAAAGCCACGAGTCTCCCGTAGTCGCTCAGCAGGAAGTTGCGGTTAGTGATTCTTTGTTTGAGTCATACAGCTCTGTTATCGGAAGTTTAATGCCATATTTTAACGAACTATCCCTGGATGGTAAAAAGCATTTTGTAAAACGGGTGCACCATTTCAGATCGATCAAAAAATTCCATTTCGTAGGTATGGAGGAAAGCGAGGAAACGGCTATACTGGTGAGTGCTTCGGCTGTACAAGTAACTTTTGGTCTGAAAAATTACCTTCTCTCTCATTTTGAAAATATTCACGTGCTGGCGGATGCTTATCAAATGGAAAATGACAAAGAAATTTATGTGGGACATGTGGCGCCGGAAGGAATCTATTTATCATGGAAACATTTCCTGTTCGGCTATATGAGACAAAACGATAACGTAAACGTGGCAGTTCATGAAATGGCCCATGCTCTTTTGTACAATAATTTCTTCGCGCAGTATGGAATGGATGCTCATTTCCGGATGAACTATGAGCATTTTTCCACGACAACCGGCCCGATACTGGCCCAGGTGATCACCAACAGGCATAGTTATTTGCGCAGTTATGCCTTTAGTAATCTGCATGAGTTTTGGGCAGTAAGTGTGGAAGCTTTCTTTGATAACCCCCAAGGCTTACGAAAGAATATGCCCGAACTCTACACTTCTTTGTGCCGCGTGCTGAACCAGGATCCTTTATCAAAGAATAAGACACTCAATTAATCCCGAGCCCTGCAATTACCTTGCTAAAATTTTCTGGAATCTTTTTATATCCGCCTCTGGCATTATTTCTTTTTCACGCAAAAGGTGATCCGCCAACTGGCTTGCAAAAAAAGGAGCCAGGGAACATCCCTTTGTTCCCATTCCATTGAGTATCCCAAGGTTTTTTTGATGCGGATGCAAACCTACAAATGGCCTTCTTTCTATCGTGGCAGGACGAATAGATGCTTTGTGTTCCAGGATCCGGAACGGAATTTTGAGCCAGGCGTTTAAATGCCGTTCTGCTTGTTGATAAAATTCATGGGTGGGGTCCGCATGAGGAAAACTCCATTGATAATTTGAACCAAGCCAAAATGTATTTGCTGCATGGAGGGGTGCCAGCAAGAATCCCTTTTTATAAATATGCTGATCGGGAAGATCGGGAATTTCCACGATCAACGCCTCTCCTTTATTGGGCGCAAAGGGAAGTTGTTTGAAAAAAGGATTTTCAAAACTGTTCAGACCATCACAAAAAATAATTTTTTCGGCAGTGAGGTCTTCATATTGGACTGATTGTTCCTGAATGATGAGGTTTTCAAATTCAAATTCTTCTTCACGCAATTGCATGTTGTCCTTCAGTTGTTGCCTCCAGGCTGGTAATAAAATATCAAGATGAGCAATATAGGATTGGCGAATTTCTCCGCAACCGAGATCATAATTAAAAAAGGAATTGAATTGGTTTTGCTCAGGATAGGAGGTCAGAAATTTTTCACCTTCGCCCATTCGTTCTAAAAAAACAAGTCGTTGATGCGGGTTAGGGAAGAAATCGATTATGTTTTTTTGTGAAATGACAGGAATGCCAAGAAAACTTCCCATTTCGCTATAAGCATCATGAATGAAGGAAAGTAATTGTTCAGCCATCCACACTTTCACCAATCTTCTCCCGGTCACAGGATTGATAATGCCGGCAGAGACCTTCGAAGGAGTAATTGCTTCGTTTTTATCAATAACAATGAAACTTCGGTTTTCTTTAAGTAAATAATACGAAAAAAAAGTTCCGCAAATTCCCTGGCCGATGATCAAATAATCGACTTGCATGGGCAAAAATAATGTTCAATATTCAATGCCCAATTTTCATTGTACATCGGGCTTGCTAATAATTGAAAAATTGGATGTTGAATATTGAATATTGAACATTTTATTCTACAACAGAAATCCTGACCCCTTCAGAATGACTTGCAAATTCCGGCGCATACATACATTGAATATTTGTAATCCCATTACTGAAATTGCCGCCATGTGTTACAAACAGGGGATATTCGAACACATAGATTCCTTTTCGCAAATAACTAAAAAAGAAATTTGTACTCGCGTCTTTGGTGCTTTCGTAATAACCGAGGCCATCCTGCCATTTGTATTGACTCAGCACATTGACAGGTTCAAGACAGCTTGCTCTCATGTCTTTCATATGCACATATTCCATGTCGCGATCGACGCGTAGTTCAATTCTCACTTTTATCTTATCGCCTACGTGCAGTTCGTCATTTTCACTTACCGGACTTAAAACGGGCCCACGATCAGTATTTTTATCGACGAATAAATTCTTCGTGAGTTTAAGAGGAGTTGACGACGTTGTTATCTTATCAAGATCTTCAAAATATTGCCAATAGACAGCACCCCAACTCACAGGGCGGCTACCTTCCTTTTCGTCCGGAGAGGAGCTGGCAGTAAGGCGTGCGGAAATATTCCCCATTTCAGGAACAACCTTGTTTCCGTCAATTGTCTTTTTGAAATAACCTGTTCCTGCGTCGGAAGGTGAGGTGCTATTAGACACAATTGTATTGCCTAGTTTGATCTCAACCGCTGGTTCATTTGACAACCATTGTGATCCTTGCAGTAAAAGCGCATAGCAGGCCTCGGCTGTAGCTTTTGTTGTTTTCCAATTGGTGGTCTGTTTGTTTTTTAATAGCCAGGTTTTCATGTCTTCAACCATCGTTTGCTGAGACGCAAGATCTCGCGTCTTTATCTCCTGGAATGCTTCAATCAATAACGATTGCGTTTCAATCGGCGCCTGGTACCAGAACCAACCGACCTTTTCTTTTCCAGAAACGGCCGTTTGCCAATACACTCCCGATTCGTCGTTTGTGATAGAGGTTTCTTTTAACGACTTTAAAATGGCGGCGGGAGTTTTTGTATCACCTGATCTTGATAAGGCCAAAGCGATCATTCCCTGCATATACTTGCTTTGATTGGTCCAGTAAGCCCGTGTTTGTTTTCTGAAATAATTATACGCTGTTTGAGAATATTTTTCAACCGGGTACTCGGGAAAGAAGCTACGCATGTATAGATATTGTATTTCTAAATAGCCCGGAGAATATTTTTTCAGATCAGTTTTATGTTTTATCAGATCATCGTAAACTGATTTTATCTTTTTGTCAAGGTAGGGCACGGCCGTGATAAGAATATTTTTTAATTTTTCGTCTTGTCCTTTTGCAAAACCATTTAGTTTCTTAAGATGGCCAATACCTGTAACAATATATTGTGTAATGTAACGGTCATCCGGTCCGCCTTTGAACCAGACAAATCCACCATTCTCCGATTGCATTTGTTTCAACTTCTCTAAAGAATTATTTAATTCGCTCCTCATTTTCACCGTGTCGAATAATAAAGCGATATTTTTCTTTTGCTGCTCCTCGGACTTTGCCTGTAACACCCAGGGTGTTTCTTCCAGTAAAACGGATTTCAATTCCTGGTTTTTTTGCAAATTGGAAAGAAGAGCAGATGTATCTTTTGTCTTCCATTGTTCAAATATTTGTTTGATGCGCGGGGAGGAATTGGCGATCATCGTTGCCAACGAGTTTGCATAATAACGGTTCCAGGTTTGTTCGGCACATTCGTAAGGATATTCCATCAGGTAGGGCAGTGCCTGCACGGCATACCACGCAGGATTACTTGTATATTCAACAGCCAGAGAATAGTTCTGGAGAGTTTCAGAAGTTCCAGAGTTCAAAAGTTTATCGAACGTAAAATTTTTTGTTCCGCTTCCTTTCATGTTCAATGGCAGCGTTTCCGTTACCAATGTTTTATTGGTGAGTACCGGCATGGCATCTTCTTCGCCATCGGAAAACGCCCCCTCCTTGCCTCCCCCTGTGGGGGAGGTTTTAGCAACGACTCTCCATGTCAAAGCTTTGTTGAATAAGTATGGAACCTGGATGGGAAATTTGACGACCTCGCTTTGTCCTGCGGCAACGGTGAAATATTGACTGGGGAACATATTCTGAAACCATCCATCTACTGATTGATTAGTGGTGGCATCAAATAATTGTAGTTGGGCCTGGCCTGTGAATTCAGAATCTGTGAGGTTAACGATCTTGGCGCTGAATTCCATCCTGTCCCCTTCACGAAAAAATCTTGGGGCGTTCGGTTGAACCATTAATTGTTTTTGCGTGACCACTTCTTTCATGGACAAACCAATCGCAAGGTCTTTTGTATGAACCAGCGTTTGCAGTTTCCATTTGGTTAAAGCTTCACGCATGGTAAATGAAAATTCAATGACGCCAGTCGAGTCGGTATGTAGATCAGGAAAAAAGAAGGCTGTTTCATTGAAGTTTTTACGGATTTGAACTTCCGGACCTTGTTTGTAAGTTTCTTGTTCCCGAATGCCGACTGTGCTTGTATCTGGTGTTGCGACCTCATCATTTGCAACTCCCGTAACTTTTACTTGTAGCGCCGGTCCTGTCGCGTCTTTTTTCTGGTGAAAGCCACGTTCCGTAACGGCAACTTCATCAGCCAGGATTTTCACTTCTCCATCCTTCACTGCTCCAGGCGCAGCAAATGACTTAATATTTCTGTAACGGGCAGTTTCATTAAGGCCGCGAATCTGATCATAATTTTTAATCAATTCCTTGATATTATTATCTTCTAATTCTTTTTGTCCCGACTCCACAGAAGAAAAATTATAATTCCCATTCCATCTTGAATAATTGGAATAAACAGGCCAGAAGGACGGGTCATACCAGCTGTGCGGTTTGAATTGATCCAGTGAAGCATCATACATGCTTGCCAGCATTTCCGCGGCGACTTTTTCATTTTTATAACCGGTGATTTTCACTTTCCATTTTTCTTCACTACCGGGTAAGGTTTTATCGCGGAAAGTGGCGTATTCGATTTTCAGATCTTTATTTGTCCACGGAACTCGTATCACATCCCCGAACTGATAGAAGCGATTATTCTTTACAAAGAAATAATTGACTCCATAACCTCCGCGGTCCGCTTCGGTTGCGGTAAAACCAAAGCTTTTCTTTTCGTTATTCAGATTAAGAAAGTTATAGTTACCGGTTTCTCCGATGGAGTCCTTGCGGACCTGTTCCCGGTTGCCGGTTGATTTATCTATCTGCTGAATGACAACGATGTCTGCTGAGGAACCAAGCGTAATCGTTGTTTTTTCGCCGGGTTCGATCGGCCTGCTCCCCTGAGTCCATAAATAACCAGGGTGAATTAATCCATTTGACCTGTCATCGTACAACTCTACATACTTAATATTCTTCACTTCCTGGTTATCCTTGTCCTTTGTGGACACTTCTATTATATAAATGCCCTGTTGAAATTTTATATCATGTATTCTGTATTCTGAATTCTTTCTCGAGGAATCTGTCTTTTCAAACACCAGCCTCTCCTTTTCCCAGCTTTTATAATCAGTTTCATTATCGTATTCGTCATGGGGAAAGAGTTTAATGTACTCTTCGTTGCTCATCACAAACTGATCGGGCCGTTGCCAGTACCGGTTCCTTATCAATCTTTTTTCTTCTTTCAATTTTGAAATAGTTACTATCACATTCGCCGGTTGGAATTCGCCCGCCATATTGGTTGTGCTGATCGTTATGTTTTTAAAACTATCTGCTTGTACTTTCTCCGGAACATTAATCACCAGGAGTAAAGATTTATAACTAACACTGACAAAAGTTTCACCACTTCTTGTTTCGCCATTGATGTCTGTGACGTCCGCGTAAACTCTGTAATCAAATACCGGGTCGAATTTTTTGTCAATGGTCAGATCCGGTATGGCGGTAAATGCAATTTCAAACTTTCCATCTTTGCCTGTTTTGAACTCGCCATGCGCAATTTCCATTTCTCTTGTTGGGGGTTGCCACCCGCGCCAAAACAACCAATCATAAATAAACCTTGACTGACGAACCACCCGGTATCTTACCGTGGCATTGTCAATATTATTCCCTGCATAGGCTTTTGCAAAGCCGGTGATCTTTATTTTATCATTGACCTTGTATGTTCCGTTCAGTTTTTCATAATCAACATAGAACTTGGGTCTTTTGTACTCTTCCACTGAAATATTCGTTGAGCCTTTGTCATCCTTCATGAACAGGGTGAATTCACCATTTAATCCCGATTGAGGTAACTGGAATGTTCCCGAAAAAGAACCGTAGTCACTTGTTTTGACCTTCATGGAATCTGTCAACTGGTAATTAGCATCACGCAAATAGATCGTGGTTTCGAAGCCAGCTTTAATGACATATTTTTTCTCCTGTTGGTTATTGCTGATTGTGATCCCCTTAAAATATAGAGTTTGTCCCGGCCGGTAAATTGATCGGTCCGTAAAAAGAAAAACGGAAATATTTTCAGGAACATTTTCATCGTTGTCATTATAATAGTAGTAGTCGTATTGATAATCATTCATGAAAAGTCTTTCGGCATTGTAGCTTACATCCAGCATATAATTGTTGCCGTCCGTGATCTGATTTTTTTGTCTTTCAAGCTTAAAAAAACCCTTGTCGTCGGTTTTGTAGGTGTTCCTTTTTTCTTTTGTGTATTTGGATGTTTTGTAATCGTATTTCTGTTCCCAAACCTGAACTGAGGCATTGGCTAAAGGATGACCCGTTTCACGATGAAGTATAAAATAATCCGGTCCATTGTTTACGTAGCTGATATTTGAAACGTAAAACAATCTTGCACCGAGCAGGGAATTTTTTACGCTGAAGTTTTTGTCGGTACTGGTTAACAAAAAATAATCTCCGGCAGGTAAGGCTTCTATTTTTATCTCTACAGAATGCTTCTGCAGGTCGCTGGTGGCAGGTAGCTGTTGTTCCCAATTGCGAACAGGAGTTGCATTGGTCAGCCTGTTCCAGAGTTTATCATCATACGAATTACTCGTTTCATTTTTAAAATCTTCGTCTGCCTTGATCAACCGTAAATAGAGCTGGGTAAAATTTTTGTACTGAACCAATGCCCGAAAGGGTTGGCCGGGAGTATTCACTTTTTCAATTGAAAATTGGAGATCTTTTCTAATGATCTCATTTAAAAGATTAAAACAATTGATCTTTCCTTCGGATGAATCTTTTTGAGCCAATATCTTTTCACAAATTTCTTTTGCTTTTACCCTGTCGTAGCGATGCGTGGTATCTCCATAGGGTTGATACGTATCTGCGTCCTCATTGTATTGCTGTGCGATCAAATACGATGCCTGTGCGGCCGCAGGAATACTCGTATATTGGTGCGCAATATGGTTTAAAGCAAGGAGGTATAATTCTTTTTTATTTTCCTGTACCCCTTTTTCATTTACAAATTGGATCCTCTCCATGTCAACATCGATCAGGGCATCAGGTTTCGCGTCATTTAAATGAAATGATATCAATTGCTGGTAAAGAAGCAATGCTTTTTGTTGCAGGGAAAGAGAATCTTTCGCTTCGAATTTGCGATGAATAAAATCTGATGCGGGATCAAATGCTGAAGGCTGGTTAATCTCAAAGGCATAGGCCGGTTTTGTAATATCGCGTTCATCGTTCTTAAAATAATCAAGAGCACGATGGGCCAGGAGATCAAAAAGAGTGGGACGAAGATGACGAACATTCCCTTTTAAAATAATGGCATCGTAAACGTTCAACCTCGTTTGCTGAAGAAGTGATGAATTTTTAATAGATACCAGATAAAGGTCACCGATCTTTTTATGAAGATCATCGGCTGTCCACGTAGCTATATCATCTTTTTTAGTCCCGATCGCTATCGGGACTGTTGTTTTTGTTCTGTTGTATAATTGCCATCGATGTTGCTGATAATATTGCCAGTAAAGTTCGGCAAGGAAACTATTTAAGATCGACCTCGCAGGTTCGATGGCAGCATTCGTTTCTTTTTCCAGGTCTGCAATGGCTTTCGTTTGATTGTCTTCTCTGGCCTCGCCTTGTAATCCGATCATGTACATGAGCGACTTGATCACCTGCGCATCCTGCTTATCTTTTTTCGCCAGCTGGTAAATTTTCTTTGCCTCTTCCAATGCCGACGTGGGTAAACCCTTTTTTACCAAACCATCAACCTTGTTCCATTCTTTCTCATAGTTTTTTACGGGTAGCTGACTAATAGCAGAGTGGGTAACGAACAAAGTAATTAGGCCGGCCATGAAAAAACGGAAAGGTTTAATTCGCATCCTGTTAATTTTTTTACAAGTTATTATTTAATCAGTTTTATGGATGCAGTGATTATGTTTTTTTCATAAAAAGCGATGAAATAATTCTTTAACAAAAGCTCCTGTTTCAATCAGAATGCTTGCCTGGCAATGATTTAAAAGGAATTCGTTTTTGCTTTTTTAATTAAAATTTTCCTTTAACGTTTTCTTTCGTGATTTTTTAATATGGTGGCATATGCTTTGAATTTTTAAGGCAAATCAATAAACGATGAAGAAATTAAAAGAGATACTCGATCGAATTGCTACCGGGATTAAAAATAAACTTGGCCTTGATGGTTCTTTTGCCGGTAATTACCAGATGGCCGTTATCAGACTAAAACAAAAATAATATGAAAACAATTTTTACACTTGTAAGTTCTTTTTTGCTCACCACGTCTGCTTTTTCTGCAGGTTTCAGGCCCACGGCTACATTAATGATAAAATCAGCCGAGAGATCTCCGATCGTGGTCATTGTTGACGGAAAATGTTTTGACATCGGATCTAACTCAATTATGATCTCGGGTCTCGAGCCCTCGTACCATGATGTAAAGGTTTACCAGCAGTCGTTTCAAGGCTCTGTGGGGACATTCGCGTACGATCGCAATGTTCTGTTTAATGGACCGGTTCTGTTGAAACCAAGAACAAACCTGACGATTGCCGTCGATGAATGCGGCGCGATAACCATGAATGAGACAACACGAAGAAGGAGAGAATTTGGGGACACCTGGAATAGCGGAGGAAATTATTATCCCTTCTCCCATGGAACCTATTCAAAAGCGATGGACGATTTTGAATTTGACCGCGTAATGTGGGCCATCAATAAAGAAAATTTTGAAACAAACAGAATGAGATCAGCCGAACAAATTATCAGTACCAATTATTTTACGACAAGACAATTGAGACAACTACTGGGTTTGTTCAATTTTGAAAGTAACAAACTTGAACTTGCCAAGTTTGGGTACAACAAAGTTGTAGATCAATCAAATTATTATACTTTGTCGGATCTGTTTAGCTTCAATAGCAGCAGAGATGAATTGGCCCGTTGTATCCGGAAATAAGTACCCCATCCCGTACAGGAGAGTTTTGGAAAACTCTTATGATAAACAAAGCCTCTTCGATTTTTGAAGAGGCTTTTTAATTTATTGAGTAAAAAAATGAAGCTAGCACCTAAGTTGCCGGCTTCATCACGTTCGCGATCGTTTTCCCAATATCGGCAGGACTTTGAACCACATCAATACCACATTCACTCATTATTTTCATTTTCGCAGCCGCTGTGTCGTCAGCACCGCCAATGATCGCGCCTGCATGTCCCATTCGGCGACCCGGTGGCGCGGTCTGTCCTGCGATAAAACCAACAACCGGTTTTTTATTTCCATTAGCTTTGATCCATCGCGCCGCTTCTGCTTCCATGCCTCCGCCAATTTCACCGATCATTACGATCCCATCGGTGTTTGCATCGTTCATAAATAATTCGACAGCATCTTTAGTAGTAGTGCCAATAATAGGGTCGCCACCAATGCCGACGGCTGTAGAGATTCCAAGACCCGCCTTTGCTACCTGGTCTGCGGCTTCATAGGTAAGCGTTCCCGATTTTGAAACGATCCCAATTTTTCCTGGCTTAAAAACAAAGCCCGGCATGATCCCCACTTTACACTCATCCGCTGTAATGACGCCGGGACAATTTGGCCCGATCAGCCTTGTATTTTTTCCCTGTAAATAGTTTTTCACTTTCACCATATCCTGGACCGGGATGCCTTCGGTAATGCAAACGATTAAACCAATTCCTGCTTCGGCAGATTCCATGATGGCATCGGCAGCAAATGCCGGTGGTACAAAAATGATACTCACATCGGCATTGGTTTTTTTTATGCAGTCCGCAACAGTGTTAAAAACAGGACGGTCAAGATGAGTGCTTCCACCTTTTCCGGGTGTGACGCCGCCCACGACATCCGTTCCATACTCAATCATCTGTGAAGCATGAAAACTTCCTTCAGTTCCTGTAAAGCCCTGCACTAAAATTTTTGAACTTTTATTTACAAGAATGCTCATAGTAAATTTTGAAAGTAGGGGCAAAAGTAAGAGTTAATGAGCAATGTGTTGACGGATTATTTTAATTGTCCAAGTGCGTAATTGCTTAGTTGTTTAATGGAGTTCTCACAAGCATTTGGCCATTTAACAATTCGGCCATTTCAATTAATAGTAACCCCAGGTTAACGATCCCCAATAGCTTTGCCATTCAGACCTGGGATCATCTTCCAATCTCACCATCTTTACACAACTTACCATCCATTCGCCTTCAGGAGATACGAAGAATTTTATTTCACCCTCATCATCGGTCCTGTACTCTTGCTGGCTGATCTTGTCATCCAGCTTATGCCACACCCTGACCTTTGTGTTCGTTAATCTTTCACCGAGAAACAAAAGCTTCACTTTAAAATTTCCATCCTTTGAAATAGCGTAAGGATGGTCTGCGGGGATGATATCGAGAGGTAAATTTGTTCTTTGCTTATAAACATTTGTGTACTTGCTTCCCACCTGGAAAATGGTCTTTACGCTGCGTTGATAGTTTTCGCGACCATTTTTAGCAGTGTCCCCATTCTTCTCCCGGTATTCCAAAGCCTCTGTCAACCCATCTTCCTTCAGGTAGTCATTAAATTTTGCTGCATCCAGGTCGATAAAAGAATTTGTTGTGTTGAGAGTGACCATTACAGTTCCTTCATCGAGCATCGCTATTTGCAAAGAATCACCCTTATTTTTTCCGAAATTGTCATCAACGTTTTCATCTGTGATGTTCTCGAAATATAAGCGAAGGCTATTTATTTTATCCTTATCGCCGGTCCAGTTTTCGCCGGTAAAATTTTCACCTACCAGGAATTTGATATTGACAGGTTCAGCATGTTTGTAAATAAACTTATCGGGTTGTATCCAGAACTCATGTCCCGATACACTCATCACAACAAAGGTTAGCAGGAGAAGAAATATTTTTTTCATTTATTTTTTTCCCTCTTCATCAGGCGGGGGTACCAGCGGTGGGGCTCCCTCATCGATCAATTCTTCCATGTTCCTTTCATTTGAGATCTTACCTGTTTCTTCAAGCATACGCATGTCCTTCGCGTCTTTTAAAAATTCAGAAGCGAATATAAAATCATTCAGTCGCTGATTTTTACTGAAGATGATCTCATTTTTATTTCCCTCCCATTCTTTCTGTCCGTCGTACATGTAAATAATATAGTCCCCGTTCTCCATTACACTATTCATATCATGTGTATTCACTACTGTAGTAATGTTATATTCTTCGGTAATGTCTTTTATCAGTCTGTCAATGACCATTGAAGTTTGAGGGTCGAGACCAGAATTTGGTTCATCACAAAAAAGGTACTTTGGATTTAGCACAATAGCCCTGGCTATACCCACTCTTTTTTTCATCCCGCCACTTATTTCAGCCGGGTATTTTTTGTTTGTGTCTTTCAGATTTACTTTCTCCAGGACTTCATTTACTCTCTTTAATTTTTCCCGGTAAGAATTTGTAGTGAACATGTCCAGCGGGAACATCACGTTTTGTTCTACGGTTAAACTATCAAACAAGGCTGAGCCCTGGAACAGCATCCCGATCTCTTTACGGACCTGCGTCTTCTCTTCGGTCCTCATGTTGGTGAAATCTTTTCCATCATACAAAACCTCGCCGTTATCCGGATGTAACAACCCAACCATGCATTTCATTAAGACGGTTTTACCACTGCCGCTGGTGCCTATGATCAGGTTGCATTGACCTGGTTGCATCACGGCACTAACATCCTTGATAACCGTTTTATCAACAAAGGTTTTCCGTATGTTTTTTATTTCGATCATTAAGAGTCAATAAGTCATTTCGGTCATTAAGTCAATTAAATTCTTTTTGATTTGTCCCAATTGATTTGATATAAGGATTTATAAGAATAAAATAAAGTTTCATTTTTTCGGTTAAAGTGCATTTTCCTCGTTCGATAGAAGATTCCGTTTGTTTGCCTTTTCGATGGCTGTTCTTCTCTCAAATGTGACCCTCTGCTATAAAAGCAAAAATTTCTATTCTCTGCAAAATGGAACCTTCCATAACCCTCACTGATATTAAAAGAAATTGAATCTGAGGCCTTGGTAAATTGTTTGCCTAAAGTATCTTTCTGATAATAATTCCATTTTTCCACAATACTCCAAACAGCATCGCCAATTTCCATGGCTATTTTATACACCTGCAAATCCTCAAGTGGAATCATATAAAGGGTTTAATGGCTAAGATAAAATGACTTGATGACTCAAAATGACTCTATAACAATAACGCCGCCAGTATATAGTCAGCGAATAGTATCAAAATGCAACTGGTCACCACCGCTTTTGTACTTGCCCTTCCGATCTCGAGTGACCCACCCTGTACATAGTATCCAAAATAAGCAGGAACACTTGAAATAAGAAATGCGAAAGTATATGCTTTAGCCAAAGCAAAAACAACATTGTAAGGCAAAAAACCCTCCAGCAGGCCTTTATCAAATGTGCTGTTGGAAATAATATTCGCAGCACTACCGGCTAACCGTCCGCCCCAAACGCCTAGCACAGCAGCAATGACCACCAGCATAGGGATCACCAAAAGCGCTGCAAGTATTTTCGGCAAGACCAGGTACGTTTTTGTATTGATGCCCATTATTTCGAGAGCATCGATCTGCTCACTTACTCTCATGTTTCCTAATTCACTGGCGATCTTACTTCCCACTACACCCGCCAGCACAATGCAAATAAGAGTGGGAGCAAATTCGAGAATAACAGTGTCGCGAACAATTTGGGCAATGGCCGATTTGGGAATGAGAGGACTTACCAACTGATATGCAGTTTGAACGGTTGACACTGCGCCCATGAAAATTGAAATAACGACAACAATGCCCAGCGAACCTATGCCAATGTCAGAGCATTGATGGATAAATTCTTTCCAGTACATTTTCATGTTCTCCGGTTTGGAAAACATGCCTTTGATCATCAGGAGGTAGCCGCCAATTTCACTAAAGATGCTCATAAACTATGGTGCAAGATACTGGATGAAGCGACAAGGAACAAGAATCCTGCCTGCCGGCAGGCAGAGAGTGACAAGTATCTGTAGGCGGCCGGCGGCATAGGCAAGACGGTTACTCATTATTCATTACTTATTATTACCATTCACAATACACAGCTCACGATTCACCCGATCATCCCTCTTTGTTTGCCTTTCTAAACCGTTTCCACCATCTTGATGTTTTTACGATCTCGTCTGTTGCTACCTGGGATTTCATTTGTGCATCCACGACAGCAATCAGGGCCATGTTAACAATACTCCGAACCGAACTGCCCAGTTGTAAAATATGAACAGGTTTTTTTAAACCCAGCAGGATGGGACCGATCGCATCGGCAGTTCCTAGTTCTTTTAATAAATTATAAGCAATATTCCCGGATGCAAGATTTGGGAATATAAGGGTATTGACGTCCTTATCCACTAATTCGGAAAAAGGATAATTTTCCTTCATCAATTCATTATTGAAGGCAACACTCGCCTGCATTTCTCCATCCACGATGAGCAAAGGCATTTTGTGCTTTACAATTCTTCTCGCTTCAGCCATCAATCTTGCCTCTGGAGAATTGCTGCTTCCAAAATTTGAATAGCTCAATAAAGCAATTCTCGGAATGATATTGAAATTTCGGATCTCTCTTGCCACCATCAGAGTAATGTTCGCAACTTCCTCGGCTGTTGGGTTAAAATTAACGGTAGTATCGGCAAGGAATAATGGACCCCTTTTTGTCAGCATTAAGTACATGCCCGCGATCTTGTCAACCCCGTCTTCTGTACCAATGGCATGTAATGCAGGCCGAATTGTGTCTGGGTAATTCTTGGTAAGGCCGGAGATCATCGCATCGCTGTCGCCACATTCCACCATCATGCAGCCAAAATGATTCCTGTCGCGCATTACCTTTTTTGCTTCATATAAATTAAAGCCTTTCCTGCCTCTTTTTTTGAAAAACAATTCTGCATACTGGTTTCTCTTTTCTTCATTGGCATCACTCCTGGGGTCAAGAATGGGAAAACTTTCTATATCAACACTGTTGGCCGCGGCAATATTCCGGATGTTGTTCTCATCACCCAATAAGATCGGATACCCGATACCGTCATCAAAAACTATTTGTGCCGCTTTTAAAATTTTAACGTTGTCGGCTTCCGCAAAAACAATTCGTTTCGGATTGTTTCGGGCTTTATTACCGATGATCCGCATTACCTGGTTGTCCAGGCCAAGACGTTTATTGAGATCATTTGTGTAACTCTCCCAGTCTGTTATCGGGTGTTGAGCCACACCGCTCTCGATAGCGGCTTTGGCTACGGCGGGCGCTACGGTTGATAGTAATCTTGGGTCAAGAGGTTTTGGAATGATATAAGCTGGACCAAATGAGATCGTTTTTTCGCCATAGGCAAGATTCACTATATCAGGAACGGGGGTTTTTGCCAGCTCAGCCAAAGCATTCACTGCGGCGAGTTTCATGGCTTCATTGATCTGTTTTGCACGTACATCCAATGCTCCCCGAAAAATATAAGGGAAGCCAAGTACATTATTTACCTGGTTTGGATAATCGCTACGGCCCGTGGCAACGATCACATCTTTTCTTGCAAGGATCGCATCTTCCCAGGCGATCTCAGGATCGGGATTTGCCATGGCAAAAACGATCGGATTTTTCGCCATTGTTTTTAACATGTCGGGGGTTACCACATTTCCCACACTCAAACCAATAAAAACATCAGCATCCTTCATCGCTTCGGACAAACTCATTTCACCCGGAGCGTTGGCAAACTTTTGCTTCATCTCTTCCATGTCTGCTCTTCCACTGTACAACACTCCTTTTCTGTCAAACACTAAAAAGTTTTCATGTTTTGCTCCCAACGCTATATACAACATGATACAGGCCATGGCAGCTGCTCCGGCGCCATTCACAACAAACTTTGCTTTTTCAATTCTTTTCTTCTGAATTTCCAATGCGTTCAGCAATGCGGCAGCACTGATAATAGCCGTCCCATGCTGGTCGTCGTGCATGACAGGAATATTCAATTCCTCTTTTAATTTTTTCTCTATGTAGAAACACTCAGGTGCTTTAATATCTTCCAGGTTAATTCCCCCAAATGTGGGTTCCAATGCTTTTACTATCTGAACAAATTTTTCGGGATCTTTTTCATTGATCTCGATATCGAATACGTCGATATCTGCAAAAATTTTAAACAACACCCCTTTCCCTTCCATCACCGGTTTACCTGCTTCAGGGCCGATATCTCCCAAACCCAATACGGCTGTACCATTGCTGATAACAGCTACCAGGTTTCCTTTTGCCGTGTATTTGTAAACCGTCTCCGGTTTTGCATGAATTTCTTTGCAAGGCTCTGCTACCCCCGGTGAATAAGCAAGAGAAAGGTCACGCTGCGTTTTTGCTTCCTTGGTAGGGACTACTTCAATTTTTCCGGGACGGCCTTTTGAATGATATTCGAGAGCTTGTTGTCTTCGTAGATCTTTTTGCATAGCTGGTTTTTAATGATGTAGTCGACAATGGGTTCTTCACCCAGCGTTCCTTGCGTCGCACACTTATACTACATCAATTCCTTCATCAAGATTACAAAAATCCTGATAAGTTCTTCAATTTTGAAAAACGGGATGTAATGTACAAAATAAAATTTCGGGGAGAATTTAAATACGTGCAGCTCTATTGCTTTGTCACCTTCACGTCTGCCGTGTATTCTGAAAGGTCATTGCTCTTCTTGATCTCGGGGTATGGCAGCAAATTGACAAACTCAATTTTATATCCCATTAAAATCGTATCGGACGGGAAACCAGGTAACTTAAACGTGGAAAGGGTAATCGGGCGTTGATCCTGGTTGACAGTAAAAGAAAATTTTAGCATGGCTCTTCCCTGCCAGGTGCATACAGCTCCAA
>Ga0068868_100000935_pt1 | contig 19868 bp, 15 predicted proteins | sample KBSMisM42_FD_64660 | JGI IMG/M metagenome (GOLD analysis project Ga0068868, IMG submission 64660) | Miscanthus rhizosphere microbial communities from Kellogg Biological Station, Michigan, USA - KBS Miscanthus M4-2 | ecosystem: Host-associated > Plants > Roots > Rhizosphere > Soil ...
AGCGCGAATTGCAGCCATGGCCGCGCGTTCACTTCGATCAAGAAGGCTTCGCCCGAGTCCTCGTCGCGCAAGATCTCGACTTCCGCGATTCCGTGGTAATCGAGAGCAAAGAGCGCGCGCCGCGCGAGGCGCTCGACGTCCGGTTGCTCCGTCGCCTCCACGAGCGAGCCGACCGCGCACGCATCGGGTAGCGGCCGAAGCTTGCGTGCCACGACCGTCATCATTCCCGAGGCGGAGACAGCGGCGCCGACGGAGAACTGCTGCAAACGCCGACCGAGAAGCGACTCCTCGACGACGGGCACGGCGCCCGCGCTTCGGTATCCGGCTAGACATTGCGCAAGGTCTCGGTCGGAGCGAACTTCGACCGCCTTCGGCGCAGTCGCAATCACCTTCGAGTGCACGGTTTTGGCGGGACGGACCAGGACCGGGAACTCGACCGCGCGGTCGGCGGCCGCGCCAGCGTCGCTCGCCACTGCGTAGGGGCGCGGCGCGGGCAGCCATGCTTCCGCGCACCAAGTCGCGAAGCGGCGTTTGTCCAGGCAGATCTCGAGGCTCGCGTTATTCGGGTGCAGGATGTCCATCCCGCTCGCGCATAGCTCTTCTCGATTCGCGACGATGGTTCGCAGCCAAACGTCGTTCGTCGCGAGCAGCGCGCTCGGGGCCCGCTCGGCCAACGCGCGAATTCGCGGCACCAGATCGGCTGTCCCCGCCGCGGCGTGGATCTCCGCGTGCGCGAAGCGCGAGGCGGCCGCGATGCCGGACCGATTGTCGACGACGACCGACGACACGCCGAGATGAAACGCGTCGCGCACGACGGCGAGCGCCGTGACATCGCTGCCGAGCACGATCAATTGACGGCGTCGAAAGACGCTCGGTCCCGCGTGCGAATCCAATCGGTCCGTGTGGGCTATCACGCAATCTCGCTGACGAGGACGGTGTTGCCGGTAACGCGCGCGCGCCACACGATGGTCGAAACAGGCACCTTCTCGTCGTACGCGGGCGACCTCCAGCCGCAGATCGGCGCGTTGTATCCGCGCCGGATCTCGACTTCGGCAGCCGGCGCTTGCGGCAGCGTGATCCTGACGGCGCCGGGCAACGACGCGTGGCGCAGGTCCACCCCTTGGCCGCGCGGCTCTACCTCGCAAAGCTCGCTGCAGTGAAAGAAGAGTTCGACGAGGTGCTCGCCCTTCATCGACAAGCGATCGGTGATCTCGATCCGGCGTGGCTGCTTTTCCAACAGGATCCTGCGCCGATGAATGACGGGATCGGTGAGGCGCGCATAGCCGTCGTGCCAACCCACGAACTCGTCGCGGTCAGCGGCCGAGCGCCAGAGCGAGCAGCCGGCCTTTGCCTTGCGCAACCACAGGAAGTCGTCGCCGGGCTCGGATTGATCTCGGCCATCGACGCGCAACGTGTTGTGTGCGGCTGTGCCGCGGAAGTAATCGCGCCAGTGTCCATCGCCCTGGTAGGTGAACGTGCCGGGGTCGATGAGGATTTGCTGGCCGCCGACGGACAACGTGATCGCTAGCGCGTCGGCATGGCCGTGTGCGGCGATCGTCCCGAGCCCGAGCGGGCCGGCGTCGACGACGAGGCGAATCTCGCCCGGCGTCTCGAAGTCGCACCCGAGGATGTAGTAACCGCCGTCAACGAACGTGCGGCGCGGCACGAGGTCGTCGTCCGCGATCGGACCGATCGACGCAAACACCTCGTCGGCGTCTCGCCCGAATAGCCAGCGCGTCTTGTCGTCGAGCGCTCCCGCTTTGGCCTTGAAGTCCGCGCGCCGGAACAGCAGGGCGCCCGACGCCAATAAAGAGCGGCAAGGAGAGAACGAAGGCTCCCGGGACAACCTGACCACGAAGCCGTCGTCGGAATCGCCGATCATGGGCACGTGTCCGCCGTAATCCATGAGCGAGGCGAGATACTCGAGCATCGCCTCCAACCGGGCGCGGAACGCCGCCGAGAATGGCCGGCCGTTTGCCTCGCCGGCCAGCCACGCGAGCAGCAACAAGTCGAGCTCGAACTGCTGATAGCCGACGGACTGCTCTCGATTCACGCCATCGCGGAAGTTCTGCTCCTGGATCTCGCGCTCGAGCACGACCGCGGCATCCATGGCCCAGCCGTCGCAGTCGGACCAATACGGCCAAGTGAGCGCCGCGATGAAGAGCCCGGCGGCCTCGCCGATCAATTGATGGTTGGCGGACGAATAGCGTGAGAAATGGCGGCGCACGAAGCGACAGTGCTGGTGGACCGACTCGAGCCAGTGCAGGCGCAGCTCCGTTCCCGGCGCGTCGCTGAACAGCGTCGACTCTGCAGCCCCGAGGAGCTGCCACGTTATCGCCCAGTTGATCAATCGAACAGCCGGCTCGAGGGCATTGGCCCAGTTCGGCCCGGTTCCGTAGGGACACGCCTCGAGCCAGCTCGCGATGTGTTGCCGAACCACGCCCAAGTAGCGGAGGTCGCCATTGAATCGGTAAGCCTGGGCGAGCGTTACCAGATGCATGTGGCGATTCGGCTCCCACAGGTACCGAACGTCGCCCACGAGCCGACGATCGCGGTAGTTGAGCCGCATCCCTGGTACGAGAGGGGCTTCGATGCCGGTCTTCGGGTCTCGGTTCCAGTGCGGCGGCGTCCCGAGCTCGACATCTCGCAACGCGAGGACATCGTGCTTGTCGCTCAACACGCGTTCGGCGGCCGCAAGGTAGGGTGCCGCATCCGCCTGGGCATCGAGATGAATCCACGGCTCGCCGTCGACGCCGAGTGTCGGCGCCTCGTAGCGGTCCCTCTCGTGATCGAGCCAAGGCTCGACCCACGTACGGAGCTTGTCGACAACGCGGTACGAGATTTCCGCCGGCGTCATGCAGCGTAGCCGATTCAGATACCAGCGCGCTGCGGCGGAGCGGCCGTGCTCGGCAGCTGCATTCGAGGCCGATTCACGCATGTGGGAGTCGCGGGCCTGTGCCTGTTCATGACCCATTGCCGGTCTCCAGAGCCCTGTTCCGCTTGCGCGCATAGGGCTTGCCGCGTCGACCGTTGGACTTCGTCGTGAGCTTGAGCAGCAGGCTCTCGTAGCTTTCGATCATCCCGCGCTCGGAAAAGCGTCTCTCGACGATGCCGCGCGCATGGGTGCCGATGCTCTGGCGATCCTCGCGATTGGTGAGCCGCGTCAGGTGCCCGACGAGCGCCGCCGTGTCGTTGGCGCGAAACAGGTATCCGTTGTAACCGGGATGGATCATTTCGCGGGCGCCGCCGACATTCGAATGCACGACGGGCTTGCAGAGCGCCATCGCTTCCAGCGTGGTGAGAGACATCCCGTCGGTGACGCTGCAGACCGCCACGGCGTCGCTCGCCGCGACGAACGGCCGCACGTCGTGCACGAAGCCCGTGATCGCGATGTCGCGCGACACCCCACGCGCACGTGCGCACTCGTGGATTTCGGTTCGTTGCGCGCCGTCGCCGATCAGGAGCGCGCGCGCGGGGATTCCCGCGCCGCGGAGCCGCTCGACCGTCGCGACGAGCTCGATCTGGTTCTTCTCCTTGCGCAGGTCGCCGACGGTGCCGATCACGAAGTCCGACTCCGCGAAGCCGAAGACGCGGCGAGTGGCCGCGCGTTGCTCGCGAGTCGTCGTGTCGGTGAATTTGTCGGTGTCGACTCCGTTGTAGATCACGGTGTTGTGCCGCGCAAGCACGCCGCGGTGCCGCCAATAGCGACGCTGGCGGTCGCAGACGAAGACCGCGCAGTCGGCCATCCAGAACAACGGGCGATACAGCAGCATTTGCAGACGCTCTTTCTCCCCGCTGACCTTGGCCGCGTGGTACGTGACGACCATTGCGCCGCGGGCCCGGACAAGTCGCCTCGCGAGCATCGCGTACAACAGCGAGTAGGGGTTCGCGGCGACGATCGCGGTCGGCTGCAGATTCGCGATCAATGCCGCCAGCTCCGCCAGTGCCGACCTGTCGAGAAAGCGCTCGGCCTCGAGGCAGCGCACGGCGCTGTCACTACGGAGGCGGACGCGGTCGAGCAACGCATGGTCCGCCTTGATGTAGGCCGCGTGGCATTCGTGACCGCGATCCACGAGCCGGTTCATCAGCGTGATCGCATGGTTCTCGGCGCCGCCATACGCGAGCGAGCCGGTGACGAATAGGGTTCGCAACATCCGTGGCGTTCGTTCGTCCGCGATCACGATTAGGGCTGGTTGAAAGCCGACCGGCTGTCCATGCAACGTCCGAGGGTCGTGTCGATCGTCTGTTCTTTTCCACGCTCGGCACGGGTCCTTCACAGGCTGCCGCTTCGCGATTGCCGGACGACTCCGGCCCAATGGTCTAATCGGTCTATCGGGTGCCGCGCCGATGGCTAGCCCAGGGCGCGCGCTCAGCATCCGCCATGCTAGAGGCGCTCGATGGCACCGTTCGCCGCCCCCTTTGCAGAGCGGCATGCGCAAGTGGAGCTATGTGATCGAGGCGCCGCGCGGGTCGCGGCGAAGGGCAAGCGCGCAAAGAACCGCTTTCCGCGGCAGGTAAACACCTGAGTTTCGAACGGGGCGACCACCTTAGCGCGGCAGTGAATTACCCCCCGTATCCGCGCTGATTGCCCCGATGTTCGCTGCGCCTTTTGGTCCATACGATTCAGGCCATAGGCACGGGAGCACACATATGCAGGGCACAGTCTTGATCGTGGACAGCGACGCCGGCGTTCGGAACTTGTTGACCGGGAATCTCACGCTCGCGGGCTATAGGATCGTCTCTGCCGCCAGCTTGACCGAGGCGGAAGAGGTCGTGCGCCGTACCCGGCCGGACGTCGCGCTGCTCGAATGGAACGGCCTAACGCCGGGTCTCCTGTTCGTGCGGCAAATGCGCTGCCGCCGCCGCACCTCGGACATGGCGGTCATCGTCGTGAGCGCCCGAGCGGGCGAGCAGGAACGCATCACGGCGTTGGAAAGCGGTGCGGATGATTTCGTGACCAAGCCGTTCTCGATGCGAGAGTTGCTCGCCCGGGTGCGCGCCGTGTTGCGCCGGCGAGCTCCACAATTGGGGGAGGAGGTCATCGAGGTCGCGGGCATGACAGTCGACCCATCCGCGCAGCGCGTCAGGGCCGGCGAAGACGACATCCCGATGCGGAAGAACGAATTTCGGTTGCTGCACTTCTTCGTCACTCACGCGCAAAGGACACTGACGCGCTCGAAGTTGCTCGACGAGATCTGGGGCGACAACGTGTTCGTCGGCGAGCGCACGGTCGATGTGCACGTGCGGCGGTTGCGCCGCGCGCTCTCGCCGAGCGGACATGGCGATCTGATCCAGACGGTGCGTGGCGTCGGCTACCGGTTCTGCAGCGAGCCGCTCTCGGCGGCGCTGCCGGCGTCGTACTTCTCCGTGTCGGCGACGACACGCGGACGCGAGCAGCGGCGCTCCGTGCCGCTCGGCGTCAACGCGGCGTAGCGCGCTAAGGCGCGCGCTGCCTCTGCGTCCCGCACGCCATGATCGCGTCTAGAACACGAATTCCGCCGCTCGCAGCGAGGCGGATGGTCGACATTGCTCGATCCGTCGACAGCCCCGAAACGTATTAGTGATCCAAGGAAGAACGCCTCGTGAATACCCATACAGACTCCGAACCGTTGGCCCGCGGCGTCGCGCGGATTCCTTTCGTACCGGACATCGAGGCCTTGCACGAGCCCGAGCCGGCGCGCTCGGTACTGCTCGAGAGCCGCGAGCTTGAAGCGCTGCTGTTGAACATCGACTCGTCGCTGGCGATAAACGCCGCCAGGCAGTTCTACACTTGGACACAGGGACTCCTTCAGGGCCTCGTGCCGCATCGCATGCTGTTCTGTCTGCGGCGCGGCGCCGAGCCGTCCGCCTACGTGCTGGATACGTTCTCGGCTCTCGTCAGCGACGCGACCGAGCTCGGATCGCTGCTGATGCGCGACCCGGTGCTGATGCCGAATCTCACGGAGCTTTGGAAGACGTCGCGGTATTGTCCGGCCGTGCGCGAGGTGAGCCATCTTGCGACGCTCGGAGGCGCGGCGCTGGCCCGCGCGCTCGAGCGAGCCGGCGTTACCCGTATCGCCGTGCACGGCTGTCACGACGCCGACGGCGAGATGACCAACCTGTTCGTCTTCGCGTGTCGCCCGTCCGACATCGGAGTCAACCAGTCCTATCTGCTGCAGCTGATCGTGCCCTTCTTGAGCGCGGCGTGGACCCGCACGCAGATTAGGGACCGAGAGCCAGGTTTACCGCGCGGCATCTGCGCGCCGGTGCTCACGGCACGTGAGCGCGAGGTGTTGCACTGGATCTACCTCGGCAAGGGTAATGCGGAGGTCGGCACGATCCTGCACATCAGCTCGCTCACCGTGAAGAACCACGTGCAGAAGATCCTGCGCAAGCTCAATGTCGCGAATCGGGCGCAAGCCGTCGGCAAGGCGCTCGAGGCGCGGCTCATCAGGCCCTAATCGCGCACGATTGACCGCGGCGGTCGTGGCTTCGACGGCCAGCGACTGCGCGTGCGTCGACGGCGCGTTGTTTGGCGAGAAAAAAGCGAACCCTGCCTGAGTGGCTGGCAGGGTTCCAAGACGGGCTGCGCCAGTTTTTGGGAGGGGACTGGAGCGCCCGAGGCCGTCGAATGCGGTTAGCTAGTTGCGCTTCGTGAACGGCACGGCGCCAGCGGCCCGCGGTTCTTTCAAAGCTGCGTAGTTCGGCACGTCCGGCCGGCGCGCACGCCGCGCACGGACCTTGCAGCGGTACATGTCTCGGTCCGCCTCGACGATGAGGCTCTCGCAGTCGCTCGCGTCGGACGGGAACATCGCGACACCGATGCTCACGCTGACCTCGACGCTCGCTCCAGGCACCGAGAACGGCTGCTTCATGCTCTCGCGGATCCGATTCACGACCGCGCCGACCTCGCTGCTGTCGTTCAGGTTGGTCAGGATGAGGGCGAACTCGTCGCCGCCGTAACGCGCAACGGTGTCTATCGCGCGCACGCACGAGAAGAGTCTCACCGCGAGCTCGGATAGCACGCGATTCGCGCCCTCGTGACCGATGCCCTCGTTGAGCTCCTTGAAGCAATCGATGTCGAGGAACAGCACCGCGAACGGCCGCTTGCCGCGCCGAGCCAGATGCAGCTCGTGCGCGAGCCGGTCCGAGAACAAATTCAGGTTCGGCAACCCGGTTAGGGCATCGTGGGTGGCCAAGTGCTCCAGGCGACGCTGACGTGTTTTCTGATCCGAGATATCGGTGGCGACGCAGACGAGCCACTCCGAGGCCGGCTCCCTGGCCGAGATCGACAGTGCGACAGGCGTGGTCGCGCGTTGCTGCGTCAGCAGCGACGCCTCGCCGTGCCAGATGCCGGATCGTAAGGCCGTTGGAATCGCCTCGCCCGCTATCAGCGTATGGCAGTCGTCGGCGAACGCCTCGCAAAGAGAACGGCCCGCGAGCAGGGTCTCGGTCGCGGCGGCGCCAAGGACGGTGCGGCCCTCGCTATTCACGAAGCAAACGCGGCCATTCAGGTCGGCGACGATGGTTGCGCACGGGGACGCGTCGAGACTCGCGAGCCATCCGCTCTCCAGAGCCGGGGTCGAAGCCTCGTGTGCCCTAGGCAACTCGCCGAACGCGAATTCGGCTGCCGACGGTGAAGTCAGCTGACTGACATTGCGGCCCATTGATTCTCCCACTCGAATCGAATCGACTGGGACCACGTTATGGCGTATGCCCACTGTCGGCCTATCAGGTGAATACCCTAAGCCGCTGCGATGAAACAACCGAAATTCCGCGCGCGATTTTGGGGCTCTCGCGCAGCAATGGCGCGGGTTTGCCGGCCTTAGCGGGGTCAGGGCGTGCTCAAGCCGTGCCTTATCGCGTAACGAACTAAGCCGACGGTGTCGTGGATGCCGAGCTTGCGCATGATTCGGCCGCGATGGGACTCCGCCGTCTTGACGCTGATGTTCAGCAGGCCAGCCACTTGCCGAGTCCTGTGGCCTTCTGCGATCAGCTGCAGCACCTCGCGCTCGCGCAGGGTGAGCCGGTGGCCGTCGGGGCCGTTCTTGTTGCGATAGGCGTCGACCACCACCTGTGAGATGCCCTGGCTCAGATAGACGTTGTTCGCTGCAACGGAATTGATCGCGGCCAGCAGGTCCTGCGCGGCCTGTGTCTTCAATACGTACCCCATCACCTCCGCGTCGAGCGCTTCGATCACGTAGGGCGTCTCCTTGTGCATGGTCAGGATGATCACCTTGGTCTCCGGACACAGGCGGCGGATCTTCTGCGCCGCCGCGAGACCGTTGAGCCCCGGCATCGTGATGTCGAGCACGGCGATGTGCGGCTGGAGCCGACGCGCGAGATTCACGGCCTGGCGTCCGTCGGACACGTCGGCCACCACTTGATAGCCTTCGCGCTCGAGCAACGCCCGCATTCCGGCGAGCAGCACCAGATGATCGTCAGCGAGAAGGATTTTCAGCGGCATTTCATTTCTCCAAGGGAACGAGGACTTCGATCGTCGTGCCGTCTTCGGGCGCTGACCGTATTGTGATGGAGCCTCCGATCGAATGAACGCGCTCGCGCATGCCGAGCAGCCCGAGGCCCTGCCTCTTCTTGTCGTTCAACGTCTTGTCCACGTCGAAGCCGAGCCCATCGTTGTGGATCGAGCAAACGATGTTGTTGCGTTTGACGCGCAGGCGAACGCTGATGGCCGACACTCCGCTCGCGTGGCGGATCGCGTTGTTGAGCGCCTCCTGCACGACTCGGTAGAGCGCGAGCTCGACTCGTGCGGAAGGGCGGTCGCGCAGCTCGCCGAACACGGTCACTTTGATCGTCGAGCGGGTGGAGATGCCTTGCGCGAGGAAGCTCAGCGCTTTCGCGAGCCCGAGGTCGTCGAGAATCGCGGGGCGCAGCTCGTGCGACAGGTGACGTAGGCGCTCGCCGGTCTCGTCCAGCAGCTTGCGGACCTCCTCGAACCGCTCGGCGTCGGCATTCGGAGAGTCCTGAATCGCGAGATCGAGCTGGATCCGCGCCGCGGCGATGATTCCACCCGCTTCGTCGTGCAGCGACAGGGCGATCCTTCTGGCTCCGTCCTCGAGCGTCTCGTTCAGGCGCCTCAGCGTCGCGTTGGCCTCGTCGACGAGCTGACGGCTCATCTCGAACGGTGCGAGCGCCTCGATGAAGAACAGCTTCGCCGTCGACAACGACTCCGCGGTCGATTGCGACGGTGCATCCGAGAGCAGGCTCGCGACGACCTCGTGATGCAGCGTGGCTAGCTCGAGCAGCCCCACGCCATTCGCGAGCGCCCGGCGACCGAAATCGTATGCGGAGAGACAGGCCTCCTCGCGCTCCGGGTTCTCGAGGAACTCGGCGAGCGCACGGCCGTACTCGAGACGGCGAGCTTGGAGCTCGGGGCTCATCGTCCCAACCGCGCGACCAGCACGAGCGCATCGTCGGTCGGCGACCTATAAGCGGCGAGCAGGCGTTCGGCTTGCGCTTGCGGCGCCTCGTCGTAACGAATCGAGTCGATGAACTTTCTGTCGACGCCGTCGGTCGCGAGAATCAAGACGTCCCCGGACGCCACTTCCGTTTGCGATGCCGCATACTTGGTCACCTGCGCGCCGACGACGCCGCTGTACGTCAGAAGATCCGTGCAGGTGAAGCCGTGTGCCGAGCGGCGCAGAAGCACCGCCTTGACGTTTCCCGTCCCGAGCCAGTCCAACGTTCGTTCGTGAGACTCGAAACGTGCGACCGTCATCGCGGCGCCGCGAGTCGCACGAAGCTGCACGTGGCAGCGATCGAAGAGGGTGCGCAACGACTCCTGGGGGGACGTCTCGAGCACGGTCGCGGCGGCATTCGCGGCCGCGGCCGCTTCTTCGCCGTGACCGATGCCGTCGATGACCGCGATCAGCGCGGTGCCGTTCGTGACCGCGATGACGCCGCGGTCGCCGGACTGCGTCTGTCCGGGCATCACGAGGGCAGCTTGCCCCCAATCGATGGCGGCGCTCCCGTTCATCGGCGCATGATAGTCACGTTCACGATCGTTCCGCTCGGCCCGCTCGTGATGTCAAAAGCGTCCGCGATCCGGCGAACCCCCGGCAGGCCGAGGCCCAGGCCGCTCGAGGTCGAGTAGCCCGGCTCGAGCGCGGCCGACACGTCTGCGATGCCGGGGCCGTCGTCGCGCGCGCGAATCTGGACCGCGGAATTGCCGTCCGTCACGAGCACGATCTGGCCGCGGCGCGCATAGGTGACGATGTTGCGCGCGAGCTCCGAGATCACCGAGGCGATCAGCGTCGCCTGGCCCGGCGAGAAACCGAGCTGGTTCGCGAGCGCGCGCCCTTCCTGGCGCGCCTTGACCAAGTCGCTCGCGGACTCGATCGGCACGTACACCGCGGACTTGTCGTTCAGTCTCACGCGACTTCCTTCAGCGTCTTCGCGCGAAATACGACAGGCCTTCCTCCAGATCGAGCGCGGTGGGGATGTCCTCCAGGGTCAAGCCGAGCTGTACCATTGCGAACGCGACGTCGGGTTGGATTCCGACGATGAGCGTTTGCGCGCCGCGTAGCCGCACCATGTGAGCTACGTCGCGAAGAGTGCGCGACGCGAACGAGTCGAGCACGTCGAGCGCAGTGACGTCGATGATCACGCCGCGGATCCGCAGCGTGACGACTTTTTCGACGAGCGCGTCGCGAAGCGCGAGCAAGTCGTTGTCGGAGAGCGCCGACTGAATGCTCGCGATCAGGAATTCGCCCTGCTTCAGAATCGGCACGATCACGGCAGCACCTCGCTAGCGCGTTACGTCGGTCAAGGGGTCCGGTAGCTTCTCGCGCGCGGGGATCTGCTCGACACGATAGCCAAGCAACCGTTCGGCCTCTTCGATGCCGCCTTGGAGGTCGCCGACGGTGTTCATCTTGCCGAGATCGACGCCGATGTTCACGAGCGTCTGCGCGATCGCGGGCGACAGGCCGGTGACGATTACCGTTGCGCCGAGAAGTCGCGAGGCTTCGACGGTCTGCACGAGGTGGTTCGCGATGCTCGAGTCCATCGCCGCGACGCCGGTCAAGTCGATGACGACGACTTTGCCGCGCGTCGCGCGAATGCCGTGCAGCAACTGCTCGGTGAGCTGGCGAGCGCGCTGCGGATCGATCACACCGATGATCGGCAAAATCAACAGTCGCTCACGGACTTGGAGAACCGGGGTGGATAGCTCGCGGATCGCTTCCTGCTGCTCGCGGATGATGCGCTCGCGCTCTTGCACGAAGCCGACGGCCACGGTGTTGGCGATTCGGTTCGCCGCCGGCTCGTACGCATCGAGGATCCGGTTCAGCATCGCGAAGTCGGCTTGATACCTCGCGAACAAGGAGCGTGCGAGCACGTCGCGAAGGAGGAGCACGATGCCGACGACTTCGTCCGTCTCGACGCCGCGCGGGATGATGCGTTCCGACAGGTTGCGCGCGTACGCCGTCAAGGTCTCGAACGTGCCCGTTTCGAGCGCCTCGACGTATTGGTCGTACACGGCAGTGGCCTCCGTGAAGACCTCCTGCTCGGTCATTGCGGTCAGCAATCGCGCCTTCGTGATGCGCTGCGCCCATTCTTGACGGAGCTGCGTGCGGCTTTCGCGTAAGTGAGCGGCGAGCTCGCTCAGCAGCGTCGTTGTCGTCTCATCACTGCTGGGCGGAATCGATCGTTTTTCTGTTTCGTACACGAAACACCTCCGGTTGAAGCGCGCGGAATTCGAGTTATGGGTGTCGGCGCTCGCCCGCAGCGCAAGCTATTCCATGATCAACGCATTTCTTCGGCGTGACAATCGCAGGTGCGGGACCGGTACGTCGGTCGTGCGCGACGCGGCGTCAATGCGCCGTCGGATAACCTCGGGCGATGCGCCCGAAGCCCTCGCGCGTCGCGGACACCAGCTGCGCCTCGGCGCCTGCGAGCAGGCTTTGCGCGCTCGGCAGGTCCAGCGTCGAAGAGCGATCGAACGCGCAGACGCCGATGTTGGTCCGTAGAATCGAAGGCAGCCCGACGGATCTCATCGCGTCGCCGTCGAGGGAGGCTTGCAGCCTCAGAGCGACTCGGGCTGCGCCGTCGAGAGTCGTTTCCGGCAGCACCACCGCGAACGAGCGCTCTCCGTAGCGCGCTACCCAATCGACGCGACCGCGCAGATGCTCGCAGAGCAGCTCGCCGTATGCGCGGACCATTCGCTCGTCGAGGTCGCCCTGTTGCGCCTGCGCGAGCAAGATACCGACCGGATGGCCGAATCTGCGCGCCCGATCGAGCTCCCTAGCGAGCTCGATCTCGAGGTAGCGCCGACTATGCAGGGTGGTGTTCACCGCGATCTCGGCGAGCAGCGCTCCTTCGCCGTGCATTCGAGTCCGATACTCCTCGAGATCGAGTACGCGCGTCGCGAGACTCAAGCGGGTTCGCAGCTTCGCATCCGTGAGCGGCTTCGAAAGCACGTCGTCGGCGCCGGCTTCGAACGCGAGCTCGATCGCCTCCTCGCTGTTGTCGTCGAGCACGAGCATCACATACACGCTGCGCGCCGTCGCGCGGACGTCGTGGCATAGGCGCGCGACGTCGAGCTCCGGGAGCGAGGTGGGAACGATGACGACGGCGCGCGTCCGGCCGCTCAAGGCCGAAACGATGGCCGCGGGCGACCGCACGCGCTCCGTTTCATAGCCGAACGACTGCATGCAGCCGCTAATGCTCGCCAACGAGTCGTTGTTATCCGTATCGGCGACAATCGCCTTCCATGCCTTGGCCATTGCACGCCTCATTCAGCCAACCCCTCGGTCACAAATCCCCCGCCGTCCAGCTAATAGCATGCTTCCTTCGAGTGCGGCATCAGGTAAACACCCTAGAATCGATCGACTGTCCACCGGAGTCGCGCCTGCGCCAGGCGGCAGCGCCGAGCGCGACGGCGTTGCGGACCTTGGCGGCGCGATGCCGCGCGGCTAGTCTTGTGCGCCGGCTCGCCTTTGGGTTCTCACCAATGCACTTCAGTGTTTTCCGTTCGCTTCTCTCCCGGTCCCTAGCCGCTCGTACCGCGCTCCTGGTGTCGTTGCTTGCAGCGGCCGCCGGCACGCGCGCCGCGGCCGCGTTCGGTTTCGACGACGTCGCCGCCATTGCGCGCAAGCAAGCGCGGGCTCCGTACAAGGCGCCCGACCGCAAAGAGCCCGCCGAGCTCGCGGCGCTGAACTACGACCAGTATCGCGACATACGGTTTCGACCGGACCACGCGCTTTGGCGCGGCGACGCGTTGCCGTTCGAGGTGATGTTCTTCCACGAGGGCAAGGAGAACGTCCGAGTACGCATGGACGAGGTCGTCGGCAGCAAGGTGCGCCACATCCCGTACTCGAGCGCCGACTTCAACTACGGCAAGAACACGTTGTCGCCCGAGAAGTGGGGCGATCTCGATTACGGCGGCTTCCGAGTGCATTACCCGCTGAACGGTTCCGTGTACAAGGATGAGATCATCGTGTTCCTCGGCGCGAGCTATTTCCGCGCGCTGTGCGCCGGCGCGCGCTACGGGCTGTCGGCGCGGGGGCTCGCGGTCGACACCGTCGGCGGCAACGGCGAGGAGTTTCCGCACTTCATCGAGTTCTGGCTCGTGAAGCCGGCCGCGGATGCGCGATCGCTGACGCTATTCGCGCTGCTCGACGGGCCGCGCGAGACGGGCGCGTATCAATTCGATGTCGTCCCAGGCGACGAGACGGTCGTCGAGGTGCGCGCGCGGTTGTATCTGCGCGCCGCGGTAGCCACGCTCGGCATTGCGCCATTCACGAGCATGTTTCAGTACGGCGAGAACCAACCGCATCGAACCGATTTCCGCCCCGAGGTCCACGATTCCGACGGGCTCATGGTCGCGACCGGCAGCGGGGAGTGGATCTGGCGGCCGCTGATCAACCCGACGCACACGCTCACCACCTCGTTCGCGATGAGCGAGCTGCGCGGCTTCGGCGTGATGCAGCGCGATCAGCGCTTCGCGAGCTACGAGGATCCCGAGGCGCGCTACGAGCTGCGGCCGAGCGGCTGGATAGAGCCCACGAGCTCGTGGGGCCCGGGGCGTGTCGAGCTCGTGCAGATCTCGACGCCGGACGAGACCAACGACAACATCGTCGCGTACTGGGTGCCGGACCGCGTGCCGCCCCTCGGTCAGCCGCTCGACTTCGCGTATCGGATGCACTGGCAGCTGCACAATCTCAAGAAGCCGCCCGGCGGCTATGTCGTGCAGACGCGCGTGGGCCGCGGCTATCGGGCGCTCGCCGACGACGAGCAACAGTTCCTCGTCGACTTCACCGGTCCCACGCTCGACAAGTTGCCGGCCGATGCCCCCGTGAAGGCCATGGTGTCGGCGCCCGCCAATGGCGAGATCGAGGAGTCGAACGCGTACCGTGTCGAAGCAACCGGTCAGTGGCGCATGATGGTCCGCGTCAAGCAGCTCGATGGCACCAAGCCGACCGAGCTGCGCGGCTACCTGCAAAGCGGCAGCGACGTGCTGACGGAAACGTGGAGCAACCTGGTGCCGGCGGCGCGCTGAGCTCGAGCGCACGAATAACGCACGCCTAGATCGAGGGGGGAACCATGCGACAGAGAATCATCCTGGCCGCGTCATTGCCGATCGCGATGTTGGCGTGCGGCGGGTGTGGCCAGGGCGCCGGCAGCAATGGCGGCGAAAAGGCCGCTTTGGCCGCGCCGGCGGCGTCGAAATCTACACCGGCGGGAACCGACAAGACGCCGCCCGGCGACTGGCCCGCGTACAACCGCACGCTGCTCGGTGACCGGTTCTCGCCGCTCGCGCAAATCGACAAGAGCAACGTCGACAAGCTGCAGGCCGTGTGCAGCTATCGGTTGCCCGAGGTGTCTGCGCTGCAGACGGGACCGCTCGTGGTTGCGGGGACGATGTACTTCACGACCGAGACGCGCTCGTACGCGATCGACGCATCGAGCTGCGAGGCGAAGTGGGTCGTCGAGCGGCCGCTCGACAAGCCGTCGGCGCTCGCGGTGCATCGCGGATTCGCATTCTCCGACGGGCGGCTGTTCCGCGGCACGTCCGACGCCCACGTGCTCGCGCTCGACGCGAATGATGGGCACACGATCTGGGATCACGAGATCTCCGTGAAAACGCCGGGCATGACGATGCCGATGGCGCCGATCGCAGCGAACGGGCTCGTGTTCATCGGCAACGCGGGCGGCGACCAGACTGGAGTCACGGGTCACGTCTACGCGCTCGACGCGAAGGACGGCCACACCGTCTGGCGCTTCGACGTCGTGCCCGCGAGCGGTCCCGCACGCGAGACGTGGCCGAACGCGGACACCCTGCCGATCACCGGCGGCGCGTTCTGGACCTCGTTCACGCTCGACGCCGACAACGGCGTGCTCTACGTGCCGGCCGGAAACCCTGCGCCCGACTTCGACGCGGAAGCGCGCGGCGGCGACAACCTGTATGCGAACTCGGTCATCGCGCTCGATTCCGAGACGGGCCAGCTGCTCGGCTACAACCAGGTGGTGAAGCGCGATACTCACGACTGGGACGTGAACAGCCCGCCCGCGCTCGCGACCACGAAGTCCGGCCGCGCGATCGTCGCGTCCGCGAACAAGGACGGGCTGCTGTCGGTGCTCGACCGTACGCGGCTCGCGTCGGGCAAGACCGCGTCGGCGGACGGCGCCGATCTCGGCAACGTGCTGCCGATCGTCTATCAGTCGCCGACGACGACGCGCGAGAACGTCGACGTGCCGCTGTCGCGAACCGCGCCGGTGCGTTTCTGTCCCGGCATCCAAGGCGGCAACGAATGGAACGGCGCGGCGTTCGATCCCGGGCGCAACGCTCTGTATGTCGGCGCGGTCGACTGGTGCGCGACCGTGCAGCTGATGACCGCGCCGGTCGCGCCGGCCGCCGGCGCGATTTGGTTCGGCTCGGTTGGAACCAACATCCAGGGGCCGTCCAGTGAGGCGAAAGGGTGGTTGACCGCGTTCGACGCCGACACGGGCGCCGTGCGCTGGAAGTTCGCTGCGCCGGCGCCGGTGCTCGCGGGCGTTACGCCGACCGGTGGCGGGCTCGTGTTCAGCGCCGATCTCGCCGGTCACCTGCGCGCCTTCGACGCGGACACGGGCAAGGTGCTCTGGGCGCTCGATATCGGCCAATCGATCGGCGGCGGCATCGTGAGCTACTCGGCCGGCGGACGGCAGCTCGTCGCGGTCGCATCGGGAATGAAATCGATGATTTGGCCCGGCGCGACGGATCAGAGCCGGATTCAGGTGTTCGGCGTTCCACGCTGAGGCTCTGTCCGGGGCGATAGCGTCCCGGCCAGCTGCGTCGCCGGTTATGTCGCGATCCGAGGGCGCCGCGCGCGTCGCGGACCGGCGCAAGCCCCAAGTTTAGCCAAGGTCACTCTTGGGACGGGGCATTGCGCTTAAACTACTTGCCGGCCGGGCCGCGGCGTGCGTGACCGGGTGGGGAAAGGAATGGGCTCACGGACTTGGCTCGCGGGAGCGGCCGTCGCCGGCGTCGCGGTGGCGACTGCCGTGGCCGTCTACCGAGTCGAGCATTCCCGCGAGCAACAACGCTGGGAGCTCTTTCGAGCCTACTGCACCGATTGCCACAACAAGGATGACCTCGCCGGGAACGTGTCTTTCCAAGGCGTGACGCCGCAGTCCGTCGCGGAACACCCGGAAGTTTTCGAAGCCGCCGTCCGCAAGCTGCGGGGCCACCTGATGCCGCCGCCCGGCAATCCGCAGCCTAAGTCCTCTGACGCGGACGCACTGATCGCGACGCTCGAGACGTCGATCGACACGAACGCGAAGGCTCATCCGGGCGTCGGCTACGTGCCCGCGCAGCGCCTCAACCGGACCGAGTACGCGAACGCGGTGAAGGACTTGCTCGACGTCGATATCGACCCGGCGGAGTACTTGCCGCCCGAGATCGAGGTGAAGGGCTTCACGAACATCGCGGCGGCGCTGAGCGTCTCGCCGGCGTTCGTCGAGCAATACGTCGACGCCGCGAGCGCGGTCGCGCACCTTGCGGTCGGCGAGCCGAAGGCTAAGGTCGCGACTGCGTTCTTCCCGAAGCCGAGCACCGATCAGACGGGCTATGTCGCAGGGATGCCGCTCGGCACGCGCGGCGGCATGCAAGCGACGCACACGTTCCCGGCCGACGGCGAATATCGGCTCACGATCACCAATCTCGGCGCGGGGCTGTATCCGCGCTCGCTCGAGACGCGGCATACGCTCGTCGTGCTGATCGACCGGCACGAGGCGTGGCGCGGCGACATCGGCGGCGACGAAGACCTCGCGCTGATCGACCGCGGCGGTGCGCCGGCGCGCGAAGAGATCATGAAGCGTTTCATGAACATTCCTCTGCAAGTCAAAGCAGGGACTCATGAAATCGCTGTCACTTTCATCGAGCGATCGCGCGCCGCGAGCGACGAGCTCGTGTCGACGTTCACACCCCAGCAGACGTTCAGCTCGACCGGCGCGCCGCGCGTGCCCGGCATCGAAGGCGGCATCAATCTCATCGGACCGTTCAATTCGCCGGGCCTCTCGCCAACCGCCAGCCGCAAGAAGCTGTTCGTCTGTGAGCCCGAGGTTGCCGACCGCGAGCGTGCCTGCGCCGAGCAGATCGCGTCGCATCTCGCGCGCCTCGCCTTCCGCCGGCCGGTGTCGCAGGCGGACCTCGACCGGCTCATGCCGTTTTACGAGGAAGGGCGCAAGGGCCCCGGCGGGTTCGACGAGGGCGTCGAGCTCATGGTCACGGCCGTTCTCGCAAGCCCCGACTTCCTGTACCGGGCGGTCGCGCCGCGCGGCGGTGCAGCCGGTGGGGCGCACGCGCTTGCCGACGCCGAGGTCGCGTCGCGGCTCTCCTTTTTCTTATGGGGCCAGGGGCCCGACGACACGCTGCTCGGCCTTGCGGCGGCCGGCAAGCTCTCGCAGCAAGACGTCCTGGACGAGCAGGTCCGACGCATGCTGAAGGACCCGCGTGCCGCGGTGCTCGTCGACGAGTTCGCGCTGCGCTGGCTGCACGTTCAGGACCTCGACGCGATTCAGCCCGACAAGCTGCTGTTTCCCGAGTTCACCGACGCATTGCGCGGGGACTTCGCCGAGGAGATCAGGCTTTTCTTGAACAGCGTGCTGATCGAGGACAAGGACGTGCGCACGCTGCTGACCGGGAACTACACGTTCGTCAACGAACGCCTCGCGCGCCACTACGGAGTTCCCAACATCGTCGGCCCGCAGTTCCGCCGCGTGATGCTAGAGGATCCGCGCCGCTTCGGGTTGCTCGGCAAGGGCGCGGTGCTGCTGCGCACGTCGTACGGCGACCGCACTTCGCCGGTGCTGCGTGGGCAGTGGGTGCTCGACAAGCTCATGGGCACGCCGCCCACGCCGCCGCCGCCGGGCGTCGACACGAACCTCACACAGCCGCCGGGCGAAAAGCCGAAGACGGTGCGCGCTCGGCTCGAGCAGCACCGGACCAGCTCCGTCTGCAAGGCGTGCCACGGCGTGATCGATCCCTACGGCCTCGCGCTCGAGAACTTCACCGCAACGGGCCGTTGGCGCGACGACGACCGCGACGCGGGCGCGCCGATCGACGCGAGCACCGAGCTCGCGGGCGGCAAGAAGGTCACGGGGCCGATCGAGCTCACCAAAGCCTTGCTCGAGCGTCGCGACCAGTTCGTGCAGGCGTTCACGCAGAAGCTCATGATGTACGCGCTCGGGCGCGAGCTCGAGTACTACGATATGCCGGAGGTGCGAGCGATCGTGCGCTCGGCCGCGGCACGAGACTATCGGTTCTCGGCGCTCGTGACGGGGATCGTACGCAGCGATGCGTTCCGGATGCAGTCCGTCGTGAAGGACGACGGCGCCGGCGTGCAGGCGTCGGCAGACCCTAAAGACTCGGCTCGGGTTCAGGAGTAAGCGCGATGTATCTGACCAAGAAACATCTCTCGCGGCGCACGGTGCTCAAGGGCGCAGGCGTGGCGCTCGGGCTGCCGCTGCTCGACGCGATGATTCCGGCCGCCACGGCGCTCGCCAACACCGCGGCGTCGCCGAAGCTGCGTGCGGGATTCTTCTATATCCCGCACGGCGCGATCATGTGGAACACGGTGTTCGGCCCCGAGATGGATCGGTGGACGCCGAGCGGCGCGGGCGACAGCTTCAAGTTGAGCCCGATTCTCGCGCCGCTCGAGGCGCACAAGCGCTACGTCACCTCGTTCGGCAACATCGAGAATCGAGCGCCGATGAGCTCCGTGCACACGCTCGTGCCGGCCACGTGGCTCTCGGGCGTACGCCCCGACGAGAAGGCGACGGGCGCGAAGATGGCGCCGACGATCGACCAGATGATCGCGGAGCAGATCGGCAAGGACAACGTGCTGCCCTCGCTCGAGGTCGCGTCCGAGACGACGTCGCAGAGCGCTGCGTGCGGCACCGGCGCGTGCTATTACAGCTCGACTCTGTCGTTCCGCAACGCGACGACGCCGCTGCCAATGGAGTTCAATCCGCGCAAGGTGTTCGTGCAGCTGTTCGGCGCGGGCGATACACCCGAGGAGCGCGCGACGCTCTCGCACCGGCGCGCGAGCGTGCTCGACATGATCAACGGCCGCGCGAACGAGCTCAAAGCCGATCTCGGATCCACCGATCGCGCCGTGCTCGACGGCTATCTCGAGTCCGTCCGCGAGACGGAGCGGCGCGTCGAGAAGGCCTCACAGCGCGACCTCACGGGCATCGACCTGCCCGACACGCCGATCGGCGAGCTGCCGGACTTCGATGCGCAGGTGAAGCTCATGTTCGACTTGATCGCGCTCGCGTATCAGGCCGACATCACGCGCGTCGCGTCGTACATCATGGTGGCCGAGGGCACGAACCGCACGTACAACCACATCGGCGTGTCCGATGCGTTCCACCCGCTGTCGCACCAC
>Ga0068868_100000942_pt1 | contig 19755 bp, 14 predicted proteins | sample KBSMisM42_FD_64660 | JGI IMG/M metagenome (GOLD analysis project Ga0068868, IMG submission 64660) | Miscanthus rhizosphere microbial communities from Kellogg Biological Station, Michigan, USA - KBS Miscanthus M4-2 | ecosystem: Host-associated > Plants > Roots > Rhizosphere > Soil ...
GCCTTTGCCGCCGGTGCCGGCGTGGATCGTCGCGTTCTTGATCGTGAGCGCGGGCGAGCTGGTCGCGAAGAGCGCGATCGAGCTCTGCGACTTGTCCGTGAAGTCCGGCGCGACGATGTCGACGGCCTCGACGGTCGTCGACATCGAGATGCCCGTCGCGATCGCGGCGGGGCTGAGCGGCGAGACGATCTTCGCGTGCGCCGTGGTCTTCGTCCACGTGTTGCACTCGTAGTAGCCGTAGACGTTCGTGCCCGCGACGAAGTGGACTTGCTCGGCGTACGTCTCCGCGCACGCGTAGACGGGGAGCGAGCCGGCTTTTGCGATCGCCGCCTCGAGCGACGCGAACGGATGCGTCTTCGAGCCGTCGCCGGTCGCCGAGCCCTTCGACGAGGACACGTAGACCGCCTCCGCGCCGGGAGCCACGGCGCCATCGCCGCCCGTGCCACCGTCGCCGCCATTGACGGGGTTGATCGGGTTGCCCGCGTCGTCCTTGGTGGTGTCGAAGGTGTTGGCCGTGCAGGCCGCGGTGAGAACGAGAAGAATCGAGACGCACGTACGCATGGGAAAGACTCCTTTTGCAGGCCCATCGGCCTCTCCCGGGCGGAGTTGCGTGGAAAATGAGGTATCGTCCCCGCATGCGCCTCGGTGACGCGATCGGGCGGTTCGCCTCTCGCGTGGAGATCGCGATCGCCGGTCTCGACGATCGGCTGCGCGAGGGCGAAGAAGCGCTCGCGCGTGGTGACGCGATGCGCGCGAGGACGGCGGCGCACGCGCTTCTCGCGGGTCTGCCTGGTCAGCCCGTCGCGCTCGCGCTCCTCGCGGACGCGTGCGAAGCGGCAGGGCTCGACGCGGAGGCTCACCTCACGCTCGAAGAGCTCGCGCTTCGTGCGCCGTCGCGCGCGGAGGTCTGGCTGCGCCTCGGTCGCGCCCGCGCGAGGACGGGGTCGAGCGACGACGAGGTGCGCGACGCGTTCGTGCGTGCGCTCGCGGTCGCGGAGCCGGGGAGCGAAGAGCGGACGCGCGCGCTCGTCGAGCTGGCGGATCTCGATTTGCGACAAGGCGACGGGCCGCGCGCGGAGCTTTGGCTCGAGCGGGCTCCGCAAGACAAGAGCGCGGCGCGGGCGCTTCGTCGCGCGGAGGCGCGCCTCCTTCAAGGCGACGCGAAGGGCGCGATCGCTCGGCTGCGCGAAGTCGAGATGGATCCGACCGACGCGCGCGCGGCGCTCGTGCTCGGGCAGTCGCTCGCGAGCCTGCGCGACGCGGCGGCGTTCCCTCCCCTCGTGCGTGCGTGGGTGCTCGACGCTCCGCACGCGAGCGAGTCGCTGAGCAGCGCGCTCGCGTGGGTGCCGAGCGACGACGCCACCCGGGCGCGCGTGCGCACCGTCGTCGATGCGAAGGGCGAGACGAGCCTCGCGCGTTGGCGCGCCGCGTTCGCGCGCTCGGAAGGTCACAGCGACGAAGCGCGCAAAGCATTGGCCGAGGCCGTGACGAGCGGGGATCGCGGCGCGGCTCGCCCGCTCCTCGACGCGGCGCTCGACGACGGGGACGATGCTTCGATCACGCTCGCGCTCTCCGCGCTCGCCGACGCCCACGACGCGGAAGCGGAGGACGCGCGCCTCGTCGGGTCGGCGAGCCTCGACGATCTTCGCCGCGTGGGCGCGCCTCGCGTTCGCGATCTCGCGCGCCGTCGAGCGCGGGCTCTGCTCGCGGAGTGGCTTCCGAAAGGAGCGACCGCTTCGTGGGACGCGCTCTTGTCGAGACTCGATGCTCACGCGCGCGAGCTCCACGAGCTGCCCGCGATGTCCGCGATCGCGGATCTGGCGCGCGAGCGCTCGCGTCCGGTGCGCGTGGCGATCGTCGGCGAGTTCAACGCGGGCAAGAGCACGTTCATCAACGCGCTCGTCGGCGCCGACGTCGCGCCCACGGGCGTCTTGCCGACGACGGCGACCCTGCACCTCCTTCGTTATGGTCCGGATCCCATCGCGCGGATTGCGGTCATTCCCGAGGACGCGAACGCGCCGAAAGAGCGCATCGTGCCTTCTTCGGATCTCCGCGCCGCGCTCAAGTCGATCGATCCTTCGCGCGTCGAGCGCGTCGAGATCCTCCAGCCGATCTCGTTTCTCACGCGGGTCGAGATCCTCGACACGCCCGGCTTCAACGCGCCCGACGCGAGCCACACGAAGGCCGCGCGCTCGGCGTTCGAGGACGCCGACGTCGCGATCTGGCTCCTCGACGCGAGCCAGCCGCTCAAGCAATCCGAGCGCGCGGTGCTCGAAGAGGCCAAGGCGCGGGGCCTGCCCGTACAGATGCTCGTGAACAAAGCGGATCGCCTGCAGCCGCCCGCGCTCGCCGAGGTGCTCGGCATGGTGAAGGACGCGCTCGGCGAGGTCGGCCTCGCGTCGCTCGCTCCGCCGATCGCGCTGTCGGCGCGTCTGGCGCTCGCGGGAAAGCTCGGAGACGAAAAAGCCCTCGAAGCGTCCGGGTGGCCGCTCGTGCAGGCTCTCCTCGACGAGACGATCATCGCGCGGAGCGCCGAGCTGAAGGAGCGCGCGCTCCGGCGAAAGTGCGCGAAGATCGTCGCGTCGCTCGGCGTGGCCGTGGCTCGCACCGCGGAGATCGAAGACACGGCACGCGCGGAGGCCGACAAGGCGCGACACGATCTCGCCCTGGAAGCCGCGCGCCTCGACGCGGATGGCCCGGCGATCGCGACGAAGATCGCGGGGGACCTGCCACGCGACGCGCTCGCGAAGGATCTCGCGCTCGTCTTCACTGGCCGCGACGAAGCGCGTGTCGCGACGGACGAAGTCCTGCGGCGCTATCGCGTCGAGCGCGCGGTGTTCCACCTCGCGGGCCCGCTCGCGTCGGCGATCGCGCGTGAGACTTCGCGTGCGTCGCTCGGCGCATCGGCGTGGCGCACGATCGCGCGCGCTTCCGTTCGTGCCGCGGCGCTCGCGACGACGACGATCGACGAGCTCGCGCCGGCTGCGTCGCGCGCGGCGCTCAGCTCGGTCGTCGAAGAGCTCGGCGCACGCGCGCTCGCTTCACCTCCGCCGGCGGCGGCGCGAGGCCTCGCCGCGGAGCTCGAAGAGCTTCTCGCGCTTCTCGCCGGTTCTGGCGCTGGCGCGCCGATGGTCGCTTAGAGCTTCCAGCCGCAAGCGTTGTTCGCGTTCTCGAGCACGCTCTCTTTGGAGGCGCTCGTGTCGCAGAACTCGTTCTTGAACTCGACCGTCTCGCCGGCGATGTCGTTTTCGTAGCAGACGCAGTGGCCGTCGCCCTTCGAGCAGTCGAGCTTCACGCCGGTGTTCGTACCGACGCACTGGGCGGTCACGATGCAGGTCGGCGAAGCGCCCGTCTGCGCGATCGTCGGGCACGTTTCGGTGAGCGCGCGGCTGCTGCAGGCTGCGAGCACGAATGCGATGGCGACGATGGCGGCTTTACGCATGAGGCGGTTCGTACGGCAAATACGGCAGGGCCGTCAAGAACGGGTTATTCTTCACGTATGCGCCTTCGCGCCGTCTTCTTCGCCCTCCTCCTCACGGCGGTCCCCTCGCCGTCCGAGGCGGACGCGATCCTCGGCGTCGGCGGTGGTGACGCGCTCAATCTGCAGGCCGATCAGCTCGACATCGACGTGTCGGCAGGCGACGCGGTCCTCACGGGGAACGTGACGCTCGCGAAGGGCGATTTGAAGGTCGCCTGCCCGCGCATCGAGCTGAAATTCGACACGACGCCCCACGTGAAATGGGCGCGAGGGTCCGGCGGCGTCTCGGCCGACGTGCGAGGCGTTCACGCCGAAGCGCCCGAGGTCGAGCTCGATCTCGCCAAGCAGGTCCTCGAGCTCCGCGGCGGCGTTCGCCTCACGCGCGGCCAGGGTTGGCTCCAAGCCGACAAGGCGACGATCAACATCGACACCGCGAAGGTCACGATGTCGCAAGTGAAGGGCTCGGTCCCGGTCCCTCCGCCCAAGTGAGCGACTCGAAAATCGTACTTTCGGGCCACGGGATCGGCGTGGTGCGGGGCGGCAAGCTCCTCTTGCGCGACGTCGATGTGTCGCTCCACGCCGGCGAGGTGCTCGGCGTGCTCGGTCCTTCGGGCGCAGGCAAGTCGACCCTCTTTCGCGCGCTCGTCGGCGAGATTCGTCCCGACTCCGGACGGGTGTTGCTCTTCGGCGACGACGTCACGCACGCGCCGCTCTGGGTCCGCGCGCGCGCAGGCGTCGCGTACGTTCCGCAGACGCCGAGCGTGCTCTTGGATCTCTCCGTGCGCGAGAACCTCGAGACGTTCCAGCGCGTCGCGCTCGGCGAGGTGCGCGACGTGGAGGCCGCGGCGAAGCGCGTCGATCTCGGCGAGAAGCTCGCGGTACGCGCGGGCAGCCTCAGCGCGGGCGAGAGGCGCCGGCTCGAGATCGCGCGCGCGATCACTCGTCCGCCCAAGGCGCTCGTATGCGACGAGCCTTTCGCCGGTGTCGATCCTCGGGGCGCGTCACACCTCGGCGATCTCTTGCGCGCGCTCGCGAAAGAAGACGACGTCGCCGTCGTCCTCGCCGATCACCATGTCGCCGAAGCGCTGCGCGTCTGCGACACGGCCTCGCTCATCCTCGATGGTGCCATCGCCGTCACCGCGGATCCGGGCGCGTTTCGTGCGCACGAGCTCGTGCGTGGCCGCTACCTCGGCTCGCTGGATTCCGTGCTAAATCAAACGCCGTGAACCTGGACGTTCTCTTCGAAGGCGAGATCGACATCCACCGCATCGCGGAGGTGCTCGACGGCCTCGGCCACCCCGGCCGCGTCGCGACGATCCGCAGCTGGGGCCTGCACCACCAGCAGAAGCTCTACGAAGCCGTGAAGGGCATGAAGCCGCTCACGCTCGACTATTACGTGCCCACCGGCGTCGAGCCTCTCAAAGAGGTCATTCACTGGGGCAAGAACTCGCTGCCCGCTTTCACGCATTTCCAAAAGCGCTTCTGCCGCCCGAAGGACGATGACAAGAAGCTCTTCGGCTACAACGAGAACGGCGAGAAGTGGGCCGTCGGTCCGGGTTACTTCGTGATGCACGAGCCGGAAGAGAAGCGCCCGGACGTGGAGACGGGCGAGCTCGACATCGACTACACGATGACGCCCGACGAAAAAGTCGAGTCGTGGCCGCCGATCAAGAAGAACGAAGGCGGTCTCGGCAAGGTCGTGTACGGCGGGATGATCGACGTGATGCGCGGCATCTCGAGCCACGTGAGCATCGGCCGCGCCTTCCGCGACGGGAAGTTCACCGAGAATTATTTCCTGCTCTGTCGAGAAGATCCGCAGTGACGGAGCTCACGCTTCACGTCCACGCACGTGTGAGCGAAATCCAAAAAGAGACGTGGGACGCATGCGTCGGCGACGACTCGCCGTTCGTCGAGCACACGTGGCTCGAGTGCTTCGAGGAAGCCGGTTGCGTCGGCGGCGAGCCCAACGACGACGATCACGCGGTCGCATGGCAGCCCGCGCACCTCGCGCTCTACGAAAAGGCGAGCCTCGTCGCGGTCGCGCCCGCGTATTTGAAGACGAACAGCGAGGGCGAGTTCATCTTCGACTGGTCGTGGGCCGATCTCGCGCGGCGGATCGGGCTTCGCTACTACCCGAAGCTCCTCGTCGCGTCGCCGTTCTCGCCCGTGACGGGCGCGCGCGTGCTCGTCTCGCCCGCGTGGCGATCGAGGCGCGACGAGGCGATCACCGCGATGGCAGGTGCAGCGCGCCAGCTCTCGGAAGAGATGAAGCTCTCGTCGTCGCACGCGCTCTTCGTTCGAGAAGACGAGGCCGTCTCGTGGGAAAGCGCCGGCTACTCGCGCCGCTCGAGCGTGCAGTACCACTGGTACAACGACGGCTACAAAACGTTCGACGACTGGGTCTCCACGTTCAAATCGAAGAAGCGAAACCAGCTCCGCCGCGAGGCCAGCCAGCCCGCGAAGGACGGCGTGCGCATCGTCACGTTGAAGCCCGAAGAAATCACGCCGCAGATCGTGACGGCCATGTTTCGCTTCTATCTGACGACCGTCGACAAGTTCATGTGGGGCCGGCGCTACTTGAACCGGCGCTTCTTCGAGCTCGTCGCCGATCGCTTCAAGCATCGCCTCGCCTGGGTGATGGCCTTCCAGGGAGACGAGCCGATCGCCGGCGCGTTCAACCTCGAGAAGGGCGATCGCCTCTACGGCCGCTATTGGGGCGCGACGAAGGAGCTACCGTTCCTCCACTTCAACGTTTGCTACTACCACGGCATTCGTCACTGCATCGAACGCGGCCTCACGGTCTTCGAGCCCGGCGCCGGCGGTGAGCACAAGCTCGCGCGAGGCTTCCGCCCGACGACGATGCACTCCGCCCACTACGTGCATAATGCACGCTTCCGCCAGATCATCGACGACTTCCTCGTCCGCGAGCGCGAAGCCGTCGAACGCTTCGTCACGTCTCCGGACGGCGAAGAAGAGCCCTGAGATCCGGGCCTAACCTTTGAAGTTGTCCTTGGCCGTTCGGCGAAACGCAAATTCGTCGACGCTCTTGGCGCGCATGAACGGGTTGATGAGCTTCTCGAGGCCGATCGTCGACGGCACGGAGGGGACACCAAACTTTTCCGCGTAGTCCTTTATGTCGGCGTTGTCGGGCTCGATATGGGCGGCGAATACGAGGTTCGCCTTCGTGTACTCGTGGCCGCAGTAGACGCGCGTGTCTTCGCCGAGGCCAGCGAGCTTCTTGAAGGAGTCGAACATCATCGCGGGCGTGCCCTCGAAGAGACGCCCGCAGCCGGCGATGAAGAGCGTGTCACCTGTGAACACGGCTTGTTCGCCACCCGCGGTCAGCACATACGCGACGGCGCCCGTGGTGTGGCCGGGGATGTGGAGGATGCTCGCGTCGAGCTCGCCCATCGCGAAGTTGTCGTTCTCTTCGAGGAACTTCGACTGCATCGCGATGCGGCCCTTGTCGGATGCGTGACCGTACACGTCCTTGATGCCGAGCGCTTTGCACAGCTCTTCGTTTCCACCCACGTGATCCCAGTGGTGGTGCGTGTTCCAGATCGCGACGGGCTTCACGTCGCCGAGCTTCTTCAACGCTTCGAGCACGGGCCCCGCCTCGGACGGGTCGACGATCGCGGTGAGCTTCGTCGCGTCGCACGTGACGATGTACGCGTAGTTGTCCGACAAGCAGGGAACCGGCGTGATCATGTGCCTCCGTCTTTGCTGGTACCCCACAAGCAGCCTTCTTTGCAGCCCGTGGTGGGTACTTCTTTGAGCGCCTTGTCCGTGTCGCGCAAGCGCTTGCCGAGATCGTCGAAGATTTCGCCTTTGAAGAGGGCTTTTTTCTCGTCGGGGTCGGCGTCGAGGTCGAAGACCTGCGGGTACTTCGTCTCGCCGAACTCGATGATCTTCTGATGACCATGCACGAGCGCGCGGCGCTTGTCGTTGTCGCTCGTCTTCGGCAAATCGATGATCACGTCCCGCTCCTCGGGTTGCGCCTTGCTCATGATCTCGGGGACGAGGCTCTTGCCTTCGAACGTCGCGTCCTTCTCGAGTGAGAGGAGATCGAGGATCGTCGGCGCCATGTCGATCGCGCTTCGCGGGACGTCGATCTTCTTCGGCGGCACGCCTGGGATGACGAAGAAGAGCGGGACGCGCACGAGCGGCTCCCACAGCTCGAACCCGTGACGGAACTGGCCGTGCTCGCCGAAGGCTTCGCCGTGATCGGCCGTCACGATCAAGATCGTGCGTGACGCCCACGATTTCGCCGCGATGAAATCGAGGAGCTTGCCGATCCATTTGTCCGTGTACGTGACCTCGGCGTCGTACAAGTCGCGCGTCGTCTTCCCCCAGTCGATCCCTTCGTGGGCGACGTACATGTCGTGCGGGTCGAGGAAGTGGAACCACGCGAAGAATCGGTCGGTCTCGTTCTTCGGATCGCCGAGCAAACGCTCCGCGATCGGCTCGAGATCTTGCGACGTGACGTTCTCGTCCGTCATGTTGTTCCACTTCAGGTTCGGCACGAGCTCGTACTTCTCGAAGCCCTGATTGAAGCCCGAATCGCCGAAGTACCCATGCGCGTGCGCCGAGTACGTGTGGATGCCCGCGGACTGGATGACCTCGGGGAACATGAGGTTGTCCTTGCCGTAGGCGCTGAAGAAGTAGCCGTCGCGCTTCATCTCGCTCGGCATCTTTCCGCCGAGGAACCCGCCGAGGCTCATCGAGGTGTACGAGCTGATCGAGTACGCGTGCGTGTACATCACGCTCTTCTGCGCGAGCTTCGTCAGGTTCGGCGCGATGTCGCGCGGGTAGCCCGCCCACGGCATGTCCGCGCGAAGGCAGTCGATCGTGATCAAGATCACGTTCGCGTTCTTCGCGATGGATGGAGCCGCGGGCGCAGCTTCGCGCGACGCGTCTGCGATCGCAGACGACGAGGCGGGGTTGTCGGGCGGAGGCGGCTTGTCCTTGGGACAACCCACGAGGACGAGCAACGCTGCCGCCCCCACACCGATTCGCTTCATCGTTATTTCAGGAACACTCGCATGAAGGACGCGACGTTCAAGCCGGCCGACGGCGAGCTCGGCTCGAGCTTCACGTTGCCGCTGTAGGTGAGGTTCGGACCGGGGCCTGCGTCGCCCGGATCGATCGTCGGGAACGCGACCACCGTGCAGCCCGTAGGCGGCGTGACGGTGACGTCCTTGAACGACGCGCTGACCGGGAGGTTCCAGATGATCGCCGACGGGAGCTGGCCGTCTTCGACCGACGTCGCCGTCGTCGAGGGGAAGCCGCCCGAGAAGTAATCGAGGTACGGGCCGGTGCCGCCATCGGCCGGACCTGCGTCGGGCGCCGGAAGGCCGGGCACGCTGACCTTCGAGCCCGTCGCCGAAGCGCACGCGCCGGTCGCGATCACTTGAATCGTGAGCACCGCGAGCGCGTTGTCCGGCTGCGGTTGGAGGATACCCTTGAGGAGGTTCTCCGTGAGGTTCGAGACGGCCGACGTCTTGCCGCGATCGACGTTGCCCGACAGCGTCCACTCCTGCTCGTTGAGCGTGAGGTACGTCGTGTCTGCGTCGGCGGCGCTCGCGACGGTCATCGTGTAGGCCGCGTTCTTCGGAACGGCGAGCGTGTACGCGCCGGTCGTGTCGGTCGAGACGGTGCTGCCACCGCCGGTGACGACCATCCCCGGGAGACCCTTCTTGCTCGAGTAGTCGACGATCGTGCCGGTCTGGCTGAACGTGTTCGAGTTCACGACGTCGTTGCCGGCGTCCGTGCCGCCGTCATTGCCGTTGTTGTTGTTGTCCCCGCATGCGGCGAGAAGGAGCCCCATAAAAGCGTAACGAATCGTATGCATTCTACACCTATCTGTTCGTACCAAAAAGAGACCTATTCGATGGCGATGCTCAAGCGTTGCCGAATGTCGAAGTATTCTTCGCTCACGGAAAAGAGCACGGCTTCTTTCACGCGCTCTTTTCCAGGGAGGCTCGCGCCGTCTTCCGTAGCGCGAATCACCTCGGTCGCAAGTTGCAGATCGTGCGCGAGGAGGAAGCCGATGCGGTCGGCCGTGAGGTCGATGGACGCGACCCACTTCTTCAAATCGAGCGCCGCTCCGGTTTGGATCAGTTTCGAGACCAACGACGAGAGGCGCTCCTTCTGCACGCCCTGGAAGTCGGGCTTCATCGCCGCCATCGCCTCGTCGACCGGGCCGACGATGTCCGCGCTGACGGGGAACTGCGGGACGCACGTCTTGATCGCCGCGAAGAGCCACGCCTTGAGGCCGGTGCCCGTCGGCACGAGGTGACGAACGTAGTAGCCCGCGCGGTAGTACGTGAGGTGGCGGCCCGCGACGAACGCCATCGACTGGGTCGGCACCTGCGCTTCGAACGCCGCGCGCCCGAGCACGATCGCGGGCGAAGGCTGCGCGTGGATGAAGCCGAGACCGCTCGGGTCGTTCGGGTTCTGGAAGATGAGCGGCGAGTTTTGCCCCTGCATCCCGAGCACGCCCTGCACGTAGTAGAGCGTCTGCGAGACCGGGTACGGGTGCAGCGACGGATCGATCGCGTACTGGCGCTGGTAGCCCTGGGCCTCGAGCGGCTGCGTGCGCGTCCTGATGATCGTCGGCTGGATCATCGCGAAGATGTTCGTGAGGATCGGATCCTGATCGAAGTGCGCGAGCTTCTTCCAGTCGTCCTCGGTCATCACCGCTTGCGCCGGCGCGGCGTTGTCGGCGCGGTGACGGCGCCAGAAGCGCTCCTCGTCCGGTTCGGCGAGATTCAAGACGGCGAGCGCCTGGCACAAGCACCACGCCGCGTCGCCGCGCTGCGCTTCCGTGTAGAGGCGGCGAAGGAGCTTGTAGCTCTCGACGCGATACGGATTGCGGCGGAGGATCTGCGACTGGGCTTTGACGGCCTTGTCGAGATATTGCGAGACGTCGGAGGCGTAGAGCTCCGCGAGGACCTCGCCGCGTTCTTTGTTGTCCGGGTCGAACGCCTGCGCGGCCTCGAACGCGTCGATGGCCATCTCCGGCTCGTTCAGGAACTTCTGGTAGAGATTTCCGAGCTCGTGGAGGATCTTCGGGAGCGCCGTTCGATCTTGCGCTTCCTTCGCCTGATCGAGCTGGATCTTGAGGTACTTCTCCGTGCTGTCGTGGTCGCCCTTCTTGCGGGCGAGGTCGAGCGCCTCCTCGGTGGCCTTCGCCAGCGACGGGTCGAACTCGAGGGCGCGGTCGTAGTAGGTCAGCGCAGCGTCGACGTCGTTGATCTGCTTGCCGGAGATCGACGCGGCCGTCTGCATGTACTTCGCGCGCTGCTTCGGATCGTCGACGAAGTCCGCGAGGCGCAAGACGACCTCGACGAGCTTCCGCCAGTCTTTCTCTTCCGAGTAGAGCTGCATCAAGCGCGTGAGGAGCTTGCGATCGTCGGGTCGCTCTTCGAGCGCCGTCGCGTACGTCTTCGACGCCGCGGCACGGTCGCCGAGCTTCTGTGACTCGAGATCGCCGATTTCGAGGAGGAGCTCGAAGCGCTCCTGGCCGTTCGCCATCTCGAGGCGGCGCCGGCGAATGCGCACGGCCTCTTTGAAGTCGTCCTTCGCTTCGTAGACGCGGGCGAGCGCGCGGAGCGGCTTCGGGCTCACCGGATCGGCGTCCGCGGCTTCACGCAGCGGCTTGATCGCGGCGTCGAGATCGCCCGTCTTGCGTGCGGACTCGCCGAGGCCGTAGAGCGCTTCGGCGCGGGCAGCACCGACGAGGCGCATCCCGAACTTCTCGAAGAGGTCCTGGTACATCGACTTCGCGGTCATCGGGTCGCCGAAGTCGAAGACGGCCTTCGCGGCCTTCGCGGCCGTCTCCATGTCTTGCGGCGCGAGCTTCTGGAGCGTCTCCACCGCGACGAGGACGCGCGGCGAAGCGCGCATGCCGGTCGCCGCGGAGAACGGCGTGAGATCGGGCGAGGAGCCGCTCGGCGGGACCATCGACCCGCTGCTCGTGGGCGCCATCGACGCGGGCGCGCTCTTCGACGCGGCCTCGATGAAGCGAAGAAGGACGCGAACGCCGTCTTCCTTCGGGATCGCGCCCGTGCGGCCGACGAGCGTCTCGTAGTATTTCGCGGCTTCGATGTACCGCTGCGCGTCGTACGCGACGTCGCCGAGGACGAGCTGCGCTTCCGGGTTGTTCGGGTCGAGCTCGAACGCGAGCTTCGCGGAGGCTTCGGCCTTCGCGTCGTCGCGGAGCTGGTTGCGCTGGAGGCGCGCGAGCTCGGCGTGCAGACGCGCCTTCGCGAGGTTCGTCTCCGCGCGAGGGAGCTCCTTCTCGATGAGCTCGACGACGCTCATCGCGTCACCACGCGCGGCATAAGCGGCGCGGAGCGCGGCCGAAGCGGTCGGATCCTTCGGGTTCGCTTCGAGCGCGAGCTTGTAGCGGCTGATCGCGCCGTCTTTGTCGCCGCGCGTCTCGAGGAGCTTCGCGGCGCGCATCCACTGCTCGGCCTTCGCTTCGCCGGTCTGCGCCTTCCCGGCGAGGGCTTCGATCGCGGAGAGCGCGGCGTTCGCGTCACCGCTCATCTCTTTCAAACGCGCGAGGGCTTCGAGCGCGCCCGCGTGCCCGGGCTGCATCTCGAGGATCTGCTCGTACGCGCGCGTCGCGCGCTCCGGCGATCCGACCTGCTCGGCGAGCGTACGCGCGCGAGAGAGCATCAAGTCGACGCGACGCGCTTCGTCGCTCGTCGCCGCAGCGTGGCGCTCGTTGATCTTGACGACCTCTTCCCACTTGCCCTGCGCGCGGTAGTGGCGTGCGAGCGCGGTGAGCGCCTGATCGTTGGCGCCGTCGAGCGCGAGGATGTTCTCGAGGCACTCGCTCGCCTTCTCGTGATCGAGGAACTCCTCGTCGTAGAGACCGGCCATGCGCTCGTAGAGGTTGATCTTCTGGCGCGGCGTCGCGGCGACACCGACCTGGCGCTCGAGGTTCTCGAGGAGCTCCTTGTAGCGGCCCGTGCGATTGAAGATGCGATCGAGGCCCTTGAGCGCGCCGAGGTGGTTCGGATCGATCGCGAGGACGGCCTCGTAGTGGCGCGTCGCCTCCGGCAGGTTCTCGAGCTGGTCTTCGTAGACCTCGGCGATGCGCGCGAGGACGTCGGCGCGCTCGGCACCACGACGTGCTTCGGCGCGGCGCTCGAGCAGCGTGACGAGCGTCTTGTGGTCCCCTTCCCGCTCCGCGATCTTCGCGAGCGCGTCACCCGCGCGCGCGTGCGCCGGGTCCTCCGCGAGGACGGCGCCGTAGATGTCCTTCGCGCGCTTCGCGTCGTTCAGGCGCGTCTCGAAGATCTCGGCGGCTTCCGTCCTGAGATCGCGCGCGCGCGGCGACGTGCCCATCGCGTCGGCGTGGACGCTCAGCGTCTGCGCGAGCTCCGGCCACTGCTGCGCCTTGCGGTAGATGTGCCCCATCCCCTCGAGCGCGACTTCGCTCGCCGGCTCGGTCGCGAGGATTTGTTGATACGCGAGGAGCGCCGTGTCCGCGCGCCCGACGCGCGACTCGTACCAGCGCCCCGCGAGCGCGAGGAGCGCGTTCTTCGCGCTCGGCGACAGGCCCTCGGCCTTCACGGCTTCGGTGAGCGACGACAGCACTTCGTTCCAGCGCTCCGCCTTGCCGGCGGCGAGACGCTCGACCTCGGCGATGATGTCCGAGTTCGTCGGCGACTCGCCGAGCGCGGTCGTGTACGCGACGAGCGCTTGATCGAGGTCGTTCAGCTCGTTGGAGTAGATGTGACCGATCTCCGCCATGACGCGCGCGCGCGCCTCCGGCATCACGGCCTTGTCCGCGCGAGCGAGGAGCATCTCGACGATCTCTTCGAACTTGCCGAGCGACTTGCGGACCTCTTCGAGCGCGTTCGACGCGACGTCGTCGTCCGGATCGAGCTCGCAGATCATCGCGTACATGTCTTCGGCGCGCTGCTTCTCCTTGTGCGAGTCGAAGATGCGCGCGGCGCGATAGAGCAGAGACTTCTTCGTCTCTTTGTCCTCGTCGCCCTTCACCTCGATTTGATCGGCGGCGATGGCGAACGCCTCGGCGATCTTGAGCGGCTCGCCGACGTTGTCGACGGCCTTCTCGAGCGCGATGGCGGCCTCGGGATCGTTCGGAGCGGCGACGAGCGCGTCGACCAGCTCGTCGACCTTCTCCTGCGGGAGGAGCTGCGCGGGCGTCTTCGCCTGGACGGGCTTGCCGAGCGTCTCGATCGCGTCGATGAGCGCGGAGGCGTCCTTCGGGCGCTGCGCAGGATCCTTCGCGAGGAGCGAGAGCACGAACGCGTCGATCTCTTTCGTCACCCACCCGCGCGGCGCCTTCGCGCTCGGCGGCTCGGGCGTCTTCGACAGGTGCGCCATCGCCGCGTCCGCCGCGCTCGCTTCCGCGAACACCGGCTTGCCGGAGAGGAGCTCGTAGAGCGTCGCGCCGAACGCGTAGACGTCCGTCCGCGCGTCGGCCGATTTGCCGCGCACTTGCTCGGGCGCGATCGTCTTCGGGGAGCCGTAACAAGCGAGAAGACCGTAGCTGCCCGACGTGGGGGTGAGGCGCGGGCGCAGGCGATCGCCGCCGAAGTCGATCAGCGTGACCTTCACCGAGGTCGCGTCGGCGCCGCGCATCACGAGCGCGTGGTCCATCTTCAGGTCGCCGTGCGACAGCTGCGCCTTGTGGAGCGCCGCGAGCGACTCGAGCATCGCCTTCAAGATCGGACGGAGCTCGTTGATGTGCGACGGCCCCGTGCGCGCGAAACGCGCGGAGAGCGGCTGCGCGTCGATGTTCTCGTAGGCGACGTAATACGTCCCGTCGATCTCGCCCGCGTCGATGTTCTTCGGGATGCCGTCGTGCTTCACCGTCGCGACGAGGCGGTTCTGCGTGAGGAAGCGATTCACGGCGCGCTTGTCACGCGCGGCCTCGCGGCGCAGCGTCTTGAGCATGTACGCCGCCCCGCCCTTCTTCGCGAGGTAGACGACGCCCATCTCGGTCGCCGAAATCTTCTTGTCGATCGTGTAGGGACCGAACGCTTTGCCGGCGGCGAGCTCCGGATCGTTGAGCAGCGCGGCGACGTCACGCAGGCGCGGATCGACCTCGCGACGCATCTGCAAGACGACGTCGACGAGCGCCTCGACGGCCTCGTGCGTCACGGCGTGCTCGGCGAGCGATCGGGCGAAGCTCGCCTTCGTCGCGGTCGCCTCGACGTCCTGCGCGACACCGACGAGGGTGGCGACGTTGGTCATCTCCTCGAGCGAAAAAAGACGCTCGAGCTCACTACGCAAAATGTCGACCGTCTGCGTGCTCACGGGCCGCGAGCCTACAGGAAAATTGCACGTATAGCAGCGGACTTCTGACCTTCCTGGTGACGCAAAAAGGGCCGCCTTCCAGCTCGCCGTGGTGCGTCAGTCGCGACCGGATTCGGGTGTTACATTCGTGGCATGTACGCCCTTCGTGCTTCGAACGAGCCCGAGCTCGACGAGCGCGTGATTCTTCACGGCATCTCGTGGCAAGCGTTCGAAGACATGCTCGCCGCGCGAGGCAACGCGAGCGGCGTGCGGATGTACTACTTGGACGGGGAGGTCGAGCTCTTGAGCCCGGCGCGAGATCACGAGCTGCGAAAGAAGATGTTGGCGCGCCTACTCGAGATGTGGGCGTTCGAAACCGACACGGAGCTCGGTGGCTTCGGATCGTGGACACTCAAGAAGCGTCCAAAGAAGGCCGGAGCCGAGCCCGACGAGTGCTACACGGTCGGCGACGAAGACAAGCGCGTCCCCGATCTCGTCATCGAAATCGAGTGGTCGCACACGTTGGGTCTACCGAAGCAGGATATCTACGCGCGCCTAGGCGTCCGCGAGCTCTGGACGCTCACCGCGGAAGGCCGCCTGATCGTCCGCGTCCTCACGGGCACGCGCTACGTCGAGAGCAAGAAGAGCAAGGTCCTGCCGAAGCTCGACGTGCAATGGCTCTTCTCGTTCGCCACCAGCGGCTCACAGACCAAAGCCGTCCGCGCGCTCCACGCCGCGATGAAGAAGCGCTGAAATTCGGACTGTGACTAATGCCCGTGCTCTCGCGTGAGGCCCGGATGGCTCTTGTCGCCCGGCTCGTGGCGCGGGTTGATCGTCTTGAGCGAGCCGTCGCGCGCGGGGAGGCTGAGGAGCAGATCTTTTTCGTAGATGAACTGCTCGCGCGAGTCGTACGGCGCGGCGTGCGTGCCCGTGTCCATGCGGATCGCGTCGCAGGGGCAGGCCTCGACGCAGTAGCCGCAGAAGATGCAACGGAGCTCGTCGATGACGAACTTCACCGGGTAGCGCTCGTAGCCGTGGCGCTTGTCGCCCTCGGGGTACTCGCCCGCCTCGATGTAGATGCACTGCGCGGGGCACGCCGTGGAACAACATAGGCACGCGACGCATCGCGGTGAGGCGTCGTCGCGCTGCGTGAGGCGATGGACGCCGCGGAAGCGCTCGGGGTACGGGCGCTTCTGCTCCGGGTAGCTCACCGTGATGATGCCGTCTTCGTACGTCTCGAGGATCGGGTCCGGCGTCTCGCCGCGGATCATCTCCTTCGTGTTCTTGAAGAAGTGACGCATCGAGACGGCGAGACCTTCGACGATCGCCGGGATGTAGCTCTGCGTCGTCGGCGTGTGCGGGACGTGCTCGACGACGACGGCGTTCGTGGGTGAGCTCTTTTTCGGAAAGGTCGTTCCCATGATTCAGGCCTGCATCGGGGTGACGGGGACGCCACCGGTTTTTTGCGCCATCTTGCCAGCGCTGCCGATGGCGCGCGGGCGTCGGGGGCGCTTCGTGAAGAAGCCGATGGCGATGCGCACGACGACGTACGTGATGACGACGGCCGTGAGCGCTTGCGTGACCTCGGCGACGACGTCGAGGCCGTTCCAGACGTTCGGCCCGGCGCGATCGATCGCGAGATCGACGACGGCCGTGACGAGGACGTTCGCGAGCGCGAGCGGGAGGAGGACGCGCCAGCCGAGCTTCTGCAGTTGGTCGTAGCGGAAGCGCGGCAAGCTCCAGCGGATGATGCACTGCAGCCAGCAGAGCGCGGCGACCTTGCCGAAGAACGCGAGCACCGAGATGATCTCCATCCAGATGTGCGGGATGGCGACGTGCGCGAGCGAGACCTCGCCGAACGCGATCGTCAGACCGTCGCGGTGGAGGAACGGAAGCTCCCAGCCGCCGAGGAAGATCGAGACGATGAGCATGGAGCTCGTGACGACCTCCATGTACTCGGCGAAGTAGAACATGCCGAACGTCATGCCCGAGTACTCGGTGAAGTAACCGGACACGAGCTCGCTCTCGGCTTCGGGCAAGTCGAACGGGATGCGCTTCGACTCCGCCGTGGCTGCCGTGAAGAACAGGAAGAACGCGAGCGGCTGAACGAAGATGCCCCAGGCGTGATCGCCCTGCCAGCGCACCATGTCGTCGAGGCGAATGGTGCCGTAGATCATCATCGAGCCGATGAGCGTGAGGCCCATCGCGACTTCGTACGAGACCATCTGCGACGCGGCGCGGAGCGCGCCCATGAGCGAGTACTTGTTGTCGCTCGACCAGCCGGCGATCGCGGCGCCGACGATGCCTTGCCCGGCGAGCGCAAACACGTACAGGAGACCGACATTGAGAGGCGACACCATCAGGTCGATCGCCGACATCTGCGAGCTGCAGAGACCGAAGCGCGGCTCGGCCGGCCACACGCCGCCACCGTCCGCAGCCTTCCTGTAGATCTCGTTCAAGCAGAGCGTGTCGCCGAACGGGATGACGGCGACGAGCGCCATCACCGGCATCATCGAGAGGATCGGCGCGAGCGAGAAGAGGAGCTTGTCCGCGCGCGGGGGCCTATAGAACTCCTTCGTGAAGAACTTCAGGCCGTCCGCGGCCGGGTGAAGGAGACCCGCGAGGCGAAACTCGCGGCCGAAGATCTTGAAGACGGCGCGGTTCGGACCGACGCGGTCCTGCATCATCGCGCCCTGACGGCGATCGAGCCACGTGAGGATCGCCGCCGAGTTCACGACGAAGCCGATCATCACGAGGATCTTGATGAGCGCCCAGACGAGCTGTGTTCCGTTCATGGTCTCAGACCGCCTGCGTCGCGGTGGTGGGGAGAACTGCCTGTACGGTGCTCGGCTCGGAGACTTCGAGCTTCGCGGCGACGTCCTTGTACTTCTTCCACGTGGGCTCGTGACCGAGCGCCGTGGCGAGGTCCGCTAGGAAGAGAAGCGCCTGACGCGACGCACCCTGGGGCTCGATCGCCTTTTCGGCCTTCTGCTTGTGGCCCTGCTTGTTGACGTACGTGCCGTTCTGCTCGGCCCATGACGTCGCGGGCAAGAGCACCGAAGCCGCCGACGAGAGCGCGCTCTCGTGCGACGCGACGACGACGAGCGCCTCGAGCTTGTCGAGCTTCGTCTTGTCGCCTTCGGTGTCCGGCGTGATGGCGCCGAGCGCGATCGCGTGGCGAATCGATCCCGAGTCGACGCCCGCGAGGAAATCCGCCCAGGGCTTCGCGTCGGCCGCGAGGAGCTTCACGCCTGCCGTGTTGGAGTTCTTGTCCGCGCTCAAGAGGATGTTGTCGCTGTCGCCATCCGCCGCGCGCGCGAAGAACGTGCTCGTAGCGCCGAGGAGCTTGCCGAGCTCGACGAGCGCCCAGTTGTCCTCGAGCGACATCTGCGCCGAAAGAACGATCGCGATGGACGCGCCCGGGACGCCGTCGAGGAGCTTCTTCGCCTTCTCGAGCGCCTTCGCCGGAGCCGCCGCTTTTCCGCCAGCGCGCGCGTCCACGACGCGGCCTTCGTGCGCCGCGCGGTAGCTCACCATGCCCTGGTCGCACATCCAGAACTTGTTGACGGCCTCGTTCTCGCGCGGGCGATAACGCTCGACCTTGTTGTAGCGCGGGTCGAAATCGAGCCACGCGTTGCAGCCCGTGGCGCACCCCTGGCAAATGCTCTGCGCGCCGCGGAGAAACCACACGCGCGCCTTGAAGCGGAAGTCCTTCGTCGTCAGCGCGCCAACCGGGCACACGTGATCGACCATGAACGTGTAGTTGCCTTCGAGTTGGCGACCCGGCGCCACCACGATCTCTTTGATGTTGCCGCGCTCGCGCTGATCCAAAACCGGATCCTTCGCGACTTCGTCCATGAAGCGGATGCAGCGCGTGCAGACGATGCAGCGCTCGGCGTCGTAGACGATCGTCGGCCCGAACGAGACGGCCTTCGGCTTGTGCACCGGCTCGTCGCGCATGCGCTTCTGGTACTGCCCGTGCTCGAGCCAGTAATCCTGGAGCTTGCACTCGCCGGCCTGATCACAAATCGGGCAGTCGACGGGGTGATTGAGGAGCAAGAACTCCTGCACGTCCTTGCGCGCCTTCTTCACGTGGTCGCTCGTGTCCGAGCGGACCTCCATCCCTTCCGTCACCGCCATCTGGCAGGCCGGCTGGAGCTTCGGTTTGCGCTGCGGGACGTAGTCGTTCTTCGAGGCGTCCCACTCGAGGACGTCGAGCATCACGGCGCGCTGGTTCGGCGGCGGCAGGATCTCGACGAGACACATGCGGCAGTTCGCGGCGACCGACAGGCCCGGGTGCCAGCAGTAGTGCGGGATGTCGATGCCCTGCTTCCACGCGGCCGTGATGATGGTTTGGCCCGGCGTGAAGGGGATTTCCTTGCCGTCCAGCTTGAAGGTGGGCATTCCGGCCACCTTCTATAGGAGGGTGGACCCGCTCACGTCAACGTGACCGCCCATAAGTACAGCGCCCAGTGGCCTTTCCATGGGCCGTAGGCCTCCGCGCGCTTCTCGAGGTCCTTCCGCGTCGTGCCCGGATACGTGGCTTTTGCTGCCCGAACGAACATGTCCGACCACGGAAGCGACCGCGCCCGGCCGAGCCCTCTGTAGAGGATGAACCCGCTCGCGAAGTCGCCGACGCCCCAAATCTTCCGGAGCCATGCGTCGACCTCGCCGATGGGTGCAGTCTGCAACCATTTCTCGTCCACCTTCGAGAACGCTTGCGAGACGTGGAAGACTGCCCTCGCCTTTCGCTCGTTGCCGATCGTGTTGCCGATCTGCTTCTCGGTGAGCTTCGCCAACGTCGTCGCTTCCGGGAACGCGACGCCGCTTCCGTACTTCATCGTGAGCGCGTTCTTCATCTTGCGCGCGGGCCCGAGACCCACGCGCTGATTGAGCACCGACCACACCGCCGCTTCGAATGGCGCCCCGAACTTCGGGTGATGAAACCCTCGGAGCTTCTTCGCGACCGGCGCGAACGCTTCGTCCTTCTTCGC
>Ga0068868_100000951_pt1 | contig 19707 bp, 16 predicted proteins | sample KBSMisM42_FD_64660 | JGI IMG/M metagenome (GOLD analysis project Ga0068868, IMG submission 64660) | Miscanthus rhizosphere microbial communities from Kellogg Biological Station, Michigan, USA - KBS Miscanthus M4-2 | ecosystem: Host-associated > Plants > Roots > Rhizosphere > Soil ...
ATGATACAAAGAGCTGCAAATACGGTGAGCGAAGTGATGAGCACCTCCTTTCTTTCCGTTCTTCGCTTTAAAAATGAAGGCAATACTTTATCCTCACTCATTGCATACATCACCCTTGGATTGCTCATCATGGAGCCATTGACATAGGCCAGTACGGAAAGAAAGAGCAACAGGGAAAAAGCATTAGAGCCACCAGCACCAAACATTTTTCCAACAACGATAGAGGCAATTTCTCCCGTAGTTTTCATATTGTCAAAACCAATGATCTTATAATAGGCAATGTTGGCGCTGAGATAAAGTAATATGATGACGGCGATACCAATAAAAATGGCCCGTGGAATGTTTTTGCTGGCGTTCGCCACATCGCTACCAAAATTTATTGTTTGCTGATAACCACCATAGGTAAATGACACTGCAATTAAACAAACACCAAACGACGTGATCCATTCTTTCCATCCTACAACTTTTGTTGCGGCTGCTGTACTTTGATCATAGATAGCCGGATTAAATAGTGCGATGATCACCAGCAATAGCATGCCGATCTTTATCAACATCAAAACTGATTGTGTCCTGGCGCTCATGATAAGACCCAGCATATTCACCCCATAAAAAATAAAAATAGCGCCCATGGCAATAGAGACCTTTATCCAATTAGCAGCCTCGGGTCCAATTAAAACCTTGCTTATATATCCGGCGCCAATAAGCGCAACACCTGAAATGGAAGCCGCGTTCGAAATAAGAATACTACAGTTTAGCGCGAATGCTATGGAAGGATGATACGCGTATGAAAATACCTTATAATACCCGCCCGTCACAGGATAGCGGCTTCCGATCTCCGCATACGTGAGCGCTCCGCAAAAAGCAACCAGGCCTCCAATCATCCAGGCTGAAAAAAAGATAGACGGAGTTAATGCTGCGCTGGCAGCATCTTTTGACGTTCTGAAAATTCCCATGCCGATCACCAGTCCAATGACAATCATCGTAAGCGGAAACAAGCCAAGTTTATTCTTTTCAGTCATAGGAGTTGAAGATAGGAAAAAAACACTCGGGCTAGTTCCACATAAGACCGCGAGCCTGCCAGCTAACCACCTAAAAAATCAGGAGAGTAGATGAAGGCGGCGGCTACATTCACAGGTGTGCGAAAAATTGCCGTGTCTGTTACAAGGCTTACGACTATCATTGTGAAATCAAAAAGACTCCATTGTTTTCAGCCTTATACTTTGAGGATAGGAAAAACGTTCTAACTTAGTTATTGAAACCAATGCTATGAATAAAGCTTCGCTCTGCTTACTGAGTTTCTTTATTTATTTTAATGCATTCTCACAGCAGGAAAACCCAGACTCCTCAAAAAATCTTAGTGAAGTCGTTGTAAAAGGCTATGAACAGAATAAGCAGTTGAAACAATCTTCTGCCGCGATTAATTATATCGGCCGGCCTCAACTTGAGCGCTTTAACAATACGAGTATCCTACCCGCATTAAACAGCACCCCGGGAGTAAAAATGGAAGAACGTTCTCCTGCCAGCTACCGGATGAATATTCGTGGAAGTACATTGCGGTCCCCCTTTGGTGTTCGAAACGTGAAAGTTTATCTGGACGACATGCCCTTCACTGACGCGGGCGGTAATACTTATCTGAATCAACTGAGTTACTACAATTTCAATTCTATTGAAGTGATCAAAGGTCCGGGCGGAAGTTTATATGGCGCTGGAACCGGTGGCGTGATCTTAATTCACAGCCAACCTGCGGTCTGGCAGCGGGGCTTTGATGCCACCGCACTGGGTGGCAGTTATGGTTTGTTTAACGCCGACCTGCAATTGAGAGTTGGAAAAGACAATTTCCAAAATACGCTGAGTTATTCGCATCAAAACAGTGAAGGCTATCGTAATCATACATCCATGTACCGCGAGGTGGCAAACTGGCAAATGCAAATTGCAAGGGGGAAAAAAGAGCAAATAAAATTCTCCGTTTTATACGGCGATCTTTATTATCAAACACCGGGCGCGTTAAACAAGGCAGAATATCTTGCAAACCCCCGTGCCGCAAGACCTAAGGCCGGCGCTTTTCAAAGTGCCGACAGTATCAAAGCAGCGATTTTCCAAAAAACAATATTGGCGGCCATAACAAATAAGTACAGGTTCTCGGACAAATTTAATAATACCACTACAGTTTATGGCGATTACACCAACCTGACGAATCCCACTTTTCGCAATTATGAAAAAAGAACAGAACCCCAGTGGGGAGCGAGGACGGTGTTTAAATGGGACCATCAGAAGAATCGATCTTTGTTACAAGTAACTTTTGGAAGCGAATTTCAACAGGGATATTTCAATACAAAAGATTATGTGAACAACTATGGTAAGCCGGGTGATATCATGACCAACGACGACGTCCGGCCAACAATTTTTTTCATATTTGCGCAGGCAGACCTGCAGCTACCAAAAGATTGGGACCTAACGTTGGGTGCTAGCACAAATTTCACTTCGATCAAAATTAACAGGCTCTCCGTTCCCAATTTCGAACCGGTTGATAGAAATTTTAATAACGAATTGGCGCCAAGAATTGCTGTCTCAAAAAGACTCGTTGACAACCTTTGGCTTTATGGTAGTGTATCAAGAGGCTTTTCACCTCCAACGGTTGCTGAAGTATTGCCATCAACAACAGTTATTAGCACCGATCTGCAGCCCGAGCATGGAATAGATTATGAAGCCGGAATAAAAAGCAGCTGGCTGCAAAGCAGGTTGTATGTAGAAATAAATGGTTTTTATTATCGCCTGCAAAACGCTATCGTTTCGAGAAAGGATTCAAGCAACGCTGACTATTTTATCAATGCCGGCTCCACAAAACAAAGAGGGATCGAATCCCAGGCCTCTTACCAGTTTATCACAAAATCAAACTCATCCATCAAATCGGCAAAATTGTGGATCAGCTATACGTGGGACAAATTCAATTATGACGATTTCAAACAATCTACTACGGATTTTTCCGGAAACCAGCTGCCAAGCGTGGCACCCAACGTGGTTGCAGCGGGTTTTGATCTAAGTACTAAACACGGCCTTTATTCAAACCTCACATATTTTTACAGCGATCCCATCGCGTTGAACGATGCCAACTCTGACTATGCGGCCCCCTACAATTTATTCGGAATGCGCCTCGGATGGAAGAAACAACTGAGCCGGAAAAAGTTACTTGACATTTTTATCGGCGGTGAAAATCTCTTTAATGTTACTTACAGTTTGGGCAATGACATCAATGCCGCAGGAGGCAGATACTATAATGTTGCCCCCGGTAGAAATTTCTTTGGTGGTGCTTCTGTTCATTTCAATTGAGCACTGAAAGGACTGCTGATTGTTGGTTCCTCCGTGTTAGTAATTAATAATAAAGAATCAGTAATCTTTTCTTTCCCTTCCACTACATTTGTTGCCGATTTGGTTCTTTATTGATTATTCGGATGCTTAGCATTCAATAAACAAGAGATTAAAAGGGAAGTCCGGTGACCAACCTCCGCTAAAGCTTCGGCAGGCAGGAATTCCGGCGCTATCCCCGTAGCTGTAAAGTCAGTGAATGGTCAATGGTGAGTGGTGAATCTATTCTAGTTCGCTTATTCGCCATTCATAAGTCACCGTTCACTATGCTGAATCTTCATGCCACTGTTGATAGAATTATAGTTTTATCAATGGGAAGGTGTTCAGTAATGACCGAGCCAGAAGACCTGCCAGATCAATCAAACAGCATTCAGCTTTCGGGTGAAAGGCGAACGATGTAAAAGCGTAAGCATTTATATCTCTCATTTTTCCGGAAGCAGTCACAAAAAATTTTTTAGAAATGAAAAAGAAAATTTTTGTTGTGGCTGCATTATTGATCGGCAGCCACTTACTTGCACAGGAAGACACAGCTTCAAAAACAATGGACGAAGTAGTGATCACCGCTAATAAGTTTCCGCAAAAGGAAAGCGGTACAGGAAAAGTTGTGAGCGTTATTACAAAAGAACAAATTGAAAAGAGCGGCGGAAAGGACCTTTCGCAATTGTTAAACGAACAGAGCGGTGTTGTTGTTAATTCGGCGACTTCTAACCCGGGGAAAGATAAATCGCTGTTTGTTCGTGGAGCTACCAGTGCCTATACACTGATATTGCTGGACGGAGTTCCTTTGAATGACCCAACGGGAGTAGGTGGCACATTTGACCTTCGTCTCCTTTCGCTGGAAAATATTGAACGAATTGAAATTCTAAAAGGCAGCCAAAGTACACTGTACGGTTCCAACGCCATAGCGGGTGTGATTAATATTATCTCGAAAAAGCAATCCGGCGAGAAACCGGTTGTGAATGGTTTGCTAGCTTACGGGAGCTATAATAGCTTTAAAGGCAACGCGACCGTTGGCCAGAAAACAAAATGGTTTGAATATGATGTAGCTTATACTTACAACAATACCGATGGAATTTCGGAGGCAAAGGATACAACCGGCAATGCCCACTTTGATAAAGATGGGTTTAAACAACACGCCGTCCAGGTTGTAACTGGCATCAATGTCACCGACAAATTGAAATTATCTCCTTATTACCGGTTTACTGAATTCAAAGGAGACTATGATGCAGATGCGTTTATTGACGGACCCAATCATTATTCGGCTTCGTTGGTGAACACGGGATTGACCGGTCATTATATTTACAAGGCGGGAACGATCCGTTTTAACTACGGATACGATCTGACCAAAAGAGATTACCTGAGCCAGTATGGAGATTTTTTTACCAAAGGAAAATTTCAACATGCAGAAGCTTATACTGATCATCATTTCAGCAACCATGTTCAGCTAGTAGCCGGCCTAAATTTTCAAAGCTACCGTATCGATGCTCCTGATACGTCAAACACCATCATCAGTCCCTACGCTTCGCTTTTCCTAAAAACGAACAATGGATTCAATCTGGAATTGGGAGGACGCTTTAATCATCACAATCAGTATGGAAACAATGTTACCTATAGTTTTAATCCCTCCTACCTGATCCATGACCACGTGAAACTATTTGTGAACATTACAAGTGGTTTCAGAGTTCCATCTATTGCTGAATTGTTCGGGCCTTTTGGTTCAAATCCGAATTTGAAACCTGAAAAATCAAGCACCCAGGAGGCGGGCTTACAGGCAGCTTTACTGGAAAGCAAAGTTGAATTCACTATCGCTGCCTACAACCGCGATAGCAAGGATGTGATCGTTTATGGAGCAACTACTTACGAAAACCGTGACAAACAACATGATTACGGAGGTGAGCTGGACGCAAGTTATGCTGTTAGCAAAAACATGAATATCAAAATCAGTTATGCGTATGTTGACGGAAACATTACGCAAAAACTCGCCGGCAAAGACACGACTTATTATAACTTGATCCGTCGCCCAAAGCATAATGCGCATTTATTTATTAGTTACCGGGCAACTAAAAATTTATTTATCACCAGTTCGTTACAAATTACCGGCAAACGCACCGATACTTATTTTGACCCGGTATCATTTCTTTCTTCGCAGGTTGACCTGAAAACCTACGTCTTATGGAATGCGTATGCAGAATATGCCTTCCTCGATAAAAAGCTGCACGTTTTTGCTGATGTGAAGAATATCACCAATAATAAAGACTATTACGAGGTATACGGCTACAGTGTGCAGGGAGTAAATATTACAGCCGGTATCCGCTTTAAATTATAAACCAAAAGTTTTATGACATCTAAAAAATTTGACCCACGCACCACTGTTTTGCTACTCTTTATTACAGGCATCGCGGTGCTGAGAGTGATATTCAATTTCAATTATGACATCAGTCCCCTGGCAAACTTTTCCCCCCTGGGAGCGATGGCTCTTTTCGGAGGAACCTATTTCAACAAAAAATGGAAGGCCTTTACTTTCCCTTTGGCGATGTTATTTATTTCTGATCTTATTTTACACCAGACTGTCTATAAAGCCTACGGAAATGGATTTTTATATCAAGGGTGGTATTGGGTATATGGAGCCTTTGTTTTAATGACGATTGTGGGCCAAACAATAAAGAAAGTTACTATCAATCGCTTTTTATTGTCTGTTATAACATGTGTCCTGATTCATTGGATCGTTACTGACTTCGGTGTGTGGGTAGGGTCCCAAACTTATGCCCAAAATCTTAGTGGATTTGTGGCTTGTCTTGAGAAGGCAGTTCCCTATGAATGGCGCTTTCTTGCAGGCACGCTAATCTATGGCATTATCCTTTTTGGCTTGTTTGAATGGATGAAGAGGAAGTATATTCTACTTCACGCTACCAGACAATAAAAATTCCGAATTCAGAGAACAATCCCGATGCTATTCGGGAGCAATAAATTAAAAATAAAAATGCTTATATCACTTTTTAATTTTTCTTAAATGAAAGCCTGTTCCTTCCTGCCTGCTGTTACTAAAATGATCTACGATATGAACCTGCAAGATCATTTGTATGGTGTAACATTTGAATGCCCCGCCGAGGCACTGAAGGAAAAACCAAAGCTGGTTCGATGCGTCCTGGAGAATAAACAGTTTTCAAGTACGGAAATCGATAGAATATTTTCTGCAAGCAAAGCACAGGGAAAAAGTTTGTATTATGTGGATGAAGGATTGCTGCAGGATATTCAGCCCGATATAATTTTTACACAGGACGTATGTGAAGTTTGCCAGATAGATACACAGTGTACAGCAGCAGCTGTTTCCAAATTAAAAAAGCAGCCCCTATTGGTTTCCATTTCGCCAAAAAGTCTTGATGATGTATATGATTCGGCCCTCATCATTGCAACAGCTCTCGGTAAGGAAGAAAGTGCTTACCCCTATTGGGGATCACTTAGGAAACGAACGGATATTATACTTGATCGGCTGCGATCCTACCGCATGCCGTTAAAAAGAGTTTTATTGCTTGAATGGATCGAGCCTGTTTATAACTGCGGTCATTGGATACCGTTTCAAATTGCGCAAGCGGGTGGCATTGATTTGTTAGGCAATCCGGCCGCCGATTCCATGGTAACATCCTGGGAAAAAATTATCAGGTATGACCCCGAGATAGTAGTGATCGCTCCTTGTGGTTTTGAAACAAAAAGAACAAAGCAGGAAATGCACCTGTTGACGCAAAAACCCGGATGGGATACAATAAAAGCGGTACGAACAAAACAACTGTACCTGGCGGACTATGATCTGTTCACCCAGCCATCAGCTTCAACACTAACCGAAGGCATTGAATTGCTGGCGGCGCTTTTTCATCCGGAACTATTCAATGTTCCCCGGAAACTTCAAAATAAATATTTGCCATTTTATAAAATCTCTGGGCATGTGCATGCATGAATATAAAACCTGTCCACGCTGCTCCCGTTTGTTTGAATGCAAGCTGGGTTCTATCACTGAATGCCAGTGTTATAAAATTCAATTAACCATGGAAGAAAGAGCATTCATTGAAGACATGTATGATGATTGTTTGTGTGAAGGGTGTTTGCATGAGTTAAAGAAGCGTTATATTATGTTCAGGGAAAAATTTCTTTTGAAATGACAAGGGCTTATTTTAACTGGAGCGGAGGAAAGGATTCTGCTCTTGCTCTCTGGAAAGTGTTAAAGGAAAAGGAGTTTAAAGTTGAATATTTACTCACGAGCATGAATAGTTTTCACGATCGCGTCTCTATGCATGGCGTCCGACGAAATTTATTGGAGACCCAGGCCTGTTCATTAAATATCTCTTTAACTACGATCGAATTACCGGAAGAACCATCCATGGCAGCCTATGAAACAGCACTGATAGACAAAGTAAACTGGATAAAGAAGCAGGGAATCACACATAGCATTTTCGGTGACATTTTTCTGGACGACCTGAAAATATACCGTGAACAAAAATTAGCGAGCGTCGGCATTGAATGTGTTTTTCCAATTTGGAGAAGGGATACGAAGGATTTAATAAGAGAATTTCTTGACGAAGGTTTCAAAGCTATAGTCGTATGCACCCATGAAAAATTTTTAGACAAAAGTTTTTGTGGAAGGATGATCGATGAAAATTTCCTCAATGACCTGCCATCCACGGTAGATGCTTGCGGCGAAAATGGGGAGTTTCACAGCTTTGTATATGACGGACCTGTTTTTACATATCCCATTCCTTTTGTAAAAGGTGAGATTGTGTATAAAGAGTACAAGGCTCCTGAAAACATTGATGTCATCTCAGTCCCGGAAAAGAATTATGGTTTTTATTTTTGCGACTTGCTCTGACTCATAAAAACAAAAAAAGCCGGTTTCAAAAAAACCGGACTTTTTCTGATTTGCACCGTCTCCCAAGGTTTTTTTATTCCATTGAAAATTGGATCTTCAAAAGTTCATGCTGTTTGCAAACTCAAAATGAAAATTATTTGCTAGGGCGATCGGCGAATGAAATTTATCGTTTTGACTTCGGGCCATTCAATGAAAAATTGTACCCCAGCCTAAGACCAAAAAATGCATCCGTTTCTCCGCCTTTGCTGCTGGCCTGGTACCGTGCACTTACTTCAACTTTGTTGTTGAATAAATATCCAATTCCGGCGGCCCAACTAAAGCCTCCTTCCGAGTCAGTATAATAGTCAACGCCGTCGGAAGCTGTCATGCCAAGAACGGCATATCCAACCTGAGGTTCAACAAAGAACCCATTGAAGTTGTGACGATAACCAAGCAGCAAAGGAATAAGTCTGCCTGATGTTGTAGCAATTTCTGTTGGAATTGTTGTCTTAAATCCTGCATATCCGCTGGTAACCGTAATCTGGCCAGCCGTTCCAACGCCGAACAGACCTTTTGCATAAAAACCAATTCCTGTTTTCAAATAGTCCGCTGCGAACCCGGTAGGCAACAACAGGTCACCACCGGCACCAATAAAAGTGGTTCCCTTCTGTGCAAAGCTGCCGGCTGTAATTAAAATGGTCGCCAGCAAAACCAAATAATTCTTTCTCATAAAAAATTTTTTTTTGATTAATGATTTGATTGGAGCAAAACTATTCAATGAGAAAGCGGAAGTCAATATAAGATTACTTATAGCGTCATAGTGACAAGCGGCGATCTATGGGTATGACTGACCACGTCGTAGTAACTCAGGAATGAAAGTGTGTAGGAAATCTTAATGTAGATTAATATTAATGTACATTAACAAGAAAGTGCTGAATTATTCCCTGCCGAGAAATTTATTGATCGCCTCTGTTCTGTTCTGAACGTGCAGCTTTTCGTATATATTATGAATATGCTGGCTTACCGTGCCTGCGGTAATACCGAGTTGCTCAGCAATTTCTTTGTATAATAACCCTTCAGCAAGGAGGTGAAGTATTTCGTTCTCCCGGGTTGACAAAACATCCATCGAATTTTTTTTCTGATGAAAAACATTCACAAGTTTGCGCGCAATGTGTGCACTCATGGGAGAACCACCGGCATGCAATTCTTTTAACGCGCTTGCAATAACATCAAAATTTGATTTTTTCAGAAGATAACCTGACGCGCCGGCTTTCAATGCCTCAAAAATTTTATCATCCGTTTCATAAACCGTAAACATGATGAACTGAATGGTCTTGCACTTTCTTTTTACCGCCCGTATGCATTCAATACCATTCATGCCGGGGAGGTTAATGTCCATAATGACGATATCGGGTTCGATATCCGGTAGCCTGGCTGCAGCATCCTCGGCGGTGCGAAACGTCTCCAGAATAAGGAAATCATCACTTGAGCCCAGGTAACTGCTAAGACCTTCCCGAACCTCATCAAGATCTTCGACTATCGATAGAGTAATTGGCCGCATAACATAAAGATATGTGCTGGTATATCATTGACGCTATAACAAAACTTATAGAACCTTCTTTAGTCGCCATTTCTTAATTCTTTCAAAGATACCTGTAACACTACCAAAGTCCCGTTCTCATTTCTAAATTTAGCAGAACCACCGATTTCAACCATCCTCTTCCTGATATTGTTAAGTCCATTTCCAAATTTTCTTAAGTTCTCGAGGTTAATACCCTTTCCGTTATCATGGATAAGAATGGATAGATCCTTGCTGATGCTAATGGTAATATCCACGTTCGTAGCTCCGGCATGCTTGACGACGTTGTGCAGGACTTCTTTTACCGAAAGAAAAATATTTCGACGCATCTCCCCGCTGGCAAAAATTTCCGGATGTTCAAGGGGTGCGTGAAAATTACAATGAATATCATGCGTGGTCAGGTAATCCATCGCATAAGCCCTGGTATAACCGAGAAGATCATTCATACTGTCATTCTGCTGGTTCAATGCCCAGACGATCTCCCCCATTTTATCCATCATCTCTTCAGAATAAGAAGAAATTTTCTGCAGGTGTGACGGGTCCAAAATTCCCTTTTGATTTTCAAATTTGATCGTTTCGCTTAATACTTTTATGCGTGAGAGCCCCGCGCCCATATCGTCATGCATGTCGGTAGCAATACGCGTTCGCTCTTTGTCAATGGCTCGCTTTTTTTCAAGACCGATCAATTGTTTATGCAATTTATTTCGATAATATAAGCGGAAGAAGATCGTTATCACTGCAAACGCAGAAAGAAATTCGATGCTTAGGAACCACCAGGTCTGCCACCAGGGAAACATTATTGTAAAGGAATAACCCGATTCAAGCGGAGCATATTTGCCATTCAAGAAAACAGATTTTACCTTCAGGTCATAATGTCCGGGTGAAAGGTTTAAAAAACTAAACTCCGGGCTTGACGAAAGTTCTGTCCATACTCCTGTTTTTCCATCCGCATCCAGCCGGTAACTAAATAAAGTTTTCTTTTCATCAAAGAAACTGGGAGCAGCTACGCGGAAAGAAAGATTGTTTTGAAAATATTTCAGATTTAGTCTCTGTTGTGGAAACGGCTGCTCCTGGTTATTGATCGCAAATTTTGAAAGAATAATTTCAGGTTGAACCGGAATTGAAGATTTATCGGGAGGATAGACTTTCACAAGCCCTGATGATGCCACGGCCCAGATCACGCCTTCGCGGTCACCTACGGTCTTCCACACATCAAGATACATGTTGGAAGCCTTTGTAACATTTTCTATTTGAACACCCTTGTCTTGAAAGCTAATTTTGTCAAGTCCTGTAGGGGTGCTTGCCCATACATTCCCGTTATCATCACAATAAACATTCTTTACAAAATTTTCCGTGAGCCCGTCCTTGACAGTTAACTGCTGAAGGAATTTCATTTCACCATTACGAATGCTGTAACAAACCAATCCACGTTGCCGTGTCCCCATCCATAGCCGGCCCGAACCATCAATATCGAAAGATCGTGGTTCCATGTTACGGTTTCGCCAGTCAAATTTATTTACAAGCCGTAAGTAGTTATCGGGATCAGAGGGGTTGATCTTATAAATATATATATTCATCGACCTCGTAATAATGAAGAGTAAATCGTCATTGGTCAGCACGGCTTTGTCTACAAAATAGCTTAATGGCTCGCTGATGACTTTATGTCCCGGCAGAATAACAGTTACCGAACTACCTATGGCAATAGGGTTTTCATTTTTATCTATCAGTAAAACACTGAACGATTGGTTAGCGAGTGAATTGGTATAAAAGGGCGATGCGATAAAACTATTGTCCGATGACGGGTGCAGTTGATAAACCGTAAACGGGCCGAGGCCGTAACATTTCTTTTTACCCATAACGATTCTATAAAGAATGTTTTTACCACGGACAGGAAATTGAGTGACGACTTGATGGTGCTCCAGTAAAATACGATTATGTGCCTGGTCGTACATCCAAACTGAATCACTGCCTTTTGATACGTAAACATCGTAAGCAAAAAAGCCAGGTGTAAGCTCTTTATAAAACTCGAAATTTTGATCTACCAGCTTTATAACACCAGCGATGTTACTACCAAACCACATAATCCCTTCCCTGTCCTGGAAAATGCAAGAAGCGACGCCGTCAACGACTCCGTTTTCTTTAGAGAACAATTTGTTTGATCCATTGCGTGAAATCTTTAAAATGGCTTCTCCCCTGTTAATCCAAAGATTTTGCTGCCTGTCGACATACATCCGATCAGTCATCAAATTTGAAGGAACGTGGTAAGACGCCGGAATTAATTTAAGCGTTCCTGATTTTAACGCGTTACGATCAAGAGCGAAAATACCCCTTGAAGTAGCCAACAACAATTCGTTTTGGGGCGTTACGACCGAATAATATACATACGGAAAAAGAGTATCCGTAAATACGCTTCCTGTATGATAATTATACACAATGAACCGGTTTGGCGTCTTGTATGCCGCGTTAAAAAGTTCCATGTTTATTACGAGAAAAGAGTCGAACTCGCTGACGTGGGCCAAATTTTTGTCAGCATTGATATTTGTTAGTCCGTTCAATGCAATTTTGGAGAAATGATCCTTTTCAAAGCGAAATAAACCTTCATCGGCAACAGCATAGTAGTGGCCGTCACTACACCTGATAAACTGGTTAATGACCGGGCAAAAAGAATCTTTTAAAAAAACATCCCTGACTTTGCCATTGTAGATATATTGAATGTTGTGCGTATTCTCGATAACGAATATCGAATCAGGACCAACCTGCATTATGCCGTTTACGAGGTTGGTGGTAAGCCCGTTCTCAGTATGGTAATTGCTAAACCTCCAGCCGTCATAAATACTTAAGCCATTTGTTGTGCCGAAATAAAGCTTGCCTCTGCTGTCCTGGGTAATAAACCGGACCTGATTCCCTACCAGGCCATCCCGGGGGGTGTAATTGACAAAAGGATATACTTGTCCCTTGGTTTGAAGACTGAAAAAGAAAAATATAAGCAGTATAGCCGGTGGCCGCAGCATAACTAAATTTACCTAAAAAGACAAAATAGGTGGTCATTAAAGCAAAAAAATGCAACCAGCTTTGGCGGGGCGCCTTCAATTTTTGTTATTCACAAAAACGCCAGTTAGACGATCAATAAGATAATGGTAAGAAGAATACCTGCCAAAGTAAAGTAAAGGCCCTTCTTGAAAATGGTGGTCTTTGGCATGAACATCCAGAAAGAAGAGATCACAAAGAATAATAAACCCATCCCAAAGAAAACATTGAGATAAAACAATGGTTGTTTTGTAGAGGCTTTGTGCAGCTGAGTCAATTTTTCTATACCCTTTGGAAGTGACTTAAAGGTATACACAGTCATGCCCGTTACTTTGTTATAATAGCCCTGCTGAAAACGGATCAGCTCATTTGTTTCAGACTCTGCTTTTAAATTACCGATGCGAATGGCCCGGCCCAACTCCTCCAGCTTCAGCCCCGGAGCCAGTTTCTTTTCCAGTTGTTTTTCACGTTTGAGAAAATCAGTATCTCGAAAGATCATGACCACACCGCTAGTGGCATATACGGCCATAATGCCTGCCAGAAAAAATCCCAGGTAACGATGATATACCCTCATGTTGTTGTGTATTGTCGCTTTGGCCATGTTTTTTTTCGGCAAATAGAATAAGAGAAAGGTAAAAGCAGTAACGAAAAACGGAAATTTTATTCATCATTTAGGGTGTTGCTACCCAACCAAAATTCGTTCCTGGGATATCTTTGTAGTAAATACGTGGATCTTGTCAGGCCAGCAGCCTATAATAGAAGGATGCATTGCAGGCGATAGAAGTGCACAGGCTCAGCTCTACCATTTATATGCCCGCAAAATGATGGGAGTATGTTCATGGTATGCCCGCAATAAAGAAGAAGCGGAAGAGATCCTTCAAGACGGTTTTATCCGGGTTTTCAGCTATATCCATCGTTTTCGCGGCACCGGTTCATTTGAAGGATGGATGCGAAGGATCATGGTGAACGCCGCCTTACTCAAATACCGAAGCAAATCGTCACATCTCAGGTCGCTCATTGAATTTGATCCTGATCGTCACGACGCGGCGGACAATATTTCTGTCATCAAACAACTAGAGACAAAAGAGCTGGTTAGTTTAGTGCAGCGCCTGACCCCGGCTTATCGAATGGTCTTTAATCTTTTTGTCCTGGAGGGAATGAAGCACCGCGAAATTGCAGAACTACTCGGTATCTCAGAAGGCACTTCCAAATCAAACCTTGCAGCGGCGAGAGTCATACTCCAAAAAGCATTGACCGGGATGGGTGTTGGCAGCCGTTATAAAATTATTTGCTCATGAGCGCACATCTGCACGATATGGATGAAATCTTTAAATCTGCTTATCAACGTTTCAGGGATGATCCCACGTCTGAAGTATGGAAGAAAATCAATGCTGCTCTTGATAAAAAAGATGCAGTGGCTAAAAAAAAGAGAACTTTCAAACGGAAGCCTGTTTTTCTTTTTGTTTTATTGTTGATGACCGGTTTGATCCTTTATGAAACAATGATCGTCCAAACAGGCGCCCGTATTTTCAAAAAGACTGCTATAACAACCAATATCGAATCAAAAAACAGGAGGGAGGCAAGTTCAGAATTAAAGAAAACCATGAAAATTGGTCATGGAAAAGTTTTTTACGATCAAGGCGGGAACGCAATAAACAAAGGATCATTTTCTGAAAACAGATTGTCGCAAAATGTTGACTTAAATAAAGGCGTTGAAAAGTTTGCGACCTTTTTCACACAACCCACTGCACCTGGATCTATCACCGGAGACATAAAAACAAATTATCCGCTCTCCTATGAAAAAATACCGGCGCCATTTCTGTTCCCTGATAATTCAGTTCAGTCAAGAAATAATTTAACAAGTACCATCCGGGCAGGTAACAAAAATTCCCGGATTGCGTGGACTTACACTCCCTTTTTGTCTTATGAGTGGGCACAATACCGGATCGATAGTGATCTGCCTGCAGTGAATTCAATTAAGCAGGGCAGTGAACACGAGCCTTCTTTTTCAACCGGAGTTTTATTGTCGGGACAGTTCACAGAAAAATGGATGTTCCAGTCAGGAATTCTTTACTCTAATACGACCATTGATATCGCGCCTCAGAAAATATATGCCGTGCAAAGTCCAGGTGGTGATTATGCATATAAATACATTACGTCCGCAGGGTATGGTTACATCAGGCCAGGATTTACAACAGCCCCTGCGCTAGGCGACAGCCTTCTCACCAGTGAAGCGGAACATACTCTTCGTCATATAACAATACCGCTTGCGATCAAATACAAGATCGGGAGAGGAAAATTCTCAATTATCCCGGGCGCGGGAATTGCAGCGAATTTTTTAACAGGCACAAAGGTAGAAACGGAAATAAAAAACTCAACCGATAAAGAAACGGTTATTATTACAAGACTTACGGGGACCAAAAATCTCAGCTGGTCCCTCACAGCCGATGCCGAAATGCGGTATCAACTGAACAACAAAATGTCCGTCAATCTTCGCCCCACTTTCCGTTATGCGATCTCTTCTATCACGCGGAATGATGATTTCCAAACGTTCCCTTACGCTTTTGGAATAGGACTGGGCATGACATTCAAATTTTAGTATGGATCAACCCATTTGCATTGTTTAAAAATCATTATTATCATCACCCAACCAAAACCTCAACGCCTGTAGTCTATTCTTCAGAACATTTTTTGCAGTTCAACACTTAATGACTGGAATGGATCCAATTTTACTTTTTCCTAAAAAAGAAAACAAAAATCTATGAAAAAGATACCATTGGTCCTTTCGTTGCTTGTTTTTATCGCTGTTGCCTGCAAAAAAGAGAATTCCCATAAACCCGACACAAGCTATAACCCGGTGATCTCATCAACTGATTTTACAAAGAGCACTTCGCTCACCAATCCTTATTTCCAGTATCAACCCGCCAAAAAATATATTTATGAGGGTCAAACGGAAGATGGTTTTGAGCATACGGAAGATTCGCTTCTTGGAGAGACAAAGCAAATAATGGGCATTTCCTGCGTCGTTGTTGAAGACAAGATATGGCTTGACGGCAAACTGGAAGAGCTTACGTACGATTGGTATGCACAGGATGACAGTGGCAATGTGTGGTACTTTGGAGAAGATGTAACGAGTTATAACCCAGATGGCAGCGTTAAGGATCACGAGGGAGCGTGGGAAGCCGGAGTGGATGGAGCAAAGCCGGGATATGCGATGCTAGCCAGCCCGCAACCAGGTGATCACTACCGGCAGGAATATTATTTTAATGTTGCAGAAGACGAGGCGCAGGTAACAGAGCAAGGATTAACTGTAACTGTCCCCTATGGATCTTTTCAAAATTGTATAAAAATAAAAGAGACGACTGTACTTGAACCCGATGTGACCGGTTATAAATATTACGCGCCGGGTATAGGCCAGGTATCTGAGGAAGAAGGTAATTCGGTTTCCAAATTGATCAGTATACGATAATTCGCAGGGATTAAATTTTTTAAGGCAAGATTTGACTTGGTGTATTTTAAAAGCGTACCTTTTAGATGTCCTTTCTCCCATACATTTTACTCTAAAAATTTCTTGTATGAAAAAGAATCGTCTAAAGGAAATTGCCAGGATCGCTTTTCCACTCCTCCTTTCCATTGCATTGGTATCCTTCAATTATGGAAAATTCGAGATCAAGACCGTTACCGGCGAGATACTCGATATGAAATGTTATATGACTTCCGGTGCACATGGACCAGAACACAAGGATTGCGCAGCGACGTGCGTAAAGGGTGGCTCACCAATGGGTATACTTGCCGATGATGGTAAAGTCTATCTTTTGATCGAAAGCAAGGACGGTGCTGCTGCATTTGAAGAAGCAAAAAAATACGCAGGCGAAACTGTAACCGTAACTGGTACTCTTTCCGAAAAAAATGGTGTGCAGGCATTAATTGTTACTGAAGTAAAAGCCAAAAAGTAAGGCCTGGACGCATAAGCGCGTCATAAACATTTTATAGCCTTCTCTTTAAAAAAAATGACTACCTTCGTCTGTCCATTTAAGTGCATTGCCGAAAGTAGTCTTCAATAATAAAAACGCGGTGTTCTATCAGTCGCTGAAAGAGGCGGCGGACAATTATTTTACGGGCAAAGGCATACAGAGAACTGGCGATCGTCGCCTGTATATAAAAACAGCTGTTCTTTTCCTCGTGGCACTTGCCCTCTATGTTTTCATATTATTCCTTTCTTTGCCGGTATGGGAGATCATCGCACTTAGTTGCGTGTTTGGTTTTACATTAGCCTGTATCGGGTTCAATGTTATGCATGATGCCAATCATGGCAGCTATTCATCCAGTGAGCGAGTCAATAATCTGCTCGGTCTGACGTTGAATGCTTTAGGCGGTAATAGTTTTATCTGGAAGTTTAAACACAACATCATTCATCATACTTATCCGAATGTGGATGGCGTGGATGATGATATTGCCAAGAGCCCTTTTATACGCATGTGTAGCACGCAACCCTGGGTACCCGCACATCAGGTGCAACATGTTTATACGCCGCTGTTGTATGCGACAAGTTCTATGATATGGGTGCTCTTCCAGGATTTTGAAAAATACTTCCTTCACAAAATAAATACGACAGCCCTGGCCAAAATGAACTTGACAGACCATTTTATTTTCTGGATCAGCAAAGTGTTGTACATCTTGTTCTACATCGCATTACCCGTATGGCTAACTGGCTGGGCGAATTGGCTGTGGTTTTTTATAAGTCTGCATGTTGCGCTCGGGCTCACCCTGGCTATTGTATTTCAGTTGGCACATGTGGTCGAGGAAACAACATTCGAATTTGCTCCGAATGATGAAGTAACGAGAATCGAAAATGAATGGGCCATTCACCAGGTGAAAACAACTTCCGATTTTTCTCCAAATAGCGTCGTGATTTCATGGTTGGTGGGCGGATTGAATTACCAGATTGAACATCATCTGTTTCCTCGTGTGAGCCATGTTCACTACCCGGCTTTAAGCAAAATAGTAAAGGAAAAATGCGAGGCATTTGATCTTCCTTATAACTGCATTCCTTCTTTACGCAAAGCTGTGATCTCTCATTTTAGATTGATAAGGTTATTGGGCAAGAAACCGGCAAGTTTGCTGACGTGAGCGCATGTGTTCATGTGTTACAAGCAGCGGATTCAATGCACTCATGTTCAATGAAAGCAATTTCAAATCCTGAATAGGTAAAGTGTAGATAAATGTCCATGTTTTCTAATATCGCAGGGAAACATCTTTGCTGTCTCGCGCTTGCCAAAAAAATAATTAAAATTTAAGAAATTCAATATTCGGATGAGGGAAAGTTTGACTACCGGGAATGACTCGTACCGCAATATTGCATAAATTCATATCGGTATGCCTCACAACAACAATTTTGACGCAATTATAATCGGGGGAAGTTATGCAGGACTCTCTGCAGCATTGAGTTTAGGACGATCGTTAAGAAATGTTTTAGTCATTGATAGCGGGATGCCCTGCAATAGACAAACACCTCACTCACACAATTTCATCACACAGGACGGCAAGACACCAAAAGAAATTTCGACACTGGCGAAAGAGCAAGTCAGTCACTATAAAACCGTAAGATTTTATAGCGGAACCGCGGTGGATGCAACAAAGAAAGAAAAGCGATTTGAAATTAAGACACAGCCAGGCGATTTATTTTATTCCAGGAAATTAATAATCTCGACAGGATTAAAAGACCTCATGCCGGATATAAAAGGCTTTGCAGAGTGCTGGGGGACCTCAGTAATTCATTGTCCATATTGCCACGGCTACGAGGTAAAGAATGAAAAAACCGGGATCCTCAGCAACGGTGACCCGGGTTTTGAACTTTCAAGATTGATCAGTAACTGGACAAGAGACTTGACTCTGTATACGAATGGACCATCAACATTGACCGCGGAACAAGATGAGAAATTGAGAAAGCACAATATCCAGATTGTTGAAAACGAAATTCATTCCTTTGAACATAAAAATGGCCAACTTCAAAACATCATATTCGATGACAATTCTAAAACGTCAATAACGGCAATATATGCCAGGCCTGAAGTCACACAACACTCAGATCTCACGTCACAGTTAGGATACCAGCTTACCGAGCAGGGGCGCGTAAAAGTGGATACTTCTCAAAAGACAACTATAGAAGGTGTTTTTGCCTGCGGTGATTGTTCCAACTCATCAAGGGATATTGCTCTCGCTATTTCATCAGGCGTAATAGCGGCTGGCACATGCAATAAAGAATTGATACTGGAAGAATTTTAAAAGATTTTGCAAGAAATTGAATCAACCATTACAGATATCATCTGCGTTTCCCCAGCCCGTATTCTTGACGTCGTATATTTATGTAATAACTACTATTCGATTTAACTCTTTAATAGTATGAAGACAATTCTTGCTCCCATCGATTTCTCTGAAGCATCCATCAATGCTCTTTCGTTTGCAGCTGAGCTTTCTAAAAGAACTTCTGCCCGCTTGTTTATAGTGAATATTGTGCAAAATGGAGAAGATGAAAAAGAAACAAAAAATAAATTGAGCGCCGTAGAATCTGATTTGAAGAAATCCTTCAGTTCGGGCCTAAAGTTTGAATCGTTTCTTGCCCACGGGGATCTTGTGTCTACTTTTAAAAAAGTTATATCCAGTCACCATCCCGACCTTATCGTAATGGGCACGAAAGGCGCAAGTGGTCTGAAGCGAATTTTAATCGGAAGCAATACAGTGCACGTAATAGCGAATACCACGATGCCGGTCCTTGTAATCCCGGAAGTCGCCCGCTTTGAAAATTTTTTAAATACGGAAAAAAGCAGAATTGTTTTAGCTACTGATCTTGATCAATTGGAAAATGAGGACGCCATCAACATTCTCAAGGAAATTGCCCTGT
>Ga0068868_100000952_pt1 | contig 19697 bp, 18 predicted proteins | sample KBSMisM42_FD_64660 | JGI IMG/M metagenome (GOLD analysis project Ga0068868, IMG submission 64660) | Miscanthus rhizosphere microbial communities from Kellogg Biological Station, Michigan, USA - KBS Miscanthus M4-2 | ecosystem: Host-associated > Plants > Roots > Rhizosphere > Soil ...
TGGCCGAATTCGGCGAGCACATCCCGGCCATCGATCTGCTGCCGGTCGGCGCGCATCGCCGCGACTGGGTCAAGACGCTGCTGTCCGACGGCTACGTCTTCGTCCGCCACGCCGACCTCGCGCTCACGGCGCAGATGGCGGATCGGATCGGGATGGAGCTTCAGATGTACGCGACCCCATGAACGTGATCTTCGCGAAGCTCAGCGCGAAGACGACGTAGAGCAGCGTGGCGATGAAGACGTACATCGGCGCGTCGTGGCCGACGACGTATTTGCTCAACGTGATCGCGCCGATCGTGAAGTGCAGCAGGTTGCCGAGGGCCAGCGGACGGTTGTAGATCCCGCCGATGCGGCTGTCCTTCGCCGTCCAGTTGGCGATCGCGAACGCGAGCAGCAGCGCGGCGAGCAGCTGGATGAGCAGCGGCAGGATGCCGGCGCTCGGCAGATGCAGCGCATCGAGGAATTCGTTCGGCGCGAATGTCCCGCCCAATCCCGCCAGTGCCATCAGCACCGCGCTGGCCGTGAGCAACAACTTCGTATTCATTTCTGATATGGATGCAGCGGCATGGACGCGGATCGTAGCATCGTCCCCGGCGGCGCCGAGCGGATCGCGATGCGCGTCGTGCAGCTCGGCGCGATCGCGGTGGTGCTCGCGGTCTCCACGCGGCACATCTTCGACCTCGACCGCTTCCTCATCCCGAAGGAGTTGGTGCTGCACCTCACGGCGCTCCTCGGCGCGCTCTTCGCCTTCCGCGCCGTGCGCCGCCTGGCGCTCACCCGCATCGACAAGCTCCTCCTCGGCTACCTGCTGCTCAGCGGAGTGTCGGCGCTCTTCGCCACGAACCGCTGGCTCGGGCTGCGCGCGTTCCTGGTGAGCGCGTCGGCGGTGCTCGTGATGTGGATCGCACGCGGGCTGAACGAGGCGGGACTGGGGCGGCCGCTGTTGAACGGTCTCGCGCTGGCGATCGTCGTCGCGGCGGTGACGTCGCTGCTGCAGGCGTACGGCCTCAGCACCGATTTCTTCGCCCTGAATCGCGCGCCCGGCGGCACGCTCGGCAACCGTAACTTCATCGCGCACGTGGCAGCGTTCGGCTTCCCGCTCGTCGTGCTCGCGGCGTTGCGCGCGCGAAGGTTCCTGCTCGCGTCGTGCGGCGTGACGATCGTCTTCGCCGTGCTCGTGCTGACGCGCTCGCGCGCCGCGTATCTCGCGGCCGCGGCGATGCTCGTCATCTTTCTCGTCGCGATCATCGCCTGCGTTCCGCTGCGCCGCGACACGCATTTGTGGCGGCGGCTCGCTGGCATCGTGCTGTTCGCGGTGGGCGGCGGCGCGGCCGCGATGCTGTTGCCGAACGCGCTGCACTGGCGCAGCGACAATCCCTATCTCGAGTCGGTGAAGAGCGTGGCGAATTACGAGAAGGGGAGCGGACACGGGCGGCTGATCCAGTACAAGAACTCGGCGTTCATGGCGCTGCGGCATCCGCTGTTCGGCGTCGGGCCGGGCAACTGGCCGGTCGAGTATCCGCGGCATGTGAAGGCGGGCGACAAGTCGCTCGATCCGTCCGATCCGGGCATGACGTTCAATCCGTGGCCGAGCAGCGACTGGGTCGCGTTCGTCTCCGAGCGCGGCATCGCGGCGACCGTGCTCCTCGGACTCGCGCTCCTCGGCGTGGCCGCCGGCGCGTTCGCGCGACTGCGCGCGGCGCAGGATGCGGACGAAGGGCTCGTCGCCGCGGCCTTGCTCGCGACGCTCGCGGCGGCGGGTGTGGCGGGATTGTTCGATGCGGTGCTGTTGCTGGCGTTGCCGTCGTTTGTCGTGTTTGCGGGGATCGGCGCGGCGGCGGCGTGGCCGCCGTCCACCAAAAGCAGCGGCGGCGTGGCCGCCGCACTGGTGCTCTTCGCCGCGGTTGGCGTGTATCGCAGCGGCGCGCAGATCGTGGCGATGGAGATCTTCGCCACGCAGGACAACCGCGCGGCCCTCGAGCGCGCCGCGCACGTCGATCCGGGCAACTACATGGTGCAGATGCGGCTCGCGCACCGCGGCCCGCGTGCAACGCGCTGCGCGCACGCACTCGCGGCGCGCGACCTCTTCCCGTTGGCCGAGGCCGCGCGACAAGTCAGCCGGTCATGCCGGTGAGGGCGAGTCAGCCGTTGTCGTCCGCGCTCGGGCCGTAGATCGCCGGCACCTTGCCGCCCATCGGACGGATGTACGAGCTGAGCTGGCCGCGGTGGTGGACCATGTCGAAGAGGTAGCCCCACAGCATGTTGCCGAGGGAGTCGGACCAGACCGGGGCACCGCCCATGATCAGCGTGCACTTGCCGGCGCACTTGTCGTCGTCGAGGCTCTGCAGCTTCGCGCGAAGGTCGTTCGTCGCGGAATCCCACGCGGCGACGATCTCGTCGAGCGTCGCGGGACGCGGCGTGTTCTCGAACACCTGCTGGCCGTTGTCGATCATCTCGGTCATGCCGCGCTGCTCGATGGCCAGCTGCCAGGCGAGATCGCCGGCGGCGGTCGACCGCTCGTGCGGGCGGTAATCGAGTTTGTCGGCCGGCAGCGCGCGCAGCACTTTTCCGAAGGCCGCCTGCTCCTGTTCCCACCGGGTCACGAAGAACTGAGGAATGCTCATGACGTTGCTCCTTATGTCGTTGTGCGCGGGAGCGTACCCTAGAATCACCGCGTGACCGCATCCGCATTCTGGGACCGGCAGGCGACCGCGAGTCAGCCCCGCTACTGGGCCGACTATCCGGCCATCCGCCGCTACGTCAATGAGTGCGTCACCGACTCCTGGTGGGCGTATCCGACGCACGGCTTCAAGGCCGCGTGGGCCTACCGGCCGCTGGCGCGCGGGCTCTCCATCGGCTGCGGCACAGGCCTCCTCGAGCGCGATCTCCGCTGGCTGCGCATCTGCGAGGAGGTCGATGCCTTCGACATCTCGCCGGAATCGATCCGCCTCGCGCGCGAGCGGGCCGCGGCGGACGGGTTCGATCGCGTCGCTTTCGAAGTGGCCGATTGCGAGACGCGCGACTATCCGCGCGATCGCTACGACGCCGTCTTCTTTCACGGCTCGATGCATCACATCAGCGATCCGGCCGCGCTGCTCGATCGCATCCTCCCGTCGCTGCGCGAGCGCGGCCTGATTTTTCTCGATGATTACGTCGGCCCGTCGCGCGATCAGTGGCCGGACGTCGACCTCTCGCACGCGCAGGCCGCGTACGACCGCCTGCCTCCCGCGTGGCGCACGGTCGAAAAGCTCCAGCCGCCGTTCGATGCGTCCGATCCGTCGGAGATGATCCGCTCCGATGCCATGCTCCCCGCGGTTCACGAGCGCTTCGAGGCGCTATGGGAGCGGCCGTACTGGGGCAACATCCTCTTCCCCGTGCTCTCGAACGTCGTAGAGGCGGAAGCCGCCGCGCCGGACGGCGCGGCGGTGCTGCAGGAGCTGATCGCATACGAGCAGCGGCTCGTACGCGCGGGCGAGCTGCGCGAGCCGTTGTTCATCTGGTACGTGGGGCGGAAGCGATGAAGGCAATCACTCCATTTCCGGAATGCCGCCGAGTGCCTTGTAGACGGCGACGATGCCGGTGAACACATCGGACTCCGCTTCGGCCACCGAGTCCTCCGCCTGCAATTGCGTCCGTTCCGCGTCGAGCAGCGAAAGGAAATCGCCGACGCCCTCGCGGTAACGCGCACGTGCGATCGACGCGGCGCGGGCGCTCTCGCGTGCCTGGTCATTCAGTTTCACGAGGCGCTGCTGCTGCTCGCCGTAGCGGACAAACGACGTCTCCGTCTCTTCCAGCGCGAGCAGCACGGCGCGGTCGTAGGTCGCGCCGGCCTCGCGCGTTGCCGCCTCCGCACCCCGCAGCCTCGCGCGCGCGCTGCCGATGTCGAACGCCGGCCACGACAGCGCAGGCGTCACTGCCCAGGCGCGTGAATCGGCCTTGCCGAAGAGGTTCCCGCGGCCGGCGATGAAGCCGAGGAAGCCGGTGATGCTGACGTGCGGAAAGAGGTCGGCCGCGGCGATCCCTTCGCGCGCCGTCGCGGCGGCGAGCTGCCGTTCCGCCGCGCGGACGTCGGGACGGCGCCGCAGGAAATTCTCGACGTCGCCGAGCGGCAGCGCCTTCGCGATCGGGGGATAGGCGCGCGGCGTGAGATCGACGTCGAGAGCGCCCGGACGGCGGCCGAGCAGCACGGCGAGGCGATACTGCCGCGCGGCGATCGCGGTGCGGATCGGCGGCAGCGTCGCTTCGATGGCCGCGACGCGCGCGGCGGCGCTGGCCACGTCGAGCTCCTCGCCGATGCCGCCCTCGCGCCGGACCTGCGTGAGGCGAAGCGTGTCGCGCTGATTGGCCAGGCTGCGGCCGGCCACGGCAAGCCGCTGCTGGAGGCCGCGCAGCTCGAAGTAATTCCGCGCCACCTCGGCCGCCACGCTGACTCGCGCGTCATCGACCGATGCCGCGAAGCTGCCGGCCGTCGCATCCGCCGCGCGCACCGATGAGGCCACGCGACCGAAGAGATCGAGCTCCCAGAACGCATCGAAGCCGGCCTGGTACGTGCTGATCGACGTCCGCTGGTTCGTGAAGCCGGGGATGGCCTCTTTCCGCTTGTCGACCGCGGCGTCGAACGTGGCAGTCGGAAAACGGTCGAGGTTCACATCGCTGAAGACGGCGCGGGCCTGATCGAGCCTCGCGACGGCGATCCGGACATCCGTATTTGCCTCCAGCGCATCCGACTCCAGCGTGTCGAGCACCGGATCTTCGAAGAGGCGCCACCAGCGGGCGTCGTACGGCTCGCCGGTCGCCTGCGGCGGCAGGGATGCGGCCATGGGAGCGATCCGGGGCTCGTGATACGGGCGCAGCGTGCAGCCCGCGAGAGTGAGGACGAGGAAAAGGGTGGTTCGTTTCATGATGCGCGCAGCTCCGCGTGATACCGGTTGATGCCGATCGTTTCGCCGGTGATGGAGGCCGCGGCATCGGAGCAGAGCCAGGCCGCCGTCGCCGCGATCTCCTCGGCCGATCCGTAGCGTTGAATGGTGTTGACGCGGATGTTCGTGTCGGCCAGCTCCAGCGCGGCGGCGCGCGTCATCGCATCGATGGCCGCCTTCGTCGCGGAGTCGATGGGGCCGCGGGGAAAGCCGTTGGTGGCGAGCGACGACGAGGTGTTCACGATCGCGCCGCCGGTCCGCATCATGGCCCGCGCCTCGGCCCGCATGGCCAGCCACGTGCCGCGGAAATTCACCGCCAGCAGCGTGTCGAAATCGGCGGCTGCCGAATCGATCAACGTCTGGAACCGCCGCTCGACGCGGGCGTTGTTGAACGCGCCGTCGAGCCGGCCGTACGTGCGGATCACCGACGCCACCAGCGCCTCGACGTCGCTCTCGCGCGAGATGTCGGCGCGATGAAACGACGCCGTGCCGCCGGCGGCGCGGATGTCCGCCACCACCAGTTCGCCGAGCTTGGCGCGCCGGCCGGAGAGGACGACGGTCGCCCCTTCGCGCGCGAACATCCGCGCCGCCGCCGCGCCGATGCCCGACGTGGCTCCCGTGATCAGAATGATTTTGTTTTTCAACACGATTTCCCTCATGCGTTCACCGTGACGACGTCCGGCGCCGTGTTCCGCCTGGTGAATCTCGCGGCGAAATTGCCGATCAACGTGAAGAACACCGGCGTCAGGAAGAGGCCGAACGAGGTGACGCCGAGCATGCCGGCGAAGACCGCGATGCCCATGGCCTGCCGGATCTCGAAGCCCGCACCTCTGGAGAAGACGAGCGGAAGGACGCCCATGATGAAGGCCATCGACGTCATGAGCACGGGACGCAGCCGGACGCGGCACGCCTCGAGGATCGCCGTGACGCGGTCGGCGCCCTGCTCCTCGAGATGTTTCGCGAACTCCACGATCAGGATCGCGTTCTTGCACGCCAGTCCCGCCAGGACGAGAAAGCTGATCTGCGTGAAGACGTTGTTGTCGCCGCCCGTCACCCATACGCCGGCGATCGCGGAAAGGATCGTCATCGGCACGTTGAGGATCACCGACAGCGGCAGCGTCCAGCTCTCGTACTGCGCGGCGAGCACGATGTAAACGAGCAGCACGCACAGCGGAAAGATCAGCAGCATGGTGTTGCCGGAGAGGATTTCCTGGTACGCCAGCTCCGTCCATTCGAAGCTCATCCCGGCGGGCAGTTTTTTGCGCAGCACCTCGGCGATCGCTCCCTGCGCCTGGCCGGAGCTGAAGCCGGGCGCCGGCGCGCCGTTGATCTCCGCGGCCGGATAGCCGTTGTAGTGCATCACCTGATCGGGCCCGTAGCCACCCTTCACCGACACGAGCGACCCGAGCGGCACCATGCGGCCTCCCGCGTTGCGCGTGTACAGCCGGCGGATCTGCTCGGGATGCGTGCGGAACTGCGACTCCGCCTGCACGTTGACCTGATACGTCCGTCCGAAGCGGTTGAAGTCGTTCACGTAGAGCGAGCCGAGGTAGACCTGCAACGTGTCGAAGACGTCGGTGAGGTCGACGCCGTAGGTCTTCACCCGTTCGCGGTCGACCGTGGCATCGATCTGCGGCACGTTGACCTGGAAGCTGGAGAAGAGGCCGGTCAGCTCCGGACGCTGGCGCGCTTCGGCGGTCGCCCCCTGCACCTGCGAATACAAATCCTCGAAGCCGGTCCCTTCACGATCTTCGACGAAGAGCTTGAAGCCGCCCACCGACCCGAGCCCCTGCACGGGCGGCGGCGGGAAGATGGCCACGAATGCTTCCTGGATGCCGGCGTACTTGCCGTTCAACGCCTGCACGATGGCGCCGGCGCTGAGATCTTTCGTCCGCCGCTCCTCTTCCGGTTTCAGCGTCACGAAGACGATGCCGGCGTTCGATGCGTTGACGAAGCCGTTGATGGAGAGCCCGGGGAAGGCCACCGCGTTCGCCACGCCCGGCTGCTGCCGCGCGATGTCGGACATCCTGCGGATGACGCTTTCCGTCCGGTCCAGCGTCGCCGCGTCGGGGAGCTGCGCGAACGCGATGAGGTACGACTTGTCCTGCAGAGGGACGAAGCCCTTCGGCACTTTCATCACGCCGAAGATGGTCAGCGCGACGAGCCCGAGGTAGACGAACACCGCGACGGCGGCCACGCGCAGCAGGCGTGAGACGCCGGCCGAGTAGCGCTGCGAGAGGGTGGCGAACGCGCGGTTGAACAGGCGGAAGAACCACCCGAAGAGACGATCGGCGGCGCGCTGCAGACGGTCACGCGGCGCGCCGTGGGGGAGGAGAAGGCGGGAAGCGAGGGCGGGACTCAGGGTGAGCGAATTGAAGGCGGAGATGACCGTCGAGATGGCGATCGTCAACGCGAACTGGCGGTAGAACTGTCCGGTCAGTCCGCTGATGAAGGCGGTTGGGATGAACACCGCGCAGAGGACCAGCGCGATGGCGATGATCGGCCCCGACACCTCGCGCATCGCCGCCCGCGTCGCCTCCAGCGGTTCGGCGCCGAGCTCGATGTGCCGCTCGACGTTCTCTACGACCACGATCGCGTCATCGACCACGATGCCGATGGCCAGCACCAATCCGAACAGCGAGAGCGTGTTCAGCGAGAAGCCGAGGGCCAGCATCACGGCGAACGTGCCGACCAGCGAGACCGGCACGGCGACGAGCGGAATGATCGACGCGCGCCACGTCTGCAGGAAGACCATCACCACGATGACCACGAGAAGGATGGCGATGAACAACGTCTCCACCACGCCGCGGATCGACTCGCGCACGAACACCGTCGGGTCGTAGACGATCTTGTAATCGACGCCGGCGGGGAACGTCTTCTTCAGCCGCTCCATCGTGGCGCGCACGTCATTCGACGCCTGGATCGCATTCGTGCCGGGCCGCTGGAAGACACCGATGGCCACGGCGTTCTTGTTGTCGAGGAGGCTGCGCAGGGCGTAGGTGTCGGCGCCGATCTGCACGCGGCCGACGTCGCGCAGCCGTGTGATCTGGCCGTCCGGCGTGGCCCGGATCACGATGTTCGCGAACTGCTCCTCGGTGATCAGCCGTCCCTGCGCATTGATGGAAAGCTGGAACGTCGTATCAGCCGGCGACGGCGGCGCGCCGAGCACTCCGGCGGCCACCTGCACGTTCTGTTCGCGGATGGCCCGCACCACGTCGGTCGCGGTCAGTTGCCGCGAGGCGAGGCGATCGGGATCGAGCCAGACGCGCATGCTGTACTCGCCCGCGCCGAACACCTGCGTCGCGCCGACGCCCGGCAGCCGCGCCAGCTCGTCCTTGACCCGGAGATGGGCGAAGTTGGAGAGGTAGAGCATGTCGTAGCGCGAGTCGGGGGAGAGGAGATGCACGACCATGATGAAGTCGGGCGACGCCTTCTCCGTGGTCACGCCGATGCGCTGCACCTCGGCCGGAAGGCGCGGCAGCGACTGCGCCACGCGGTTCTGCACCTGCACCTGCGCGTTGTCGAGGTCCGTGCCGACCGCGAACGTCACCGTCAGCGTCAGCCGTCCGTCGGCCGTCGACTGCGAGAACATGTAGAGCATCCCCTCGATCCCGTTGAGCGACTGCTCCAGCGGACCGGCCACGTTCTCGGCGATGACCTTCGGGTTGGCGCCCGGAAACGCCGCGCGCACCACGACCGTCGGCGGCGCGACGCTCGGATACTCACTGACCGGCAGCTTCACCAGCGCGATGCCGCCGGCGATGACGATGATGAAGGAGAGCACGGCCGCGAAGATCGGCCGCGTGATGAAGAATTGAGCGAGTCTCACGTGTGGCTCCCTTTCGGCTCCATTGGTCCGGTCGCCGGATCGATGCGTACGCCGGGACGGACGTGCTGCAGGCCGTTGACGACGATGACGTCGCCCGGCTTCAGTCCGCCGCGGACCACACGCAGCCCGTTCACGATCGGGCCGAGCTGCACGGCGCGATACTCGATGGTGCCGTCGGCCGCGACCGCGTAGACGTACCGCTTGTCGAGATCGGTGCCGATGGCGCGGTCCTGGATCAGCACGGCGCGATAGCCGGCGCTCCCCGGCAGTTGCAGCCGGATGAACGCGCCGGGCGTCAGCGCGAGATCGTGGTTGCGGAAGATGGCCCGTCCCCGAATCGTGCCGGTGGCGGCGTCGATCGCGTTGTCGAGGAAGTCGAGCGTTCCTTCATGCGGAAAGCCCTCCTCGTCCGCCAGCGCCATGCGCGCGGGGATGCCGGTCTTGCGTGCGTAGTGCTGGAACGTCTGCTCGTCGGCCTCGAACGTGGCGTAGATCGGGTCGAGCGATACCACCGTCGTCAGCAGCGTCGCCTCCGGCGGCCCCGCGGAAACGAGATTGCCGGCGGTGACGATGGCGCGGCCGATGCGGCCGTCGATGGGCGACGTCACGCGGGTGAATTCGAGGTTGAGCTCCGCGGCGCGGAGGGCGGCCTGTACCGCCGCCGCCTGGGCCTCCGATTCTTTGGCGAAGGCGGAGCGGCGGTCGCGCTCTTCCTGCGTCATCGCCTCCTCCGAGGAGAGCCGGTTCGCGCGCTCCAGCTCCGACTTCGCGCGCTGGACCGTCGCGTTCGCGCGGTTCAGCTCCGCGCGCAGCCGGTCGACTTCCGTCTGGAACGGGCGCGGGTCGATCTCCACCAGCAGATCGCCCTTGTGCACGACGCTGCCTTCCTGGAAGCGGATCGCGGTGACGTATCCCGATACGCGCGGACGGATGGCCACTTCGTGTACGGCTTCGAGGCGGCCGGAGAACTCATCCCATTCCACGACGTCGCGCGAGACGACGGTGGCGACGTCGATCTTCGGCAGCGGCGGCGCGTTCGCCGGCTCCGCTCCGGCCCGCGAACATGCCTGGAAAACGGTGAAAACGATCGATGCGAACGTGAGGAGAAATTTTTCTGTGCGGCTTGTTTTCATCACGGCCAAAGTGTCGGCTCCGCGGCGCGTTCTCACAATCGAGCAGTGGTTGCAGGTCGATCTGCTGCTGATTGCGCAGCCGGCGGCGCAACGTTCGGCAGAGTCTGATGTACGACCTTTGGACGATGCGGCGCCGGAGGGGGGAGCGCATAATCAACGGAGTCATGACCGATTCCTGTTCTGCCCAATCCCTCGCGCGCGCGGACGAGCTCCTCGCCGAAAATCCGGAGCAGCTCCGCGTGAAGCTCGCGCATGAGATCAGCGAGCGCCGCCGCGCGGAGTGCATGGCCAACATCCAGAGCCACGCCGTCCAGCTGACGCTCGACCTCATCGTCCGCGAGCCCGATCCGGCCAGCTTCTTCCGGCTGCTCATGCAGGCGCTCCTCGAGCACACCGAGAGCAAGGCGTGCGGCGTCTGGCTGCTCGACGAAGACGGCTCGCGCTGCAATCTCTGGATGGCGTACATCGGCGACCGCTTCTATTCGAAGGATTCGGAGGATTGGCACACCCTCGCGCTGGCGCGGCAGGACATGACCGCGCACCTGATGCAGTACGCGCAGGGTTGGTCGGACACGATCGACTACGATGGCGACGATGCGCGTTTGCCGGAATCGGTGCGCGAGTTCAACGGCGAGATCGGCCTGAGCAGCCTGGCCATCGTTCCGCTCATCCTTCCGACGCGCAATCTCGGCTGGATGGCGTTGTCGCTGGGCGACGATCCGGCGGAGTACGCGCCGTGGCGCAGGGCGACGCTGGAAGCGATCGCGCTGCAGGTGGCGCTCGCGCTGCACCAGAACCGGCTGCGCGAGCAGAGCCTGGACGAGGCGCGGCGGCAGGCGGTGCTCGAAGAGCGGAACCGGATCGCGCGCGACATTCACGACACGCTGGCGCAGGGCTTCGCCGGGATTCTCATGCAACTGCAGTCCATCAACCGCGCGGAAGTCGCGGGAAAGACCGCGAAAAGCATCGATACGGCGATCGATCTCGCGCGCACGCACATGATCGACGCGCGTCGCTCGGTCGGCGCGCTGCATCCGCAGGACGCGGAGCCGGGTGACGTCGTCGCCGCGCTCGAACGTGCCGCGGAGCTGGCGCGCCGCACCACCGACGTCCCCATCGAGCTGGTCATCGAAGACCTCCCGCCGCTCGGACCGGGCATCGAACGGGAGATCGCCGGCATCGCCCAGGAAGCGCTGACCAACGCCGTCCGCCACGCCCGGGCGCGCACCATCCGCGTCCACGCCGCCGCCACCCGTTCCGTCGGCCTGCGGCTCTCCGTCGCCGACGACGGCCGCGGCATCGCCCGCGAACGCTTCGGCGCCGGCTTCGGCCTGACCAGCATGCAGGAGCGGGCGGAGAGGATCGGCGGCTCGCTGACCATCGTCACCGCGCCGCGCGCCGGCACGGAGGTCGTGCTGGCGTGGGAGCCGCCGCCGTTCACCATCGCCGAGCTATGACCGCGCCCCATCGTGTGCTCGTCGTCGACGATCATTCCGTGCTCCGCGCGGGAGTGGTCAACATCATCAGTCACGAGAGCGATCTACAGGTCGTGGCGGAAGCGGCCGACGGCGCGGAAGCGGTGGCCGCGTTCGAGCAGCATCGCCCCGACGTCACGCTGATGGATCTGCGCATGCCGGTGCTGGAAGGTGTTGAGGCGGTGCGCCGCATCCGCCAGCTCGACGGCGACGCGAAGATCATCGTCCTCACCACCTACGACTCGGATGAAGACATCACCCGCGCCCTCAAGGCGGGAGCGAAGGCGTATGTGCTGAAGGACATCACGGCGGACAACCTGATCGCCTGCATCCGCACGGTGCTGGATGGGAAGACGTATCTCGCGCCTGCCGCCGCGGCGAAGCTGGCCGAGGGGGTGGCGCGCGTGCAGGTGACGCCGCGCGAGCTCTCCACGCTGCAGTTGATGGCGGACGGCAAGGCGAACAAGGAAATCGGCGCCGCCCTCGGCATCAGCGAACGGACGGTGAAGACGCACCTCGGCCACCTGTTCGAAAAGCTCGGCGTCACCAGCCGCACCGAGGCCGTGAAGGTGGCGGTCCGCCGCGGCCTGGTTCGGATGGAGTGAAGACATGCCTCACGTCGTGCAGCTCCCTGAACACGACGAGATCGGCCGGCGCGCCGCGCTCGAGTCGCGATTCCGTCAGCGATGCGAGGATGTCCCGGAAGCTCATGCCGGCGTCGGACATCAATTGATATTCGAGCGCTGGATCGGGATCGACGGCGCCGAGGTCGGTGCCGAAGAGGACTTTGCCGCCGGCGCGGATCCAGTGGCGTAACTGCGCGAGCTCGTTGGCGACAAGCTCCTCCTGCTTCGAGATCCGGTCGTGGCGCGAGAAGACGTGGCGCAGCGCGAGCGTCGGGGTCAGCGCTACTTCTCTTTCGATCGCGAATTCCCACGGTGCCGAGTGCGGCGTCGTGTGCGCGATCACGTCGACGCCGTTGCGCAGCGCGTGCAGCACGTCGTCGGTGCTGTTCGGATGCATGAAGACTCGCTTGCCCGCGGCGTGCGCCACCTCGACGGCCGCCTTGATCGCCTCCTCGGATAACGCGAAGAGCTTGATCGCATCGACGCCTTCGTCGATCAGCGCACGCGCGGCGTTGGCCGCATCGTCCTCGGTGGCAATCTCCGGGAAAGCGAATTTCATGACGCCCATCAGGTTCAGCACGACGTCGGGCGGCATCATGCCGCGCGGGACGAGTCCCGCTCCGGTCGAGCGGATGCGCGGACCGGCCGCTTCGCCCGACTCGATCCGGTCGCGGATGATCCGCGTGTTCGGCCAGGGGGAGCCGAGGTCTTGGACCGAGGTGAAGCCGTAACGGGTGAACGTCTCGTGGAGCTGGCGCGTCAGCTCGGCGGCCGGAATCGACGCCGCATCGGCCCATTTTCTCTCGAAAAAATGGACGTGATGGTTCGTGAAGCCGGGAGCAATCGTCAGTCCCGAACAGTCAAGCGTTTCTACCGATGGTGGGATCGCGACGTTGCCGATCTCGACGATTTTTCCGCCGTCGATCAGCACCACGGAGTCGCGGAGTGGCTCCTCGTGCGCACTCGGGTAGATCGTGCCGCCGGCGAGCGCGAGTCGCATTTCGCGATGGTATCGTACGGCGTCATGCCGCCGACTTTTGGGAACGGAAAGATCTGCTACCTCGACATCCCGGCCACCGACATCGCCCGCTCGTCCGACTTCTACGTGCAGGTCTTCGGCTGGAGCGTCCGCCGCCGCAATGACGGCAGCATCGCCTTCGACGACGGAGTCGGCCAGGTGAGCGGCACCTGGACCACCGGCCGCCCTCCTTCCGCCGATCCCGGCTTCCTGCTCTACGTCATGGTGGACAGCGTCGCCGCGACGTGCGAACTGGTCACGGCGAACGGCGGCGCGATCGTGCAGCCGGTCGACCCCGCCGCGCGCGAGATCACCGCGCTCTTCCGCGATCCCGCCGGCAACGTGATGGGCCTCTACCAGCAACCCGCATGAAGACACTCAAGCAACTCTTCGACAAAAACAAAGTGTGGGCCGCCGACGTCAAGCGGCACGATCCCGACTTCTTCACCCGCCTCTCCGCGCAGCAGGCGCCGCGCTACTTGTGGATCGGCTGCTCCGACAGCCGCGTCCCGGCGAACCAGATCGTCGGCCTGCTGCCGGGAGAGATGTTCGTCCATCGCAACGTGGCGAACATCGTCGTGCACACCGACCTCAACTGCCTCTCCGCGATTCAGTTCGCGGTCGAGGTGCTGCGCGTGGAGCACATCATCGTCTGCGGCCACTACGGCTGCGGCGGCGTGCTCGCGGCGCTGCGCGACGAGCGGATGGGCCTCATCGACAACTGGCTGCGGCACGTGCAGGACGTCGCGGAGGCGCACCGCGAGGAGCTCGAGGCGCTGCCGGACGAGAACGCGCGGCATCGCCGTCTCTGCGAGCTGAACGTGCTCGCGCAGGTGGTCAACGTCAGCAACACGACCATCGTCCGCCAGGCGTGGTCGCGCGGGCAGACGCTGGCCGTCCACGCCTGGGTCTACGACCTCGCGGACGGACTTTTGCGCGATCTGCACAGCTGACTGTATTTTTTCCCGCGTCCCGGTGGACTCCTCAACAGAAAAGGAGATTCACCGACATGAACAAGCACCTCATCCTCGCAGCAGTCGTTCTCACCTTCGTCGTTGCTTCCACCGCGTCCGCCGACACCTCGAGCGGCACGCTCACCGTCACCGGAACCGTCGAGAGCTCGATCAGCCTGACCGTCGAATCGGCCGGCGGCACGACCAGCGGCACCGGCACCGCCGCCGCGACCTCCGCCCTCGGCAGCATCAGCAAGTACGGCTCGGCCCCGACCGGCTTCACGCTGGCGCGCGGCGCCTCGAACTGGACGATCTCCTCGACCGTCGGCGTGCAGGTCGACAAGGCAAACCTGACCAGCACCGACTACACGCTCACCGCGCAGCTCGGCTCCGCGCCGGCCAGCGGCGTGGCGTGGAAGCTCAACGGCTCGACGCTGAGCGACTCCGCCGCGACGACGCTCACCAGCACCGGCACCTACGGCTCGACCGGCTCCTATTCGTGGGACATCGTCGTCGCCGACAGCGCCGCTGCGGCCGCGATCGACAACGCCATCAACTTCACCGCCACCTCCAACTAGGCGCACGAAAATGCGTCCCTTCCTGCCCATCGCCCTTCTTCTCATCCTCAGCACGTCCGCAGTCGCAGGAGGTCGTCGCCGCACGGCGGCGGCCTCCCCCGCACCGGACGCGCTGGCGATCGTGTTCGTCGGGATGAACGGCAGCGCGAGCGACGCCTTCTTCGACGCCGGAGCGGCGACGAGCGGTACGACATTGAAGACCTTCGGAATTCGACTCGACGCCACGGCGGGCAGGACCGGGACCGCGGTGCTGCGCGCGTGGCTCGAGTCGAATGATGGACGGACGGCGATCCGCATCGACGGCAAGCCGCTCGGCCCCCTCCCGCAGGTCATCGACGCTCACGCCTCCCTCGGCCGCGTCACGACGCACCGCATCGAGATCGTGGTGCCGGCGGATGTGAACGAAGGGGCGTTCGGCAGCGCAATCAGATGGGATGTAACGACTAACTCGGAGAACCCATGACCCGTCGTCTCATGCAAATCCTCATGCTCGTCTGTGCTCCGGCGGCCTTCGCCGGAGATGGTTCGGTCGCACTCTCGCCCGCGGTCGTGATGCTGCGCGGCAACGCGGGAGAAAGCTCCTCGCAAACGCTGGTGATGCGCAACGGCACCTCGCGCCCGATGTCGTTCGATGTCGTCGCGCAGGACGTCGTGGTCCGTGACGGCAAGCGCGTGATGACGCCGGCCGGCGCGATCGCCGGCAGCATCGCGGCGACGGCGGTCTTCTCCACGCGTCACATCACCGTCCCGTCGAACGCCAGCGCTTCCGTGACGATGACGGTGACGGTGCCGCCGGACGCCTCGCCGCGCGCGGTCGTCGCCCTCTTCCGCGGCACCGACAAGATCATGCGCGGCAAGATGTCGAGCTACGCCTCCCTCGGCGCACTGCTGACGTTCGCGCTGTCGAACGACGTCGCGCTGACGCCGCGGCCGCTCGTGGTCACGCCGCAGAGCGCGACGTCGAACCTCAGCGTGGTGCAGACCATGGTCAACTCGGGACGCGAGCCGCTCCTCGCGCGCGGCATGCTGGCCATCATCGGCGCCGACGGCCGCGTCGCCGGCAAGGCGCCGCTCGCGGCGCGCCGCATGCTGCCGGGCGAGCGCGCGGAGCTCGGCGCCGAGTACGCGGGCGAGATCGCGCCCGGCCACTACCGCGTGCTCGTCACCTACGACTACGAGGGGCGCAATCTCACGCAGTCGGCCGAGGTCGACATCAGGTGAAGTGGCTGTTCGTGCTCCTGTTCGCGACGAATGTCGCGGCCGAGACGATCACCGTCAGGGTGCACGAAACCGCCGTCGTGAAGTTCGCGCGCGCCACCGCCGCGTACGCGATCGAGCCGTCGATCGCCGACGCCGTCGCCACCAACGGCGAGGTCTCGGTCTTCGGCAGGAGCGCGGGCGAGACGCAGCTCGTCATCGTCGTCGGCGGCAGCCAGTTGATCATGGACGTGAAGGTCGTCGCTCCTGCCGTCACGCCGCAACGCCAGAAGCGCGGAGGGACGGAAGGGCGGATCGAGGTGCGCTACGGAACGGCGGAACGGCAGACGCACGCCGCCGTCGACATCGCGCGCGACGAGGGGCCGCGCCGCACGGAGCTGCACGTCGAGTCGGTGCACTACGGCCAGAAGGCGGGCTATCGCGCCGAGACGACGCTGCCGTCGGTCTCGTACCGGATCTTCACGCCGGGCCGCGAGCTGACGCTGTTCGATCGCCTCACCGACGAATCGCCGCTGACGATCACGAACACGACGATCCGCGGCGTGCACTTCCTCAGCGATCGCTGGCATGTCCACGCCGGCGCCACCGCGTTCACCGCGTATCAGTCGTTCCTCCTGCCGGCGGAGCACCGCAACCTGCTCGACGCGGCGTTCAGGATGTCGCCGCATTTCACGGCGAACGCGCTGGTGACGTCGAAGGGGAGCGTCGCCTCGATGCTGTACGACTACCGCCGCGGCGACGAGCTCTTCGCGCGCGGCGAGCTCGCGGTCGGCCATGGCATCGGCGCCGCGGCGCAGTTCGGACTCGATCGCAACGCCGACCGCGTGCGCATCGACCTCCGCTATCGGCCGCGCGATTTCGTGACCATCTCGGCCGGCGAGCCGCGCGGCTTCTTCGCCGACTCGTCGTGGTCGCACACGCTCGGCCGCGGCTCGACGATCGATTCGTCGTTCTCCGCGCAGCAGCGGACGGTCGCCGCCTCCTCGAACGCGCACCTCCGTCTCACCGATTCGCTCTCGCTCCTCGGCGGCGCGAGCTACGGCTCGTTCAGCGGCGTGCGCAGCATCAGCGTGCCGCTCGGCGTGCAGTACGACCACCGCCGCTTCGGCGCCAGCGCGCTGGCCCGCTGGACCAACGGCGCGCCCGGCTTCCGCGTCGCCGCGCGCACGACCCTCGGCCGCGTCTATGCCAGCGCGTATGTCGATTACCAGCAGCAGGCGCCGACGCTCGCGCTGATCTATCGCGAAGAGCCGGGCCTCGCGCTCGCGCTCGAGCAGCTCGGCATCTCCGCGACGTCGGTCTCCGACATCGCCCGCGCGCTGCGCGACAACGCCGCGCTGATCGAGCTCGGCTACATCCAGGGCGTCACGGTCGATCTGACTCCGACGCGCACGCAGGCCGGCGTCGAGGTGGCGTGGCTCGGCCCGCGGATGCAGCTCCGCGCGAAGCTGCTGGCGAACCGCTACGAAAGCGTGTCGCGGCGCAGCGACACGATCATCGCCACGCTGCAGGCCTCGCGTGGCAATCTGTTCGCCTCGGTGACGTATTGGGAGACCGACGGCGTGCGGCGGCCGCAGGCCGAGGTCGGCTACCGGCGCAATTTCGATGAGCTGCCGTCGTTCGCGCGCGGCACGATCTCCGGCCGCGTCAACTCGCCCGTGCCGGTGGAGGTCGAGCTCGACGGCGCGCAGCGCGTGACGACCTCGGGCGCGTTCGCGTTCGACCACGTCAGCAACGGCTCGCATCGCGTCGTCGCGCGCCTGGTCAACGCGCCCGATGCCTACTTCACGACGCCGTCGCGCGTCGAGGCGATTGCAGGCGACGTGCTCACGTTCGCGGTCGAGACCTCGCCCGCGCACCTCTTCGGCCGCATCGCCAGCGATGCCGGCGATGGGATCGGCGCGGTCAGAATCGCGTTGACGCGCGGCACCGATCGCGTCGAGGCGTCCTCCGCATCCGACGGCACGTTCGCCGTGAACATGGCGCCCGGCGAGTGGGAGCTGGCGGTCGACACGATGTCGCTCCCGCCCGGCTTCTCGTCCGGCGATGCGACAAGGTCCGTGATGCTCGTCGCCGCGCAGCCGGCGAACGTGAATCTCACGTTGCGCGCAAATCGCAGCATCAGCGGCCACGCACCCGCCGGCGTGAAGTCGATCGCGATCGACTCGCTCCACCTGCAGGTGCCGGTCGGCGCCGACGGCCATTTCACCATCCGCTCGCTCCCCCCCGGCCCCCTCACCCTCCGCGCCGGCATGCGCACAAAACAGGTGACGCTCCCCCGCGAGCCGGCGACGTTAACCGTCGCGTTTTAAGTTAAAAAATTGGGGTCGTATCTGGAAATTTAACTTAACGGCCCCTGTCATTCCGAGCCGCGGCAGCGGAGCGGAGGACGGTCGAGGAATCCCCTGCCGAGGCACGATGATCGCTCCGTCGGAAGGAGATCCCTCGACTACGCTCGGGATGACACATCGTCCAACCGCTTAAGTTAAATTTCCAGATCCGACCCCAATTTTTTAACTTAACAGGCCGGCTTCGAGCGCCTTGAGCACCGCGCGCGTACGGTCGCGTGCGCCGAGCTTCGACAAAATGTTCGACACGTGATTCTTCACCGTTCCCTCGGCGGCGCCGAGGGCGTGGGCGATCTCGCTGTTCGAATAGCCGCCGGCCATCAGGCGCACCACCTCGACCTCGCGCGACGTCAGGCGCTCGACGAGCTCCGTCGTCCTCTTCGTCTGTTCGAGCAGGCGATGCGTCAGCGCGGGCTGGAACATCGTCGCGCCGGAGGAGATCGCGCGAATCGCGCCGATCAGCTGCTGGAACGAGACGTCCTTCAGCATGAAGCCGCGCGCGCCGGCGCGGATCGCTTCGAGCGCCACGTCGGCATCGTCGAACGTCGTCAGGATCAGCGCCGGCGGCATCGACGCGCCGAGCTCGCGCAACACGTCGAGCCCGCTCTTGCGCGGCATGCGGACGTCGAGCAGCACGACGTCGATCTGCAGCGCGCGGATCCGCTCGATCGCCTCCACGCCGTCGCCCGCCTCGCCCGCGATCTCGATCTCCGACTCGACCTCCAGCAACGCGCGCAGCCCCTGCCGCACCACCACCTGATCGTCCGCGATGAAGACGCGGATCACGACTTCACCGGCACGAGCGCGGTGACGTCGAAGCCGTGTCCCGCGCCGCTGGCGATCCGCAGCTCGCCGCCGGCGTCCTCGACGCGGCTGCGCATCGACCGCAGTCCGAAGCCGGCCGCCACTTCGTCGCTGCCACGCCCGTCGTCGTGCGCGCGAATGCGGACCGCGCCGTCCTCGACGTCGATGACGATCCAGAGGTGCTCCGCGCCGGAGTGCCGCGCCGCGTTCGTGATGATCTCCTGCGTGCAGCGGATGATCGTCCGCGCGCGCTCGGGGTGATCGACGCGCACGTCGTCCGCGATTTTCAGCTCGATCCGAGGACACGGCACCTCGGCGGCGAGCATCCGGATTTCCCGCGCGAGGTCGACGCCACGCTCGCTCTCCATCGACGCGACGATCTCGCGGACGTCGCCGAGCAGCGAGCGCGCGAGCGATTGCGCGACCTCGATCTTCTCGTGCGCGTCGCCGCTCGTCCGCTGCAGCGCGGCCTCGAGGTTCAGCGACAGCGCGGTGAGGTGATGGCCGATCGTGTCGTGCAGGTCGCGCGAGATGCGGAGGCGTTCCGCCATCCGGCTGCTCCGGTCGATCGACTCGATGGTCAGGAACGCGAGCAGTTGAAAACCGAGGTAGGGCGGCGTGAGGAGGAGCGCGGAGCGCGGCGTCCAGTGGATGCCGACGGCGATCGCCAGCAGCAGCGTCTGCACGCCGATCCAGACGAACGCGCGGCGGCGCGGCATCACGAGCTGCATCGCCACGATCACCAGCAGCGTCCCTTCGAAGCCGTCGCACATCGTCAGCACCATGCCGATGACGGC
>Ga0068868_100000954_pt1 | contig 19677 bp, 19 predicted proteins | sample KBSMisM42_FD_64660 | JGI IMG/M metagenome (GOLD analysis project Ga0068868, IMG submission 64660) | Miscanthus rhizosphere microbial communities from Kellogg Biological Station, Michigan, USA - KBS Miscanthus M4-2 | ecosystem: Host-associated > Plants > Roots > Rhizosphere > Soil ...
CGCCCGGCTCGTAGTGCGAGGGCTCGACGCCGAGCGCCAGCTCGACCCGGCGCACGCGCTCGAAGGTGCGCTGGGTCATCACCCGCTGGCCGGCGAGGAGGTCGCCGATCACCCCGAGGGCGAAGAGCTGGATGGCGGCGATGAAGAGGACGGCGCCGAGGATCAGCGACTGCACGTGGCCGGTGCTGTCGCCGTTGAGGATCGCGTCGATCAGGAACGGCAGCCAGGCGCAGAGGGCGAAGAAGAGGACGACGCCGCCGACGCTGGCGAAGGCACGCAGCGGCTCGTAGCGGGCGTAGATGCGGAGGATCGCCGGCCCGTTGCGCCGCACGTAGGCGCCGGTCGAGGCGAAGAGGCGGGACTCGCGGGTCTTCGGGTTGGTCTCGACCTCGACCTCGTCGACGGCGATCAGCATCTTCCCGGCCTGGATCAGGCTCTCGAGCGTGTAGGTGAAGTTGTCGACGACCAGCAGCTGCAGGGCGGCCTCGCGGTTGTAGGCGCGGAAGCCGGAGGTGGCGTCGGTGACCCCGGTGCCGGAGAGGCGGCGGACGACCCAGCTGCCGAGCCGCTGCAGACCCTTTTTCGAGCCGGAGAAGTGGTCGATCTCGGAGACGCGGCGGTCGCCGACGACCATGTCGGCCTCGCCGGCGACGATCGGCGCCACCAGCTTGGCGACGTCGGCGCCGCGGTACTGGTTGTCGGCATCGGTGTTGACGACGACGTCGGCACCCAGCTTCAGGCAGGCGTCGAGCCCGGCCTGGAAGCCGGCGGCCAGGCCCTTGTTGTTGGTGAGCCGGACGATGTGCTCGACCCCGCACTCGCGCGCCACCTCGACCGTGCGGTCGGTGCTGCCGTCGTCGATCACCAGCAGCTCGACCGCGTCGATGCCGGGCAGCGAGCGGGGGAGGTCGGCGATCGTCTGAGGAAGCGTCTCTTCCTCGTTCAGGCAAGGGATCTGGATGATGAGTTTCATCGCCTTCAGCGTATTCGCGCTCCTGATTCAGGTGCCTGCCGCTCGACCCGCGGGTCCTGTCTCCGATACGACCCCCGCGCCCAACTGGCGCGGGTCCCGCATCGTCGCCACCCACGGGGAGGGGAGTAGACTGATTGACGAGTCAGTCAACCATGGATTCCCAGCTAACTGGCACGGATCAAGCTCATCTGAGGCGCGCTTTGCAGCTGGCCGAGGGCGGGCGCGGGCGCGTCAGCCCGAATCCGCTGGTCGGTACGGTGATCGTTCGCGACGGCGAGATCATCGGGGAGGGATTCCACGCCGAGTTGGGCGGGCTGCACGCCGAGCGGGCGGCGCTGGCGGACTGCCGCGAGCGTGGGAATGACCCGGCCGGGGCGACGATGTACGTGACGCTGGAGCCCTGCGCCCATCAGGGACGGCAGCCGCCCTGTGTAGAGGCGATCCTCGAGGCCGGGATCGCCCGCGTCGTCATTGCCTCCGAGGACCCGAGCGAGAAGGCCGCCGGGCGCGGCCCGGGAATCCTCCGCGACGGCGGCGTCGAGGTTGCCTTCGCATCGGGTGCCGAGGCGACGGCAGCACGCCGCCTCAACCAGCCCTTCCGCAAGCACGCCCGCACCGGCCTGCCGCTGGTCGTCCTCAAGATGGCGATGTCCCTCGACGGCCAGACCACCACCGCGCCGGGCGACAGCCCCTGGATCAGCGGCCCCGAGAGCCGGGACCTGGTCCACAAATGGCGCGCCGAATCCGACGCGATAGCCATCGGCATCGGCACCGCCCTGGCCGACGACCCACTCCTCACCGCCCGCATCGAGGGAGCCCGCCAACCCAAGCGCGTCGTCTTCGACTCCCAGGCCCGTCTGCCGCTGGATTCCCAACTCCTCCAAACCCTCGACCAGGCGCCGGTCCTAGTCATCGCCGCCCCGGACGCGCCAGCTAACAACGTCAGCACCCTCAAATCCGCCGGCACCGAGGTCCTCGTCGCCCCCGACATCGAGTCAGCCCTCCGAGAACTAGGCCGCCACGAAGTCACTTCCTTCTTCTTGGAGGGCGGCCGCACTCTCGCATCTGCCTTCGTCTCGGCCAATCAAGTAGACGAATCCCGTACCTTCATCGCCCCGGTGCTTCTCGGCCCTCAGCCCAACCCACGCCTGACGGCGCTGCAGTCATCGCCCAGGAACGTCGGCGACGACACCCTGATCACAGCCCGCTACAAGGAGTGGTGACGTGTTCACCGGACTGATCGAAGACCTCGGAACCGTCGAGTCCATCGAGCGCAACGGCGACGGCGCCAAACTGCGCATCGCCTCCCGACTCGCCGGCGAGCTGTCCCTCGGCGACTCGATCGCCGTCAACGGCTGCTGCCTCACCGCAACCTCGGTCGACAACGACAGCTTCGAGACCGAGGCGATGAACCAGACGCTTGAGGTCACCGCGCTCGACAAAGTCGAGGAAGGCTCGAAGGTCAACCTGGAGCTGGCAATGAAGGTCGGCGACCGCCTCGGCGGCCACATCGTCCAGGGCCACGTCGACGGCGTCGGCACGGTCTCGTCCGTCGAGGACGACGGTTTCGCCAGACGCGTCCGAGTTGAGCTCCCTACCCAGCTCCTCCAGTTCGTCGTCGACAAGGGTTCGATCACCCTCAGCGGCGTCAGCCTCACGGTCGCGGATTTGGGCGACTCTTGGGCTGAGGTTTCCCTCATCCCTGAGACGCTGGAGCGGACCAACCTCGGTGATTTGGCGCCAGGAGACCGATTGAACGTGGAGTGCGACGTAGTTGCCAAGTACGTGGAGCGATTGATGTCACCATTCGCCGAAAGGAGCAGGCGTGAGCACCATGGCTGAGACCCAGAGACAAGAGCAGAGCACCGGCACCGAGGGCAGCCCGTTCGCGACGATCGAGGAGGCGATCGAGGAGATCCGCGCCGGCCGCATGGTCGTCGTCTGCGACGACGAGAACCGCGAGAACGAGGGCGACCTGACGATGGCGGCCCAGTTCGCGACCCCGGAGGCGATCAACTTCATGGCCAAGGAGGGGCGGGGTCTGATCTGCCTCTCGCTGACCGGCGAGCGCTGCGAAGCGCTCGGGCTCAACCTGATGGCGGCGAAGAACGAAGCGCCGCTGCAGACCGCCTTCACGGTCTCGGTCGAGGCGCGCGAAGGCGTCACCACCGGGATCTCCGCCCACGACCGCGCCCACACGATCCAGGTCGCGATCGACCCCGGCGCGACCCCGCGCGACCTCGTCCAGCCCGGCCACGTCTTCCCGCTCAAAGCCAAAGACGGCGGCGTGCTGGAGCGCGCCGGCCAGACCGAGGCCTCGGTCGACCTGGCGCGCCTCGCCGGCCTCCATCCCAGCGGCGTGATCTGCGAGATCATGAACGACGACGGGACGATGGCCCGCGTCCCCGACCTCGTCCCGTACTGCGAAAAACACGGGCTGATGATGATCACCGTCGCCGACCTGATCGCCTACCGGCGGCGGACCGAGAAACTGGTCGAGCGGGTGGTGGCGACGGCGCTGCCGACCGCCTTCGGCGACTTCCAGGCTGTCGGCTACCGCTCCCTGGTTGACGACAAACACCATGTGGCGATGGTCAAGGGCGACGTCGACGGGGCCGAGGATGTGCTCGTCCGCGTTCACAGTGAGTGCCTCACCGGCGACGTCTTCCACAGCATGCGCTGCGACTGCGGCGAACAGCTGGAAGCGGCGCTCTCGATGATCGAGCGCGAGGGTCGCGGCGTCCTCCTCTACCTCTCCCAGGAGGGGCGGGGGATCGGCCTCCTCAACAAGCTCCGCGCCTACAAGCTGCAGGAGGAGGGGGCCGACACGGTCGAGGCCAACCTCAAACTGGGGCTGCCGGCCGACCTGCGCGACTACGGGATCGGCGCCCAGATCCTCGGCGACCTCGGTCTGACCAGCATCCGCATCCTCACCAACAATCCGAAAAAGATCATCGGGCTGGAGGGATACGGGCTCTCGGTCAGCGAGCAGGTGCCGATCGAATCGGTTCCCAACACCCACAACGAGGCCTACCTGCGCGCCAAGCGCGACAAGATGGGCCACTCGCTGCACCACCAGGGCCTCGCCCTCGACGAGGAGATGATCCACGACGAGGAGGAACGCGACGCCGAGGGCGCAAAGGACGGCAATGGCTGAGGCGGGGGCGTTCCTGGAGGAGTTCACGGACGAGGAGAAGGCAAAGCTCGAGAAGCTGCGGTTCGCCGTTGTCGTCGGGCGCTTCTATGAGGACCTGGCGCTGCGGCTGCTCGACGGCGCCGACCACGGGTTCCAGCTGGCCGGGGTGCCGATCGGCAACGTCACCCACCACTCGGTGCCGGGCGCCTACGAGCTCCCCTTCGCGGCCAAGGAAATCATCGACGGCGTCCGCCGCGACAACGCCAAACAGAGCGGCGGCCTGGAGATCGGCGGCGTCGCCTGCCTCGGCGTCGTCATCCGCGGCGAGACCGACCACTACGACTTCGTCTGTGCCGAGTCGGCCCGCGGCATCCAGGACGTCCAGCTCGCGACCGGCGTCCCCTGCGCCTTCGGCGTCATCACCTGCGACAACATGGAACAGGCGCTGGCCCGCGCCGGCGGCGACAAGCGCGACCAGGGCCGCAACGCCGCCCTCACCGTCGCCCGCATGGCCCTCCTCAAGCGACAGGTCGGCGGTTAGCCGCACCCTGTACCATCCCGCGACCGATGGCCAAGGTATGTCACAGCTGCGGCAAGGGACCGGCGTTCGGCCACTCCCGAAGCCACTCGATGGTCGCCACGAAGCGCCGCTTCGACCCGAACCTGCAAAAGGTCCGGATCCAAGAGAACGGCCGCCCCCTTCGCGCCTACGTTTGTACGAGGTGCCTCAAGGCGGGCAAGGTCACCAAGGCCGCTTAGCTAGGTTCTGCGGAACCACGGGAGAGTCTTCCCCGAGGTTCATGCAGGGTGGCGCGATACGAAGTCGCGGATTCCTTGGACCATCAGGCGAATCTCCTGAGCCGTGAAGCTTTCTTCGCCGTGTGCTGCCTGGTTCCGAAGATCTTGCCAAGCAAGCACCTGCTTTTGCTCAGCCTTTCGGTAGATCCCCTTTTTCGTTAGATCGTCATTCAATTTGGTGGCGCGCTTCGGTTTGCCCCCGGCTTGGACGTTGACCCCGGCACGTTCTGCAAGAGCCCGCAGCTGAGCCTCCAGTGCTGCACCGGCAACGACCGCCGCAGGAAGAACAAGTTTCTGCGCGAGAAGCTGATCGGCCATCTCTAGGAAATCTGCGAAGACCCCTGCATGGACCTCCTCCTCAAGCGTCAGGAGATAGCCCGCCTGTATGTCCCGTCGTAGACCCTTCAGCGTGCCAAGGAGGCCCTCAACGTAGTAGGGCTGGCCCATGTGCGCAGTATTGAGGACCCTCTTCGTGTTGAGTGCGTAGACACTGTCCGAGGTGGCAAGACGATCAATGGTGCTTGCGCAGACGGTGATCGCCTCGGTGTATTGACCAGAGTTACGGAAGGTCGTTTCGCTGGCATCAAGAGCTTCCTCCGCAAGCTCGATTGCCGCATCTATCTGCTGAAAGGCGCCCTCCGCATCCACGACGTGAGCAGCCTATTTCCGAGTCCCGACGGATCGAGTCCGCTGCTGATCGAAACCGCGATAACCCTTGCTCTACAAGGGTTATCGCGGACTCGCGAGACTGCAGGCGCTAACCGTCGGACTCGGCCGTCACGACAACCGGATGCTCGCCCGTCGGCGCCGGATCACCCTCCGCGGGCTCCACATGCAGCCGCGGCAGAATCCGGTCCAGCCAATCCGGGAACCACCAGGCGCGGGGGCCGAGCAGCTGCATCACCGCCGGCACGAGGACCGAGCGGATGATCACCGCGTCGATGAAGACCGCCGAGGCGAGGCCGAGGCCGAAGAGTTTGATGATCCGGTCTTCGCCGATCATGAAAGAGGCGAAGACGGTGACCATGATCGCCGCTGCGGCGGTGATCACGCGGCCGGTCAGGGCGAGGCCGCGGGTGACCGATTCGGTCGCGTCCTTGCTGTGCTCCCACTCCTCGTGGATCCGCGACATCAGGAAGACCTCGTAGTCCATCGAGAGTCCGAAGATGATCGAGAAGAGGAAGATCGGGAAGAACGAGATGATCGGCCCGGTCGCGTCGACCCCGATCAGGCTTGCGCCCCAGCCCCACTGGAAGACGGCGACGATCAGGCCGAAGGCGGCGCCGATCGAGAGCAGGTTCATCAGCACGGCCTTCAGCGGCACCCAGATCGAGCGGAAGACGATCATCAGCAGCAGCGCCGAGAGGAGGACGACGACGCCGATGAAGAGCGGCAGCTTGCCGGCGATCGCGTTGCCGAAGTCCTCGAAGATCGCGTTGATGCCGCCGACGTGGACCTGGGCGCCGGTGGATTCCTCCACGGGCGGGATCACGTCGTCGCGGACGCGGTGGAGAAGTTCGGTCGTCGCCTCGCTCTGCGGCGAGGTGGTCGGGTAGAGCTGGAAGACGCCGACCGTTTCGTTCGGATTGAGGGTGACGTCGGTCACCGCCTCGACGCCTTCTTCGCTCTTCAGCTCGGTCCGCAGCTCCTGCAGCGCTTCGTCGTCGCCCTTTTCGGGCAGTTCGGCGGCCAGCACGAACGGCCCGTTGAAGCCCGGCCCGAAGCCGTCGGCGAGCAGGTCATACGCTTCGCGCGTCGTCGTCCCCGACGGGTCGGTGCCGGCGTCGTTGGTGCCGAGGCGCAGCGAGAGGGTGGGGATGCAGAGGGCGAGCAGCAGCGCGCCGGAGACCAGCGCGGCGAGCCACGGTCGGCGCTGGATGCGGCGGCTCCAGCGGAACCACCAGCCGTTCTCGTCGATGCTGCGGCCACCGCTTCCAAGGCCAGGAATGCGGATCCGGTTGACCCAGTTGCCGGCGATCGTCAGCAGCGCCGGCAGCAGCGTCAGCGCCGCGATCATCGTGAACAGCACCGCGATCGCCGCCGCAGTCGCGACCCCGTAGAGGAAGGGAAGCCCGAGCAGCAGCATCCCCATCAGCGAGATCATCACCGTGATCCCGGCGAAGAGCACCGCGCGGCCGGCGGTGTCGACGGCGGCGATCGCCGCATCGCGCTTCTCGAGGCCCTCATCGAGGCCGTTGCGGAAGCGGGTGAGGATGAAGAGGGCGTAGTCGACGCCGACGCCGAGCCCGATCATGAAAGCCAGCTGCGGCGCGAACTCGGCGGTGTCGAAGACGTGGGTGAAGAGGGTGATGCCGCTGATTCCGACCCCGAGCGCGAACAGCGCGGTGATGATCGGCAGCCCCATCGCCACGACCGAGCCGAAGCTGATCAGCAGCACCACGATCGCCGCCAGCACGCCGATCATCTCCGAGCCGCCTTCTTCTTCTTCGCCGCGGACTTCCTCGGCCGGGGAGCCGCCGACCTCGACCTGGAGGCCGTCGCCGCCCGCGTCCCGGGCCGTGTCCATGATCTTCTTGACTTCGCCGTCGTTCAGCTTGTCGGTGGTGACGTTGAACTGGGCCGTCGCGTAGGCGATCTTGCCGTCGTCGCTGACCGCGGCGGCGCCGCCCTTTTCGTAGGGGCTGGCGACTTCGCTGACGTGGGGCAGCGCTTCGACGTCTTCGAAGACCGGCTCCATCGTCCGCTTGACCGCCGCCGCCTCGACCCCCTGTTCGGCCCTGTAAACGATCTGCACCGTGTCGCCCGCCTGGGCGGGAAAGCGGTTTTCGAGCAGATCCAAGGCGTCCTTGGAGTCGGAGCTGGGGAGGCTGAATTCTTCGGTGAAGTCCGAACCAACCGCGCCGGCGATCAAGCCGAACCCGACCAGGGCGACGATCCAGCTGATGATCACCGTCTTGCGGTGGCCGGTGGTCCAGGTGGCGAAGCGACGCATTGGAGCGCGCACCGTACCAATGGCCGAGGCGGGTCGGTGTGCGGACACTCACGTCGCAGCCGGGGGCTAGATTCCCTGCAGATGCCCGAACCACAGATCGCCCGCTTCCGGCGGGTAATCAGCTCTGCATATGCCTCCCTGGAGGCGCGCCGCCAGGAGGTCAACGACCTTAACGTCTTCCCGGTCGCCGACGGCGACACCGGCGACAACATGGCGATGACCCTGCGCGCGGTGATGGAGGAGCTCGACCACCTCGACGGCCAGTCGGTCGACGAGGTCGGCCGTACCGAGCTGGTCCAGGCGCTGGCGCGGGCGGCGCTGATGGGCGCCCGCGGCAACTCCGGCGTCATCCTCAGCCAGATCGTCCGCGGCGCCGCCGAGGAGCTCGCCAGCCGCCCCGGCGAGCTGATCGACCCGACCCTCGTCGCCGCCGCCTTCGCCCGCGCCGCCGACGCCGCCTACGACTCGGTCCGCGACCCGGCCGAGGGGACGATGCTGACCGTCTTCCGCGAGATGGCCCACTCGCTCTCGCGCCAGCTCGCCCACCTCGAGAAGGACAAGCAGCGGCTCGGCAGCGACGCCAGCGAAGAGGTCCAGGACGCGGTCCTCGCCGAGGTGCTGGAGCGGGCGATCAAGGACGGCGAGCGCGCCGTCGCCCGCACCCCCGAGCAGCTCGAGGTGCTGCGCGAGTCCGGCGTCGTCGACGCCGGCGGCCACGGCCTGGTCCTGATCCTCGCCGGCGTCGTCGCCGCCCTGCGCGGGGACGGCGAGGAGCCTGAGGTCCAGCACTACGAGGCGCCGCGCCGCAGCCTGCCCCACCACGAGGACAGCCGCTACCGCTACTGCACCAACTTCATCGTCTCCGGCCGCGGCCTCGAAAACCGCGAGTACCTGCCGCGGCTGGAGAAGTTCGGCGACTCGGTCCTCGTCGTCGGCGACGACGTCACCCTCAAGGTCCACGTCCACACCGACGCCCCCGAGGCCGCGGTCGCGGTCTTCGACGGGGTCGGCGAGGTGACGAACCTCGACGTCGCCGACATGCGCGAGCAGATGGCCGAACGCGACGCCCGCCTCGGCGGCCGCACCGGGGTCGTCGCGGTCGCCGCCGGCGACGGGCTGCTGCGCCTCTTCGGCGAGCTCGGCGCCCACGTCGTCCCCGGCGGCGAGACGCTCAACCCGTCGACCTATGAGCTGCTCGCCGGCATCCACAGCGTCGCCGCCGAGGAGGTCCTGGTTCTGCCCAGTTCCTCCAACGTGGTTATGGCCGCCGAGCGCGCCTGCGAACTCTCCGAGAAGCCGGCGCGGGTGGTGGCGGCGACCTCGCAGCAGGCGAGCCTGCTGGCCCTGGTCGAGCTCGACCCCGAGGCCTCGCTGGACGAGAACGCCGAGCGGCTGGAGGAGGCGCTGGCGGGAGTCGGCACCGGTGGCATCGCCCCCGCCGCCCGCGACGACGCCCAGGGACGGTTCCGTAAGGGCGACGCGGTCGGCTTCGTCGACGGCGAGATCATCGCCTGGGGCGGGGCGGGCTCGACCCTGACCCAGACCATGCAGCACCTCGCCGAGGGGGCGGAGATCGTCACCGTGATCGCCGGCGAGGGGGCGCCGATTGCGCTCGGGGAGCTCGACACCCACGTCCCCGACGGGGTCGAGATCGAGACCCACGAGGGGGGGCAGCCGAGCTGGTGGTGGCTGCTGGCCGCCCAGTAGTGCGGTCCTTCGCGGGCGAGCGAGAGCTGCAGCGCGGGGAACTGCTCGGCGCGCCGGTCCACTGGCCCCGGCCGTCTGTGCTGGAGCAGGGCCTGGGGGCATTGAAGGGGGTGGGACCGAAGACGGCCGAGGCAGCGGCCGAAGCGGGCATCCGCACCGTCGGCGACCTCCTCTTCCACATCCCGAGACGACACCGGGACCTGCGGATCCGAGAGCTGGGATCCCTGGAGCCGGGCGAGACGGCGACGGTCGTGGTCGAGGTCCAGGGGTCGCAGCCGCGACCGTTCCGCAAAGGCCGGCTGCGGATGGTCAGTGTCAAAGTCGGCGATGGGACCGGGCACGTGCGAGCAACCTGGTTCAACCAGCCGTGGGTGGCTTCGAAGCTGGTTCCCGGGACGGAGCTGCTTATGACCGGGAAATACAGCGGGAAAGGGTTTGCGGTGCGGGAATGGGAGCTGACGAGCGATGGCCCGCGGGACCCGTCGGAGGGTGAGGGGGGCGCTGCGGGCGGGGGCGTCCTCGACCCCCCTCACCCTCCGCCACCCGCGGGTGAGGCGGAGTTGATGCCGGTACACGCGGCCACCGAGGCGCTCCGGCCGCAGAAGATCCGCGAATGGGTGGAGCAGGTTGTGGGATGGGCTCCCAACGCGATCGAGGGGCTGCCGGCGCACTTGAGGGCTCGAAGGGGGTTTGCCGGCGTTGGCGATGCCCTGAAGGCTGTTCAGCTTCCGAAGTCGATCGAGGACGTCGAGGGTGCCAGGGAGCGTCTGGGCTTCGAAGAGCTGTTCTTGCACCAGGCTTTACTGGCGACCCGCAAGCGCAGCCATCGCACGGCGCGGCCGGCGCCGCGGTTCGGGAAGCCAGGGGACCTCGTCAGTCGCTGGCTCGACTCGTTGCCGTTCGAGCCCACCGGGGATCAGCTCGAGGCTTTCGACGAGATCGAGGTCGACCTCGACTCCGGTGAGCCGATGCAGCGGTTGCTGATGGGCGAGGTCGGGTCGGGGAAGACGGTCGTGGCTGTCTACTCGATGTTGCGGGCGTTGGAAGTGGGTTACCAGGCGGCGTTGATGGCGCCGACCGAGACCTTGGCCGAGCAGCATGCGATCACCTTGGGACGTCTGCTTGCCGACGAGGCGATCCCGTTTTCGCTGCTCACCGGATCGACTCCCGCGCCGGTCCGCAAACAGGCCCTGAACCAACTCGCCAGCGGCGAGTTGGGACTGATCCTGGGCACCCACGCCCTGATCGAGCCCACCGTCCGCTTCGCCCGTCTCGGACTCGTCGTCGTCGACGAGCAGCACCGCTTCGGCGTCTCCCAGCGGCGGGCCCTGGACGAGAAGGGGGTGGAGGGGATGGCTCCCCACGTCCTCCACATGACCGCGACGCCGATTCCGCGGACGCTCTCGCTGACTGAATACGGCGACCTGGACACCACGGCTCTGCACGAGCTGCCGGCGGGCCGCCAGCCGGTCAGCACCCACCTCGTCTCCGAGGAGCAGCGGGGTGAGGCCTTCGAGTTCCTGCGGCGGCAGCTGCGCGAGGGCAGGCAGGCCTTCGTTGTCTGTCCCTTGGTTGGTGAATCGGAGAAAGTCGCCGGCAAAGCCGCCGCGGTCGAGGCCGACCGGCTGCGGTCCGGCGAGCTGCGCGAGTTCCGCATCGGCCTCCTGCACGGGCAGATGCACTCGAGCGACAAGGCGGAGGCGATGCGCGCCTTCGCCGCGCACGAGACCGACGTGCTGGTCTCGACGACGGTGATCGAGGTCGGGATCGACGTCGCCAACGCCACCGTGATGGTGATCGAGGGGGCCGAGCGCTTCGGCGTCTCCCAGCTGCACCAGCTGCGCGGGCGGGTCGGCCGCGGTGAGCACCCGAGCCAGTGCCTGCTGTTCGCCGAAGAGGCGGGAGAGTTGGCGCAGAAGCGGCTGGGGGCGGTCGCCGACGAGAGCGACGGCTTCAAGCTGGCCGAGATCGACCTTGAACTGCGGGGCGCGGGGGAGATCCTCGGCACGCGGCAGAGCGGGCTGCCCCGCTTCGCCGTCGCCAAGTTGCCGGAGGACGGGCCGCTGCTGATGGAGGCCCACCGCGAGGTGTTGGCGTTGCTGCGCGATCACGGCTCCCTCGCCGACCCCGCCCTCGGCCCGCTCCTCGACGCCGCCCACCGCCGCTTCGGAACCGGCGCGGCCGACCCGATCCCCCTCTAGCGGCGTTCGTCCTTTCCTGGGCATATGCCCAGGAAAGGACGAACGCCGAATAGGTTGCGGGGATGAGAGTGATCGCCGGAGAGCTGAAGGGACAGCGCCTGGTCGCGCCGCGTGGCTGGCAGGTCCGGCCGACCTCCGACCGGGTCCGCGAGGCCGTCTTCTCGATCCTCGGCGAGCGGGTGGAGGGCGCCCAGGTCCTCGACCTCTACTGCGGCACCGGGGCGCTGGCGATCGAGGCGCTCTCCCGCGGCGCCGGGCGGGCCGTTCTCGTCGATCGCGACACCCGTCCCGCCCTCGGCAACGTCGAGCGCCTCGGCCTCGGCGAGCGCGTCGAGCTGGTCCGCGGCGACGTCGGTCGCTGGCTGGGAGAGGTTTCGTCTGCCACCTTTGCGGGGAAATTCGACCTCGTCTTCGTCGATGCCCCTTATAGACTCGCCGACCGCGTGGCCCAAGACCTCAACACCCACCTGCCGAAGCTGCTCGCCACCGACGGCCGAGCGGTGATCGAGAGCGGCGCCCGCCGGCCGCTGCGGATCGATTCGCTGGAGCCGCTGCGCCAGCGCCGCTACGGCGCCGCCGACGTCACCGTCTACGGGGAAGCCGCGAAATGAGCACGCAGAATGGGACCGTCGTCTGCCCGGGCAGCTACGACCCGGTCACCAACGGCCACATCGACATCATCACCCGCACCTCCAACGTCTTCGACCGCGTCGTCGTCGGCGTCGTCAACAACCCGGTCCGCAAGGCGAAGACGCTCTTCACCGCCGAGGAGCGGAAGGCGTTCATCGAAGAGGCAACCGCCGAGCTGCCGAACGTCGAGGTGCAGATCTTCGCCAACCTCCTGGTCGAGTTCGCCCGCGAGAACGATGCGAAGGCGATCGTCAAGGGGCTGCGGGCGATCTCCGACTTCGAGTACGAGTTCGAGATGGCGCAGCTGAACCGCAAGCTCGACCCCGGGATCGAGAGCATCTACGTGATCGCCTCGCCCCACTACAGCTTCCTCTCGTCCACCGGTGTCAAGGAGATGGCGACCTTCGGCGGCAACGTCTCCGACCTGGTTCCGCCCGCTGTCGCGGCGGCGCTGGGAGACCGCCTGGACGACAGGTAGGCTGTGCGAACCAGTTCGTCCGCAATGGGCGGCGCCTTGCAAAAAATGGCTCGTTGAACCGCTTGTTCACCAAAATCCCCGCATACACGTAGGCTTACGACTCTTCATATGGACGTACTGGTCCTCATAGACAAGCTCGATGACGTAGTTCACAACGCCCGTCCGGTCCCCCTGACGGATCAGGTGCGCGTGGATCGGGAGGAGATTTACGACCTCCTCGATCAGATGCGCGCGACGATCCCCGAGGAGATCAAGCAGGCGCGGTGGATCGTCAAGGAGCGCCAGGAGATGCTGGCCGAGGCCAAACGCGAGGCCGAGCGCATCGTCCGCGAGGCCCGCGAGCAGCAGGCCCGCCTGATCTCCGACGAGGAGGTCACCAAGCAGGCCGAGCGCGCCGCCGACGAGATCGTCGAGGACGCCCGCACCCGCGAGCGCGAAATCCGCCTCGGCGCCGAGGACTACGCCGACGAGATCCTCAACACCCTCGAAGTGAACCTGCAGAAGTTCCTCGCCGCCGTCCAGCGCGGCCGCGACCGGCTCGCCGGGCGCGAGGAGGATCAGCCGCAGCCCGAGCTCGACCAGCAGCCTTAACGGCTACTCGAGTTTCAGGTCCTTCAGCGCTGACCAGCGGGGGTCGGTTGCTTCCTCGTGCTCGTGTGGGTTGTCGTTGAGGGACTCGCCGCAGATCGGGCAGAGGCCGGCGCAGTCGGGGCGGCAGAGGATCCGGGTGGGGAGGGCGAGGATGGTTGCGTCGTGGGCCCAGCGGCCGATGTCGAGCTCGTCTTCGTCGACGTAGGGGCTGCGCAGTTCGGGATCGTCGGTCCCGGCCTGGTCGATCTCGCGCGCCTCAACCTCGAGGTCCAGCGCCGCCGTCTCCAGGCAGCGCATGCACGGCCCTTCCAGGTGGACGGGGAAGTTGAGCCGGAAGGCGAAGCCGTTGCTGGGACGGGAGACCTCGAGCCGCACCTTCGGCGCCCAGGGCTCGGGCTTGTAGGTCTGGCCGGCGAGCTCGAAGGGCTCCAGCGCGACGGTGACTTCGATCCGCTTCCCCTCGCCGTGGGCGAGGGTGAGGCGCGAGAGGTCGATGATCGTCTGCGGTGCTTGTGACATGCTCCCGACGAGGTTACGAAATGGGCCGATTCGACTGGAAACCCGACACCTATCTGGAGCTGATCCGCTCCGAGATCCCGCGCTACGACGAGCTGCAGGAGCAGGCGATCGCGGCGATCCCCTTCGCGCCCGAGCGGGTGCTGGAGCTGGGGATGGGAACGGGGGAGACGACCCGGCGGCTGATCGAGTCCTACCCGGAGAGCTGGGTGATCGGCCTCGACTCCAGCGCCGACATGGTCTTCCGGGCAAGGGAGGCATACGACGACGTGCAGCTGGCGCGAATCGAGGACCCGCTCCCAGACGGCCCCTGGGACCTCGTAATAGGCGTCCTCTCGATCCATCACCTCCGCAGCGACGCCAAGAAAAACCTCTTCCGCCAGGTCAAAGACCAAGCCCGAGCCTTTGTCATCGGCGACATCGTCAAAGCCGACGTCCAAATCGCTCCGATTGAGCCCGAGTACGACTTCCCGGAGACCGCCGAGGATCTGGCGGCATGGTCCGGCGGAGAGGTCACCTGGCAAGCCGACGATCTAGCCGTAGTTCAAGCCGTGTATTGAGAGGGCCGGCACCCCCTCTCCAGACACTCAACAGCGAGCCATAAGCGAGATGTGTCTGGCGAGGGGGTGCCGGCCCTCTCCCAACCGCTACCATTCCGCGCCTTATGGCCGTCCCGAAGAAGAGAACTTCCAGCGCGCGTCGCGACAAGCGCCGCGCCCAGCACAAGGCCGGCAAGCCGAACCTGAACAGCTGCCCGCGCTGCCACAGCCCGCGGCTGCCGCATCGGGTCTGCCCGACCTGCGGCACCTACGCCGGGCGCGAGGTCGTCGCCCAGCGGATCGCCGATCCCTCGGCGCCCCACACCCACGAGTAACCGTGGCGCAGGACCGCGCGGTGACCGTGGCCCTCGACGGCTACGGGGCTGAGCAGGGTTTCGACGTGCTCGCGGAGGGCGCGCGCCTCGCCGCCGCCGACGGCATCGGCGTCCGCGTCTTCGGGCCGCGGCGCGCGCTCGGGCTCGACGGCGTCGAGGCGATCGAGGTGGTCGACACCGCCGAGCAGATCGGCAACGACGAGGACCCGGTCCAGGCGGTCCGCGCCAAGAAGGAAGCCTCGGTCGTGCGCGCGGCCCGCGAGGTCGCCGAGGGCGCCGCCGACGCCCTGGTCAGCTGCGGCTCGACCGGGGCGACGATGGCCGCCGCGACCTTCGGCCTGCGCCGCCTCAAGGGAGTGCAGCGGCCCGCCCTCGCGGTGCAGCTGCCGGTCCCCGGCAAGGCCGTCCTCTTCCTCGACGTCGGCGCCAACGTCGAGGTCCGCGCTCAGCACCTCGTCCAGTTCGCCTTCCTCGGCGCCGCCTTCAGCGCCGCCGTGCTCGAGGTCGAGGACCCGGCGGTCGGGTTGCTGAGCGTCGGCGAGGAGTCGGGCAAGGGACGCGAGGAGATCGTCGAGGCCCATCGCCTGCTCAGCGGCGCGAGCGGGATCAACTTCGCCGGCAACGTCGAGGGCCGGGACCTGCCGGCGGCGGTGACCGACGTCGTCGTCACCGACGGCTTCACCGGCAACATCGCACTGAAGCTGCTGGAGGGGACCGCGAAGACCGTCGCCGCCGCGGTCGGCGACGCCGCCCGCTCGAACCCGCTCGCCGCCGTCGGCGGGCTGCTGCTGAAACCGTCCCTGAACGGGCTCCGCCGTGAGCTCCACCCCGACACCACCGGCGGCGCGATCCTTCTCGGGCTGCGCGGGATCGCCGTCGTCGGCCACGGCAGCTCCGGCGCCGAGGGGATCGCCAACGCCATCCGGCTCGCCGCCCGCTGCGCCGAGGTCGACGCCGTCGGCCGCACCGCCGCTCTCCTCGCCGAAGGCGGCGCCGGCCGTGGCGCCCTCGCCGATGAAAGCCCAAGTGATAAACAAGGCACAAGATGAACCGCGACCAAGTCCTGACCCTGGTCCGCGAGCACCTCGCCGAGGAGCTCGAAGTCGAGATCGGGAGGATCGACGAGGGGACCCGCTTCAAGGAGGACCTCGACGCCGACTCGCTCGACCTCTACGAGTTGGTGATGGAGCTCGAGGACAACTACGGGGTCACCGTCTCCGAGGAGCAGGCCACCCACATCAAGACGGTCGGCGACGCGGTCGGCTTCGTGCTCGAGCACGCCCCCGCCTGAGCGTTGGCGCGGCAGCCCGATCCCCCCGTCGCAGCGCTGGCCGCGCTGATCGACGAGCTTCCCGACGACCTGCGGCGCCAGGCGCTCACCCACTCCTCCTGGACCGAGCGCCGGGTCGACTCCTTCGAGCGCCTCGCCTTCCTCGGCGACAGCGTCCTCGGCCTCGCCGTCGCGACCAGCGTCTACGCGAGCTTCGAGGATCTGGCGGCGGGAGGCCTGACCAAGGTCCACAACCAGGCGGTCAGCGGGGTCTCCTGCGCCGAGGTGGGTGCTCAGCTCGGGGTCCCGGAAATGCTGCGCGCGAACGAGCCCGAGGGGGCGGTGTCGGCGATTCCCGCCGAGATCCTGCTCGAAGGCGGCCGGCCGCTGCCGGAGGCGACCGAGGCGTTGATCGGCGCCTGCTACCTGGCCTTCGGCTTCGAGCGCACCGCCCCGGCGGTGGCCGAAGCGTTCGAGCCACGGATCGAGTTCGCCTCCGAGACCAGGATCGACTTCAAGTCCGCTTTGCAGGAGCTTTTGGCCCGGCGCGGAGCGCGCGTAACCTACGAGGTGATCGCGGCGACGGGTCCCCCGCACCGGCGAACCTTCGAGGTGGTGGCGATCGTCGACTCAGAGCGGGTCGGCTCGGGGCAAGGACGGAGCAAGAAGGCGGCCGAGCAGATCGCCGCCGAGGAGGCATTGGCGCATCTTGGGGGTTAATCCAACGACCGTCGCGTCCGAAGAGACCGGGAGCATTTGGGCGATGCGAGGAGCGCGCGCGTGTATCTGAGGTCGATCTCGATGAAGGGCTTCAAGTCCTTCCCGGAGCGGACCACCCTGGAGTTCTCCCCGGGCGTCAGCGTCATCGTCGGTCCCAACGGCTCCGGCAAGAGCAACATCACCGACGCTGTCCTCTGGGCACTCGGCGAGCAGAGCCCCGGCGCGATCCGCGGCGCCTCGATGCAGGACGTGATCTCCGCCGGCGGTAGGGGGATCAGCCAACGCCGCGCCGCCGAGGTCGAGGTGACGATCGACAACTCCGACGGCCGCGCCGCCACCGAGTTCTCCGAAATCGCGGTCGAGCGCCGCCTCGACCGCTCCGGCGACAGCGGCTACAGGCTGAACGGCGCCCGCTGCCGCCTCGCCGACGTCACCGACGTCCTCTCCGACACCAACCTCGGCCGCGAGATGCACTCGGTGATCAGCCAGGGCCGGGTCGAGACGATCGTCCATTCGAAGCCGCGCGAGCGCCGCCTTCTGGTCGAGGAGGCGGCGGGGCTCGGCAAGCACCGCAAACGTCGCCGCCGGGCCGAGCTGAAGTTGCGCTCGGCGCGCGACAACCTCGACCGGGCGCTCGACGTCGAGCGCGAGGCGCGGGCGCGGTTGCGACCGCTGAAGCGCCAGGCGCAGGCGGCCGAGTTGGGAGCGCGGATCGAGCGCGAGGAGCTGGGCCTGCGGGCGCAGCTGGTCTCCGAGGAGCTGCGCTTCGGCGCCGATCGGGCCGCCGCGGCCGAAAAGGCGGCGGCGCAGGCGCGCGGGGTCCGCGAGAAGCTCGAGGGACAGCTCTCGGAGGTGGCGAAACGGCGCCTCGCCGCCGAGGAGCGTTTCGCCGCCCGCGACCGCGAGCGGACCCAGGCCTGGGGGCTGCTGACGAAGCTGCGCGGTGAGCAGGAGCGGGTCGCGGTCCGGGTCGCCGGCCTTTCCAGTCGCGAGGCCGAGCTGGAGGCATGGCTGGAGCGGCTGCGGACGGAGCTGGGGCCGCTGACGCTCGACGTCGGCGACGGCGCCGCGCCGGGCGAACGGGCGCGGAAGCTGGAAGAGGAGCTGGGGGAGATCGAGGCCGGCCTGCGGACCGCGGGCGAGGGCTTTGACGTCGCCCGCTCCGCCGATGCCGCCGAGTCGGCCCGCGAGGCGGCGCTCGGCGACGTCCGCGCCGGCACCGAGCGCGCTTCCCGCCACGCCCGCCGCGCCGAGGGCCTGCTCGGTGAGCGCCACCGCGAGGCGCTGCGAGCGCGGCTCACCGCCGGTGAGCAGCTGCTCGACGACGTGCGGGCGGCCCGGACCGCGGCCGAGGCGGTCGGGGCGGCGATCCGCGCCCGGGTCGACGGGATCGAGCGCAAGGTCGTCGGCGGCGAGGACGACGGCGACGAGATCGCCGGCGAGTTGAGGGCCTGCTCCCAGCAGGAGTTCGAGCTGCAGTCGCAAATGAAAGAGACCTCCGACGAGCTGACCCGGGCCGAGGTCGAGGCCGCCCACCTCGGCGACCGCCGGGCCGAGGCCGCGCGCGAGCTGGCCGCGATCGCCGAGCGGCTGGGGGAGGAGATCCCGCCCGCCACCGAGGCGCTGAGCGAGGAGGCGCGGGCCGAGATCGACCGCAAGCTGGAGCGGCTGGAGCGCCGCCGGGCACAGATCGGCCCGGTCAACCCGCTGGCCGAGCAGGAGTACGAGGAGGCCCGCGAGCACGTCGAGTCGCTGCAGGCCCAGCGGGAGGACATCGAGCGCTCGATGCGGGAGCTCGAGTCGCTGATCCGCGACATCGACGAGGAGATCGAGCGGGCTTTCGAGGAGACCTTCGAGGCGACCGCCAAAAACTTCGAAGAGATGGTCGAGCACCTCTTCCCGGGTGGCCGCGGTCGCCTGCGCCGGGTCAGCCTGCGGCCGGTCCGCGACGACGAGCGCCCGGCCGGAGAGCAGGAGGCACCGACCGACGCCGAGCCCGAGCCCGAGGAGGAGGAAGAGCAGCGGGACGAGCAGGGGGTCGAGATCGAGGTCACCCCGGCCGGCAAGTCGACGCGGAAACTGCAGCTGCTCTCAGGCGGCGAGAAGTCCCTGGTCGCCCTCGCCTTCGTCTTCGCGGTCTTCCTCGCCCGGCCCTGCCCCTTCTACATCCTCGACGAGGTCGAGGCCGCCCTCGACGACGCCAACATCGATCGCTTCCTGCAGCTGATCCGGCGCTTCTCCGACCGCGCCCAGTTCGTCATCGTCACCCACCAGAAACGGACGATGGACGCCGCCGATGTGCTCTACGGGGTCAGCATGGGTGGGGATGGGGTTACGAAGATCGTTTCCAAGCGGTTGCCTCGGGATGTTGCTGAGGACGAAGAAGACGAGGGCGAAGCGCCGGGTCTTTCTGCGGTGGCTTGATTGGTAGGGAGGGGGTGGGTGCACCCTCCCCAGACACATCTCGCCGCGCTCGATGTTGAGTGTCTGGTGAGGGTGTACCCACCCCTCCACGACAGGCGATGAGGGTCGGTAGCTTTCCTCGTCGTGGCTACTAGCTGGCAGGAGATTGTTGACCTTGGGGCGCGGAGTCCTTCGGCGGTTGCTACCGCCGAGGAAGAGGCTCCGGAGGCTCGGCGCGGGGTCTTCAAGCGGCTTCGCGAGAGTCTTTCTAAAAGCCGGCAGGCGCTTACCGAGGAGATTTCGGCTTCTCTCTTTGATCGGATCGATGATGAGACCTGGGAGCTGCTTGAGGAGGCTTTGATCCTTGCTGACGTAGGGGCGCCGACCACTGCCGCGGTGGTCGAGCGGCTCGAGCAGGAGGTCGAGT
>Ga0068868_100000958_pt1 | contig 19651 bp, 10 predicted proteins | sample KBSMisM42_FD_64660 | JGI IMG/M metagenome (GOLD analysis project Ga0068868, IMG submission 64660) | Miscanthus rhizosphere microbial communities from Kellogg Biological Station, Michigan, USA - KBS Miscanthus M4-2 | ecosystem: Host-associated > Plants > Roots > Rhizosphere > Soil ...
CAACGCCGGGATCAAGGTCAGCAGGTCGCCCCGCAGCTTGAATCCCAGAACATCTTCTACCCAGGCTCGATACATCACGCCGGCTGAACCCGTGTACCAGGTCCAACCAGCCTGCCCCTCTCTTCCAACAGCGGTCGACACGTCGGCCGCGGCAACGTAGGGCTCTGCACGATAGTGCGCCGCATCCTCGAGGTTCCGGCTGTGCTCCGCAGGATTCATCATGGTGAGCAGCCGGACCGCGGCGCTGCCCTCCCCTAGCCGGGCCCACGCCATCGCCATCCAGAGCGAGCCATGCGTGTACTGTCCGCCGTTCTCACGCAAGCCCGGCGGATAACCCATGATGTAGCCCGGATGCGGCGTCGAGTGGTCGAACGGAGGTGTGAACAGGCGCACCAGGTGGTTCGAGCCGTCCGCTAAGATCCGGTCAGCGGATTCCATGGCGCGGCGGACGTGCGCGGCCGGAGCCTTGGCCATCGCCGCCCAGGACTGCGCGATCGAATCTATGCGGGCTTCCGGATTTGCGTGCGAGCCCAACGGCGCTCCACTATCGAAGAACCCGCGAAGATACCAGTCGCCATCCCAGGCGAAAAACTCGATTGCATCCCGTAACATCGCCTCTCGCCCACGCCACTCAGCGACCACGCCCGGCTCCCGCTTTTCAATCCACGGAGCGAACGAATCGACCACAACGCAAAGGAACCATGCCAACCAAACGCTTTCACCCTTGCCTTCGATTCCGACACGATTCATCCCATCGTTCCAATCGCCGTTGCCGAACAGAGGCAGTCCGTGGGATCCCAACCGCCAGCCATGCTCAATGGCGCGCCGGCAATGTTCCCACAACGGGGCGGTATGCGTAGACACCTCTGCGACAAACAGGCGCTCGTGTTCGCCCGGCTTCAGCGGTTCGCCCTCCAGGAACGCGACCTCTTGGTCCAGGATTCCCGTGTCTCCGGTGACAGCAATGTAATGCGACACCACATACGGCAGCCACAGCAGGTCGTCGGAGCAGAGCGACCGCACCCCCATGCCAGTGTCGGCATGCCACCAATGCTGCACGTCGCCCTCGGTGAATTGCCGGCTGGCCGAAAGCAGTATGTGCGCGCGTGTGATCGCAGGCCGCGCATAGACGAACGCCAGCGAATCCTGAAGCTGATCGCGGAATCCAAAAGCTCCGCTGGATTGATAGAACGCCGAGCGCGCCCAAAAGCGGCAGCTCAGTGCCTGGTAAGGCAGCCACCGATTCAATAGGAAGTCGGTCGACAGGACCGGCGTCCGCACCTGCAATGCGCCCAGCGTCGATTCCCACGAGTTTCGTGTTGCGGTGTATGCCCGATCCACTTGCTCTGCGGTTTGATAGCGATTGATGATCGCGCGCGCCTCTTCGGCGCTTCCGGCCTCTCCCAGCACGAAAATGACGTCCATCTGCGCGCCACGTTCCAGCGAAACTTCAACCTGCAGCGCCGCCGCCGGATCGAGCCCAGCCCCCACGCGATTTTCGAGTTGCATCCGCTCCAGCGCCGCGGGCCTGGCGGCGGAGCGATTGCGCCCCAGCACCGCCGTACGGTCGCCGGAATAGGACGCGGCCCGTGGACTGGCCGCCGCGAACGCAATTTGGTTGGGATGACTGCCGTTCCACGATTGCCGGGCGAACAGAGCCCCAGAATCTTGATCGTAAATAGTTTGTATGTGCGGCTGTTGATCCTCGCGATTACTCCCCAGCACCCACTCCGCGAAATACAGCGCCGTAACGCGGCGGCGGCGCGAAGAATCATTGCGAAGCCGTAGCCGGTACACTTTCACGGGGTCGCCAGTGCCATCGTCGTTCAGCGGCACGAACACCGTCAGCTCTTGCCCGATGGCGTGGCTATTGTGCTCGAACACGGTGTAGCCTTGGCCATGACGCGCCCGATAGGCGTCGTTCTCGCGAATCGGCCGCGGAGTGGGAGTCCAACACGCACCGCTATCGTTGTCGCGCAAGTAGATTACTTCCGATTGCGGATCAGTCACCGGATCGTTGTGCCACGGCGTCAGCCGGTTAGTCTGGCTGTTGCCGTGCCACGTGAATCCCAAGCCACTCTCGGTCACTAGCGTCCCGAAATTCGCATTGGCCATGACGTTGGCCCACGGCGCAGGCGTCTTATTTCCGGGAGCCAGATAGATCGCATATTCGCGCCCGTCCTTGGTGAAGCCGCCCAGTCCGTTGAAATACGGGAGCTCAAGAAACGGCAACTCGACGGAAGGCTCTTCGGCACCGGTACCGGATCGGACAAACGCCGGTTGCTCCGGACTCTTTCCGGCGATTGCGAGCTGCTGCTGTAACGAACCGCGGCTGCCGCTCAGAACCACCCGTGAAGTGGATAGAAGCAGATCGAGCTGAGGCTCGGGCAAATCGCTCCAGTCGAGCAGAAATACTTTGCCGTGCTGATTATCGCTGGCGCCTCCCAGATAGGCGTCCATTTGACGCTGCAACTGGTGATGCAGCGGATGATCGTAACTGGGAGCCTCTTGATTGAGAACGATGAGGTCCGCCCGGAATCCGCGCATTTGCCAATACGTATGCGCCAGCAGAAGCTCGCGAACCAAAGGCAGGGAGCGAATGTCGGAGATGATCACGGTAACCATGGGGAGATCACCGGATATCCCATAACCCCACAGACCGGATTGACCCAGCCGGTTCCGTTGCAGCCTCGCTCCCGGGACTCGCAGGGTGGGATTGACATAAAGCAGATTGCCCGCGAGCTCCTGGAAGCGATGGCTCTTTACAGGACCGATCCCCAGGTAACGGAACTCCAACTGGCTGCGAGTCCATGCCATCTCGAAGGATCGGGTGATGGATTCGGGGCGGCGATACTTTGCCGCGAGGTTCAACACCTCTTCGCGGGAACCCGCGATCATCGTCACCAGCACGAATTCGATTTGGGCGAGCGGTTCCAGATTGGCGCGGCAGCGCAGGCTGAACACGGGATCGAGAACGATCCCAGCGGAATCCGTCAGCGGACGGCGCAGCGCTTCCGCAAATTCCACGGTGTTGCCGCGTCCCAGAAATTTTGCACGGTCGGTCTCGGATTGCAGCTTGCCGGGAGCACCCGTCAAGAAATGCGCGGCCCACACTTGTGCGTCTTCCGGCGAACGCGGACGCCGGTGAGCCAGTAGAATATCATCGGGAGTTCGTTCGGTCTCGATGAACATCTTGGCGAAAGCAGGGTGGGCTTTGTCGGCCGCGTGGGGCGTCAGCGCCAGCTCGCAATAGCTGGTGAATTCCAGCGGCCGGGTTCGAATCGAGCGATTGATCACCTTCACCCGCCGCAGCTCGACGTCATCCTCAGGCGCTACCGTCACTTGCATGATGGTCTCGATGCCGAACACCTGGCGGCGATATTCGGCGCGATCCGCAGAGAACACGGCCTCTGCGTTGCCCAACTGGCTTCCGGTAGGCTTGGGAGCCGTTGCCCAGAGTGCGTCCGAGCGCGTATCGCGAATGTATAGGAAGCTGCCCCACGCATCGAGCGTGGTGTCGGAGCGCCAGCGCGAAAGGTCCAAATCGTTCCACCGGCTATAGCTGCCGCCCGAATCCGTGACCATGAGCGAATAGCGGCCGTTCCCGTAGAAATGAACATGCGGGACGGCGCTAGTTCCCTTCCAGATACGCTCTGCAGGCTCTTCGGTCGCCGAGGGACGGACGGCCAGCGCCGTATCGGGGGCTTTTTCCAATGCGGAATTCGTTAACGGAATCCGCTCGAAGAGCACAGTCTCGATCGCGCGAATGCGCAGATCGGCGTGAAAGCGGCGTTGCATGACACCACGGTGCACGGTGTTGACGAGCGCCAGTAAACTCATACCCTGGTGGTGTGCCATGTAGGCGTAAATGATCACGCCCCGTTCACCCTCGCGCTTGGCTGCGCGGGTAAAATCAATGGACTCATAAAAACCCATCGGTCCCATCATTCCGAGATCTTCCAAATGCTTCAGATTCGCCACCGCAGCACCTGGCTGAATGGGCAGCGCGAGCATCGTCGAATATGGCGACGTCACCAATCCTTCGGAATCGAGGCCGGGTTTTAACGCCAGCTGCGGCACGCCAAACGCCTGATACTGATAGGTCTGATTTGCGTCCAGAGCGCTATAAGCGGATTCCGAAATGCCCCAGGGAATGCTCATCCGGTTTCCGTAATCGATTTGCCGCTCGACACAGTCCCGGCAGGCATCTTCGAGCAACGAGTTCGCGAACAGGCGCGTGAATAGCGCCGGCATCAGATATTCAAAAGTGGTCCCGCTCCATGAGAGCAGGGTTTGGCCGCCGGGCGAAGGCACGCACGGGCGCGCCAAAGAAAACCAGTGCTCCACCGGAACATCGCCCTTCGCCATGGCGACCAGGCTCGCGATGCGCGATTCACTCGCCAGTAAATCATAATGGCTGGTGAACACGGGCGGAGCGCCTACCGCATATCCGATGCCGAACATGCGCCGTTCTTGGTCGTACAGAAACCGCATGTTCATGCCGTTGGCCAGAGTCTCAGCGGAGGCGGCCAGCTGCTCCAGATTGGCCACCGCACGGACCGCATTGGCGCGGGCCTCCTGGTATTCCGCGTTAAGCTGATTGAGCCATCCTGCTACTTCCGACGGCAATCCTGGATCCAGACGGCGCGTCAAGATTTCATCCACCGGGCCAGAGTGGCCGGAGGCCAACGCATTCAATGAAGGAACCGCGCGAACTGCGCGGCGCCGCAATCTGCCTACCTGCTCGCCGAGAACGCGCACAGTTGCCTCGGGTGCGCGCATGAGGGTCTCCATCCATTTCAGGTAGAGATCCACGGTTTCGCTCCAGGATCGCAACTCGGATTCGAGACGCGAGGCCCAATAGCCGACCTCTTCACCGCGCGCAATTTCGCGCAATTGTTGGATCGGAGCCAGAGCCAGCCGCAGGCGGCCGATAACTGCGTAGCCCTCGGATTTACCCCGCAGCAGGCGGCGCAACGCCGTCATATGAACCGCAGTAAGGGGATCCGATTCGCAGGCTTCCCGCAGGACCGATAGAGTATCCGCGAGCCCCCGCAAACTTTGATGGCCCAGCACCGGCCCGCGCACCGTATCCTGACATCCTTGTCCCAGTACCCACAGGCAGGCCAGGAAATTCCCGCTGTCAGCCGTCGAAATGTAGCGTGGCTCCAAAGGGGCCAGCGTTCGCGTGTCGTACCAGTTGAGCAGGTGCCCTTCGTATCGCTCCAGGCGATCGAGCGTGGTCATGGTTTGCGAGCAGCGGCGCCAAAAATCATCCGGCGTCAGATATCCGAAGTCGCGCGCGGCTAGCGCCGACGTGAGCCACAAGCCTATATTCGTCGGCGACGTGCGCGGGGCCACTTCGATACGCAGCGCTAACTGCGAATTGTCCGGCGGAAGCCAGTTCATGGACGGCCCCACCAGGTCGTCGAAGAAGCGCCACGTACGACGCGCCATGATGCGAAGGTAACCGTTGTTTCCGATCTCGAAACGGTGGCGCCGCGAATCGCGGGCGGGACGCGATAACCAGTGCATCAGCAGCGGAGAAAGCGCCCAAAGCCCCAAGAAGAAAGCGGTGGGTGCGAACCGGTTCTCGACCTGCGTCACGATCGTGAGGGCTACTGCGAGCCCATAAACCATCAGCATGTGGCGCATGGTAGAGCTGAGTTGGGATTGGTTCCGCGCCGCGCTGTCGGTGGTCTGCCATTCCAGCAGGTGATGGTGGCTTATGTATCGCCGGTAGATCACGCGTCCGATCGCATCCAGAGAGAGCCACGCCTGGTGGGGCAGGAACGCCAGTAGGACGGCCGCCCGCACAACTTCATCGAATGCTCCCCGCCAGCCGCGTATGGATCCGTGCAAGTATCTGGCGGAGCGTTCGAATAACGGTGCGACCGCCGGAATGGCCACCGCCAAGCCTACCAGCAGGCTCCACACACCCGGAGCCTTCGAAGTCAGCCAGCCAAAAAGCAGCAGCAACATGGACGCGCTGGGGACCAGACTACGCCTCAAGTTGTCGAAAATCCGCCAGCGATTGACGCCGCTCAGGGGATTTCGTTCCCGGCCGCCGTTAGCGGTCGGCACATGTCCCAGCACCCACGGCGCGATCTGCCAATCGCCTCGGATCCAGCGATGCTGGCGCTTGCTGTAGGTCGCATAGTCCGTAGGCATGTGCTCGAACAGCTCGATATCGCTAGCGAGGCCAACCCCGGCATAGGCGCCCTCAATCAAGTCGTGACTCAATAGGGTCTCGGGAGGAAAGCGATCGCCGACAGCCTCGCGGAAGGATCGCACGTCATAGATCGCTTTGCCATGGAAGATGGCTTCGTTAAACAGATCCTGCTGCGCATCCGAGACGGTCTGACAATAAGGGTCCGTGCCCAAGCTGTCGGCGAACACTCGCGTGAAATGCGTCGCCGTGGCGCCCGGCAAGGAAATGCTGACCCGCGGCTGAATAATCGCATAGCCGCGCTTACGAACATGCGTCACCGGATCGAGAACCGCTTGATTTAACGGGTGCGCCAGCGTCTCAATCAGACGCCTCCCGCATTCCGGAGGCAGCTGGGTATCGGCATCCAGCGTGATCACATAGCGAATGGGCAGCGGCAGATCCCCGACGATCTTGATGGAGGGATCGCCTTCGCCGCAGAGGTATGCGTTCAGGTCTTCCAGTTTGCCGCGCTTGCGTTCGCGCCCGATCCAGGATCTCTCGCTCTCCGACCATACGCGCGATCGGTGAAACAGCAGAAAGCGGCCGCCGCCATAGCGGCTGTTCAGTTGTTCAATGCCCTGCCGGGCCGCCGCGAGAACTTCGCCATCCCCAAAAGCGGTGATTTCGGGAGAATCCGTGTAATCCGCGAAGAGGCTGAAGAAGACGTTAGCTTCCTGATTCGCAAGAAAGCGGACTTCCAGCTTCTCCACTTCCAGGCGCACCACTTCGGTGCTCGACAACATCATCGGTATGACCACCAGCGTTGCGCGATCGGCTGGGATCCCAACCTTGTATTCCATCTTGGGCAGCGGATCCGGCGGCAGCAGCGAAATCACCAGCGCATTTATGATCTGCACCGTCAGTTCGCTCAACGGAAACAGCGCAAGGGTGCCCAGGATGATCAGCATGAGCGGCTGATGAACCCCTAAATCCCACGCAAACGCCAACGCCAATGCCAGGAACCACATGGTCAAGCCCACCAGGCTTCCCAGATAAAGGGGAGTCGCGTTGCGGCGGACGGCGCGGGTTACGCGAGTCCGGAAGGGCATGCGAGCGCCGAGATCATGCTCCAGTTCTGTGACGCCTTCCGCTAGTAGGAAATAGGAAACCGATGCTGCTTCCGGACGATCGGTATGCCGGGCAAGAATATTTGCGCGGCGAGCTACGTCCAACTCTCCAGTTCCGCTGTGCTGCGAAATTTGCTCGACCACTTTCCTCGACCGGTCGCGTGTTGCGAAATCGCTGTTGGCATGCGTGGGATCGCTGCGCAGCTCGGCTTCTACCAGGCTGGTCGCTTCGAAGATTTTTCTGAAGTCCAGCCGCGCGAGAGCGCGCAGGCTACCAAATGCATTGGCGATCGACAAGCGCTCGGCGGCCTCGCGATTATGCTCGTTCCGGACTACTTCAGCGAGCGGCATGCCGAGCCGCGCCTCGATCCACTGCTGCGCGGGCGCCAGCGCGCGATCTTCGTCCTGGAGTTGCTCTACCAGGCAGGTCGCAAAATACGGCTCGCCCGCAACCGGTTCGGATTCCATCAAATGCAGGACTTGGTCAAACAACTCCGGATCGCGGCGTGAACTCACCGCCAATCGGTTCGCCCAGAAATACCCAGCCTCGCGAATTTGTTGAGCATGATCGACTCCCCGGGCGAGAATCGTGAGAGATTCGATCAGAGATAGCCGAAGGAGTAAAGGAAACGACCACAGCTCGGCAATCGAAAGCGTCGTCCACTTTTGATATTCGATCAGCGCCTGCGAAACGTTCGCTTCATCCACGACATTGTCGGAATATCGCGCCAGATCAGCCGCCAGCTCATAGACGCAAAGATAACCGTACTGCCCCGAATGCGAGCGAATATGGTTCCGCGGCAAGGATCGGCGAATTTCCGCGATGCTGGTGCGCGTTAAATATGCGTTATCGAGTAACCATTCTGCAGAGGCAGTTAATGTGTGATCTAAGCGTGCGGCTTCGGATAAACCACCGCGAACACTATCCAGCTCCGATTCGCAATGGCTCAGTCGAGCGAGAATTTCTTTTTTGAGCAGCGGAGCAGCATTGTGGCGCTCAGAACAATTCCGCGCCATTTCGTCGATCGACCCCGGAGCTGGAGATGGCGTTGCAGGCGGGCTTTCCAGAGCCTGCTCCGCCAGCATGAAAATAGAAGGCTCGCCCGCTTGGCGAAGCTCTTTCACAATGGCTTGAACTTCAGAGCGTGGCGCTTCTACCAGCACCGCGTTCTCACCCTCAAACTGGAGCGCCGCATAGCGTCTAAGCTTCGACCGTAAATCGGGCTTACTGTTCGGCGTCAACAGTAAATAACTGCGCCCGCGCCCTGAAGAAACTGTCGAATAAGCTTTTTCGGCTTCTTCGCCGGAAGAATAGATGGCAAATACCACCCGCAGAGATTTCGAGGTCGTGCGACGCTGGGTCGTCATGTGACCCTGGAACGTCAAGCGCGGCCGCGCACCGCCCGCGTCAAGAGACAGAGGAAAAACAGAAGCGCAAACAGTAAACTAGCCGTTACGGCGGGAACCGTCGGAGCTGCACCTAAAATCATTTTCATGGAACTGCCCAACGTCAACATTCCAAAGACCGTCAACCATCCAAGCATTGTATACACTCCGCATGGGCCGGCATCCTACACCGGCCTAAATTTTTCACTCTTTGTTCGCCTTGGACGAATCCAGCCGCCGAATGGCGCGGGCGAATACCAGTACCAAGGCAAGTGGAGTGCCAGCCTGAAGCCTAAGAGAATACATGGGAAAGTCCGGTATCGAAGGTATTGTTCCTGCAATTCTGACAGCTAGGCTGAAATATGTGCAGTTGGGGCGATGACGGCGCGATTGGTCCCTAAGGTGCTACGTCGAATCTGTGGCTACCGAAAAGAATCACCCACGCCGGGATGATCCGATGATTTTAGGCAGAACTTCGTGGATCGCGGATGAACTACTCGGGATCCGCGCCCTGGAGCAGCGGCTGAGCAGAAAGCTGAAGTCCAGCAGGCCGCAAAATAGGCAGTACCTGCTTAGCAATATTCAGGACTTAAACTGGCGCGTGGAACTTTTGGACCGCGCGCTCGATGAATGCGTCGCGACCGGGGACCAGGCCTAGACCTAGCATCACTGCATGAGTGAATCCCAGCGTGCACTGGCCTTCGCTCTGATTTTCTCGACGTCGCTGTCGAGCAGCAGGTGCGATTCAGCCAATTGCCGGCCCGCCGTCTCCACCTTCTTTAGATAATCCTCTTTGCTCGCGTAGCGCTCCTCAATCGACGGCCGTGGATCTCCGGTTTTCTCGCGCTCCGCTTTGGTGCGAGCAAAGGGGATGAACGAACCGACCATGCTTTGAATTTCCTCCGGCGCACCGATCGACGCGTCTCGCAAATTCCATCCGGTGTAAGTAGCGAGCGGAACCGCAAGCTCCGGCAACTGAATGCCGCTAGTTTCGTTGCCATCGCGGTTCACTTGCGGAACCAGCGTGGGGAACGGCTTACCAACTTTGGGCGGCTCATAAGCGACGATCCCTTTCGTCGCGAATTCGGGACCAAAATCCAAACGCAGCGCGAAATTGGGTTCAGAAGGCAGACTCACGCCCGGGATTTTAGGAAACGCGAGAGCCCCGGGCGCGACCAGGTTGTCCTTATCGACGCGCGGAATCTGCGAGTCGGGCGGCGCGGTTCCGTTCGTTACCCACGAGTTCATCGCCACCAGCAGCGCCCGCATTGCGAAGCGATAGTCCTGCGGATTGGCGCGATTTTGCGTCCCTTTCTTTTCGGGAGCCGCGTTGGCGCCGTGCTGCGTGCCGGCGATGTAATAAATGCGCGTCGTGGGCGGCGGCGCGACCATCTGCTTCCCGTCCGGACTGGTGTGAATCAGACCGGCGTCACGTCCCCAATATTCGTAGGACCCATTCGTGTAGAAAATGTTCGGCACCACGCCATCTTTTTTCGCACGCGCAAGCATACTGTCGGTGATGCCGCCGTCGGTTTCCGCTTCATCGGTGAATGGGAACAGATCCGTGGGGTAGAGAAAGTTCATCCACGTATGGCCGTCGCGCGACGGCTGCGCGAAGCGATGATTGAAACTACCCCTGCCCGCGCCGGCGACGTGCGCCCACAATCCGTCGAATACACGGTGGCCTTGCTCATCGGCATTGAAGCCGTCATAGAGAAACTTGCGCAGGAAGCGGCCGCTTTGCGAAGTACCGAAGCCGATGGCCCGCTTCACCTCGCCTTGGCTTTTCATGTAGGCAATGTAGTCGCGGATCGCAGCGGGTCCCAGGCCGGTGATGGCCGGGTCCTTGCCGGTGTAAACCACGTCGTAAATGCGACCCGGCTCGAAACCGGCGGCGTATTCGACGCCCGTGCCATCGGCGTTGAATTTCCATTGACTGCGCGGTATCACGGTGGCCGGACCAGCGGGATGATCGCGAACCGTCATCGTCGCGGAAGCTTGATCGGCGACCGAGTAGGGAATTTGCTTGCGATCGGCCAGGGATGCCGTGGTCTCGCGTTTATCCACGATGATTTCAGCGCGCACCGGTCCAGTGATGCCGCGGATCACCGGCGCATAGAGCTTCATGTTCGTGCTGTCCGGAACATCGAACTCCCAACCAACCCATACCAGCGTGTAGCCGGATTGGAACAGCAGAGGATCGCCGGGATTGGCCGCAGTGCGCGGACCAGTGGACCCCGTCGGCGCGAGATCGAACATGCCCAACATCCCCTTGCCTCCGCGATTGGAGATCTCAAGGAGCGCGGTGCCATTGCTCTTAGCCGCATCTTTCGGCTTCAGAACATACAGGTCGGCGGAGAATTCGACCAGTCCTTTCGCATTGCGGGGAGCGCGGTCTAGATCCACAATGATCTGATTGTGCGGGAGCTTGGGATCGACGGCAAAATAGACCTTGCCGATGATCTCTTCGTAGTTCACCATGGCGAGATCATGGCGCTGGGTAATCTCGACGCGCGTAACGCCGGCGTAGGCCAGCGCGGAGATGAACAGCAATGCGATGCGGCGTAGCATGCAGATTATTCTACATCCAGCAGGGCTTTGCGTGGCGGTCCATAATGATAAAGCCATGAAAAACAATACCCGAAGGCGTTTGGCTTGGGCCTTGACCGGCGTTCTTTTTACCGTTGCGACGGTGCGCGCAGCGGAGATCAAAGTGGTGACTTCCGGCGCATTCACGGCGGCCTACCTAAAGCTGGTTCCGGAATATGAACGTACGACGCACAACAAGCTTGTAACCGAGTTCGGACCCTCCATGGGGACCACGCACAACGCCATCCCGCTCCGCCTGGAACGCGGCGAAGCGATCGACGTCGTCATCATGGCCGCGCCCGCGCTCGAAGGCCTGATCAAGCAGGGCAAAGTCCAAACCGGCAGCCGCGTCGATCTTGTGAAATCCCTCATCGGCATGGCAGTCAAAGCCGGAGCGGCCAAGCCCGACATCAGCAGCCTCGCTGCCCTGAAACGCACTCTGCTGGCGGCGAAATCGATCGCGTATTCGGACAGCGCCAGCGGCGTATATCTTTCTACCGAGTTGTTTCCGAAGCTTGGAATCGCCGATCAGATTCGGGGCAAGAGTAAGATGATCGAGGCCGACCCGGTGGGCGAATCGGTGGCCAGGGGAGAGAGTGAGATCGGCTTCCAACAGATCAGTGAACTGCGTCCCGTCAAAGGCATCGACATCGTTGGAACGCTGCCACCCGGAGCTCAGAGAGTCACAATTTTCGCCGCAGGTATTCCGGCGACGTCGAAGCATCCCGCAGAAGCGAAGGCGCTCATCAAGTGGCTGGCTTCACCGGCTACCTACCCCGCCATTAAAGAAAGTGGTTTGGAGTCCGTCAGTCACTAACCCGTTCGCGATAATGCTTCAAGCTCCCCGATCGACCACGGCGCGGCGCCACCCGGACGGCTCGCGACGAGAGCACCGAGGCGATTCGCAAAATCACCAATCTGAGCCGCAGGCCAGCCTGCGTTAAGTCCATGCAGAAAGGCTGCGGAAAAAGCATCGCCCGCGCCCACCGTGTCGGCCACCCGCACGCGGTACTCGGGCACTTCTACATATTGATCGCCCGCCAGTATCGCGCAACCCAACTCGCCGCGCGTAACGCAAACGGCTTCCCAGCCGAAACGCCCCGCATAATCCCGGCAAAACTCCTCCAGCGTGCGGTTGCTGCGCTCAAACATGACGTCGAGCGAATGCACCTCGTCCTGATTGAGTTTCACGACGGTTGCCCTTCCCAGTAATGTTAGAACCCATTTCGCGGTGAAAGATTTGGGGCGCAAATTCACATCGTAAAAACGACGAGCTCTTGGAAGAGCGTCCAACGCCGCAAACAGCGCCTCGCGTCCACGAGGATACATAGAAAGCAAAGTGCCGAAGCAAACCCAATCCGGGTTCGATGCAGCCATACGTTCCAACGTGGGTTTATCGAGCTTTACGGAATCGTACGCCGCCGGGCGATGGATCTCGAATTCAGGTTGACCGCCGGCGTGCACCGTTACCGTCACGATTCCAGTGGGCCATTCCTCTGAGCGCTGAACAAAACCGGCCGAGAGCCCCATCCCTGACATCGCTTCAAGCGCGCGGTCCCCACGCTGATCCGCGCCGACGGCACTTACTACAGATACGTCGTGCCCCAGGCGCGAGGCGTGTACCGATAAATTCAGCGGGGCACCGCCCAGGTGCTCCTGGCCTCCGATCACGTCCCACAAAATCTCGCCGATGCTGATTACCTTCATGACTTCCGCTACATCCTACCGCCCGCCGCCTCTTGTAGACTAACCTCATGCGCTTCCTGTTGTATTTGCTGCCTTCCCTTCTTTGCGCGCAGACCTATGACGTCGTGTTGCAACACGGCCGTGTAATGGACCCGGAATCCGGCCTGGACGCCGTGCGCAGCGTCGGCATCGCCGGCGGCAAAATCGTCGCGATTTCTGCGAATCCTCTCCGTGGCAAGACAGAAGTGGATGCCGCCGGCCTTGTAATCGCACCCGGTTTTATCGATATTCACCAGCACTCGCAGACTCTTGAAACTGCCGGCTATAAAGCCATGGACGGCGTCACCACCGCGCTCGAACTCGAAGTGGGCGTCTCGCCGGTGAGCGAATGGTACGCCGCCCGCGCGGGAAAGTCGTTGATCAACTATGGCGCCAGCTCAGGTCATATTCCAGCGCGCATGCGCGTGATGCACGACAGCGGCGAATTCCTGCCGCGCGACGCCGCCAACACTCGTGCCGCCACTTCCGAAGAACAAAAAGCTATCGAAGCCGCCGTAAAAAAAGGACTGGACGAAGGTGGCTTGGGCATGGGTATGGGTATCACCTACACTCCCACCGCGAGCCCCACTGAGATTCTCAATCTGTTCTACCTCGCTGCGCAATTCAAGCGGCCAATCTTTGTGCACCTGCGGGCGACTGGCGACGTCGTGAGGTCGCTTCAGGAAGTGATTGCCGATGCCGCCGCCTCAGGGGCATCGCTGCACGTCGTCCATCTGAATAGCGCCGCCATGCGTCAGACCCCGGATGCGTTGCGCATGGTCGAAGGCGCGCGCCTTCACGGGCTCGATATCACCACCGAATCCTATCCTTACATCGCTGGCGCTACGCGTCTGGAATCGGCCCTCTTCGATCCCGGATGGCAGCAGCGGCAACACATCGACTATGGCGATCTCATGTGGCCCGCCACTGGCGAACGCCTGAACCCGGAGTTGTTCGAGCGCTACCGCAAACAGGGCGGAACTGTCATTATGTTCAGCAATACCGAGGAGATGATACGCCTCATCCTGACTAGGCCACAGATCCTGATTGCCAGCGACGGCATTCTCGACGCCGGCGTTGGCCATCCGCGCGCCGCCGGCACCTACGCGCGCCTACTGGGCAAGTATGTCCGTGACGAAAAGGTGCTTACCTTGATGGACGCGATCCGCAAGTCTTCCCTCTTGCCCGCAATGCGCCTGCAGCCCTTTACGCCCGCGATGCTCCAGAAAGGCCGCGTTAAGATCGGCGCCGACGCGGACCTCGCGGTCTTCGATCCCAATACCGTGATCGACAAAGCGACCTTCGAGAAACCCGCGCAGTATTCGGAAGGATTCCGCTACGTCCTGGTAGGCGGAACCTTTGTGGTCCGCGACGGAAAATTGCAATCGGACGCGCGCCCAGGGCAAGGTATTCGCGCACGCTAAGACATCTCAGCTAGATGCCGCGCTCGAACAAGAACTTTCGTGGACGCCGGGGAACATAGCGCAGCCCAAAATCTTCGGTCCCGGCTTTCTTAATGAAAGCCACAGCCTCCGCCGGCGAATCTGTTACCAACAGATGCTCCAGATCCTGCGGATTGATCGCGGCGTTCATAAGCAGTGATCCACGAATGAACTCGATCAGGGGCTTCCAGTACTCGACACCTAATAGCACCACGGGAAAGTTTTTGATTTTTCCGGTCTGAATCAACGTCGCAACTTCGAACAATTCGTCGAGTGTGCCGAATCCGCCCGGGGCCGCCACAAAACCATAGGAGTATTTCACCAGCATTACTTTGCGCACGAAGAAATAATGAAACTCCACGAATTTGTCGAGGTAAGGATTGGGCTTTTGCTCCTGCGGCAACACAATGTTGCAGCCGATGGAGACCCCCCCGGCCTCCTTCGCGCCGCGGTTGGCCGCTTCCATCACGCCGGGTCCGCCACCGGTCATGACCGTGAATCCCGCCTCCGCGATTCTCGCCCCCAGGTCGCGCGTGAGCTCATAGTAGCGGCTCCCTGGCGGGAAACGCGCCGACCCGAAGACCGTGATGCATGGACCTACGAAGTGAAGCGCCCGGAAGCCGTGGATCAATTCGCCGAAAATGCGCACGGCGCGGCCAAGCTCAAAGCCACGTCCATGAGGGCCCCGCAAGAAGAGCTGCTCTTCCGGAGTTGCTGCCTTTTTCCCCCATTGGGCTCGTGCTTCGGGCGTTTCAGGTGGTTTCGGATCACTGGGGGACATAAGGGGAGCGGCGGCTCAACAGCGAGTAGTGCAAACTTTCCTAAGCGGGAGGAGATGAAATTCTACGCGGCGGCGTGCTCGCGATCTTGATGCCGTTGAAGACGGAATGCGATCTTGGCCTGGCACTTTCGGCTGAAGCGAATGACCTCATCCAGGTCATGATCCGGTTGCGCATCCGCTCCCTGGGCGACCGAAGGCAGGATCATTTTGTAGCGCTGCTGCAAAACGGTGTTTGCCTCAATCTGATTCATGAGCCTGCGCTCGCGCTCAAGAGATTCACACACGGGACATCGCATATAGTTTTTTATTGTCTCCTATTTTGGGGCGGTCGAAGTACTGGAACCGCCCCAGCGAATAGCGAGAAGCTTAGTCCGCGAGAGGATTCGGCCGCACTTGGAAGTGCACCACCTTCGCCATCGTTCCCTTGCCGGTTTCCGAGTGGAACGGAGTGCGCGTACCCCACGTGGTCCAAACCCCTTTGCCTTTCCATCCGGCGTTGGGATCGTCAATGCGCCCGTCCATGCCCTTGGCAAAGAATCCCAGCGGATACGGGACGCGCATTACCACCCACTTGCCGTTTTGCAGCGCGAGCAGCGAATCGCTGCCGTTGCCGGTGGCGATCGGCGTATTCTTGCCGAGGCCCAGCGTGTCGAATTGATCCACCCAGTCGTAGTAATGCGAATCCACGCTGCCCGAATCCTTCACGTTCTTAAAGTTCGGGCCCGGCGAAGGATACAGCGTCCAGCCTTCAGGACAATGCTGGCCGGTAGCCTTAGCTCCATTCAGCGGACCCTTGCACTTGCTGCGATCGAAACTTGCGAGGTGCCCGCTGCCGAGCACCACCCATGCCACGTTGTTGCGATCGATATCCATGCCGCGCGGCGAGAAGCCTTGCGCCTTCGCTTTCGGATTGTTATACGGCACTTCGTAATACTCCGCCAGCGCCGTTTCCGCAGGGTTCGAGCCCGGCGCCACGCGCACGATGCCGCCCGGGAATCCCAAGACGCTGCCCCACACAGATCCGTCCGTGCCAATAGCGAGGCCATAAAACGCCGCATTGAGGCGCGTGTCCTTCTTGGTATCGGTGGCAATGCGCGGCAGGGCGGCGGACGTTCCAAGGCTCTCCCCGGTTGCCGTCGTGGCGACATTCTGATCCACTTCTTCGTAGGCATCGCGCTTGCCGTTGCCATTGGTGTCGAGTACCAGTGCGGTCCAGCCTTGCGCCTTCTGCGCATCGTGTGTCTGGTCCCACACCTTCGTATTTAGCCAGCCGACCACGCCACCGCCACCGCCGCTGCTAGTCCACAGCGTATTGTCAGCGTCCTCTGCGAAAAGCAGGTGATGAGTGGCAAAGCACGTATCGACTAATGACACTTGCTTGCTCTTCGGATCGTAAACCGCGAGCTGGCGGCCCGAGCGGTCCACGGGAGCAATCTTCGCCGAGGGATGGCTGGAACCTGCCTTGCACCACGCCGGGTTGTCCGGCGCCCGCAGGCGGGAGGTGAACCATACGCGCCCCGTGTTGTCGAACATCGGATTGTGAACCGATACGTGGCTATCCCAGATAGATTCCTCGCCCCACACCGCGGAGGCGTCCAGCGGCTTCGGCTGGCCAGGGGTATTCGCATCGCGATACGGCACTTTCACCCAGCTAGTGGTGTGGTGCACCGGATCGAGCACCGGCAGCGCGTCGCGGCTTTCCTCAGGCGATCCGTAAATCAGGCCGTTTGGATTTAAACTTGGATTCCGCTTATCGGTCGCGATTTCGTCGTGAAGATAAGCTTTCGGATCGGCCCAGTCCCATTGCGTGATGACGACGTTCCGCTCGACGCCTTGCGGACGCGGCGGAGCCTGTGCCGGAAGTTCGCCATGCGCGATGCGATCGCTCCAGCTTCCGAACTCGGCTGTCGCACGCTGCGGACCTAGTTGCCCCAAGCCGCTCACCATCGCATTACCCGCTTGCCCTGACCGCACGCGCCTTTCCCAAGCCTTGGCAGGAGAATCGAAATTCTTGAACATCGCCGGGATCGTGCGAGTATATTCGCCGCCGAGCTGATGGCAGGATTCGCAGCTGTCAGTCTTCACCAAGTGGATCCACTGCCCTTGGCTCTTCACATTGGTCGAAATTCCGTTACCCGTTGGACCCGTGCCCGGGAATTCATTCTTCTCCGGCACCTTCATCAGCGAGTACCAATAATTGCCGGGGTACAACTTCGCCGCAGTCTTCGCGTCCGGCGCGACCGTCGGTTTTAAGTCGACCAACTTGCCCGTAGCGGTCTGCACCTTCGGCGAATCAACCAAGCCGTAGCCGCGCGCCCAAACCGTGTAGTTTGCCTTGGGCAGCGCCGGGATTAGATAGCGGCCGCGGTCATCCGTGACAACCTCTTTGATATAGCGCGTCGGCAGGTCCGTGGTCTCAGCGATCACCCAGACACCCGCTTCGGGTCCCTTGCTGCTGGACACAACACCGCCGATTTGATCGGCCTTGACGGCAACCGAAGCCGCCCCTTGTTGCCCGTTGCTTCGGCCCATCCATGCGGCCATACAAATCGCTGCAAGCACCGCGATACCGAAATATTTCGAGCTCTTCAAGGCAATGTTGGTTTTGGTCATAGCGAGGTCGCTCCTAGGAATAGATGGCTAGTATACACCCGCCGATTCCCGGTGAAAACCGCAGGGGAAACAGCGCTCCGAGCTAGGCTTTCAGCCGTGGAAATAAGCGCTCGGCATTGCCGCGATCCAGCGCATGCTTCACCTGCGCCGACAGTTTCGTACTTGGAAGCTGGTCGGCGGTAGTGCTGTAAGGCCACACCGGGAAATCCGTACCGAAGAGGAACTGCGTCACCGGGGCAAACTTCATCAAGGCTGCCAGCGGAGTAGGATACGCCGCGTGCGCCACCTCGAAATACAATTTCCTCATTTGCTCCCACGCCCCGGCCTGCCCGTTTGGAATCGCGATACCATCCTGGCCTCGGACCTCGTCGCGGATGCGGCCCGACATCACCGGCACCGCCGCTCCCGAATGGTTCACGATAAATCGGATATCCGGCATCCGCCCCAGCACGCCGTTATACAGCAAGCTGGTGACGGCGCGCGTGGTGTCGAAATCGAATTCAAGGACAGTGTCCGGAATCCCCGAGACTAAATTGCGGCAGCAGTTGGGTACCGATGGATGGATGAACACCACCGCCTTGCGCCGATTGAGTTCCTGAAAGATCGGAAAAAACGCCGGGTCCCCGAGCCACTTGCTTCCAGTGTTGGAAAACACGGCGAATCCGTCAGCCTTCAAGGTGTCCAGAGCGTATTCAATTTCTTTCAAGGTTGCGTCGGTCCCTGGTAGCGGCAGTGCCGCGAAAAAGCCAAAACGCTTGGGCCGGTCGCTTACCACTTTAGCGCCGTATTCATTCACTTTCCGAACCAAGCCGCGCGCTTTCTCAGACCCGTCATAGAAGAGATCGGCGAAAGCCGGAGGAAGCCCGGTGGCTGAAAGAATCGCCGTCTCGGTGCCGTATTTGTCCATCGCTTCAAGCGAAACTTCGGGCGACCAGTGTCGCGCCGCCCAGACATCCAGCAACGGCGGAACCATGTGATGATGTACGTCGATGCGGCCGGCTTTCGTCGACGATGCCCGGGACGGCGAGGCCAGTGAAGCGGCCGCACACGCCGCCAACGTCCTAAGCGCGTGCCGCCGTGAACAGTTACCGGGCATGAGCTGCCTCAACGGGCCGCACCAAAATTGTGAGAACGAATCCCACCGCCAGCAGCACCGCCAGCACTTCAAGCGGCTTGTCGTAAATGTGAACTTTGCTCGCACCGGGCGGCAGCGCGGCTCGAGCGCTGTTGGACAACTCAGTAATGATCACCGGACCCACCACCGCCGCGGCGCTCCATGCCGTAAGCAAAGCTCCATGAATCGCGCCGACGTTGTCGGGGCCGAAAAGATCCGCCAGGAACGCGGGAATGGTTGCGAAGCCGCCTCCGTACATGGTGAAGACAACGAAGAGACTGGCTTCAAAGAGTCCCCAGTTCCCGCTCGCCGCGAAACCTGGAATAAACAGGAAAAGCACAAACTGCACCACGAAGAACACCAGATAAGTATTCCTGCGGCCAATGAAATCCGAGCACGACGCCCAAAATAAGCGTCCGCCCGCATTGAAAATACTGATGAGCGAGACCACGCCCGCAGCCTGGAGCGGCGTCTTCTGAAACAAATCCTGCATCATAGGAGACGCCTGCGCCAGAATGCCGATCCCCGCCGTCACGTTGATGAACAGGATTCCCCACAGCAAATAAAATTGCACGCGGCCCAGCGCCTGATTCCGCGTCCGGCTGCGATCCGTGATCATCTTGCTGGCCTTGATCGGAGCGGTCCAGCCCTCCGGACGCCAACCTTCCGGCGGACGCCGCAGGATGCGTGCGCCCAGCAGCATCACGATCAAATAGGTAACGC
>Ga0068868_100000964_pt1 | contig 19618 bp, 10 predicted proteins | sample KBSMisM42_FD_64660 | JGI IMG/M metagenome (GOLD analysis project Ga0068868, IMG submission 64660) | Miscanthus rhizosphere microbial communities from Kellogg Biological Station, Michigan, USA - KBS Miscanthus M4-2 | ecosystem: Host-associated > Plants > Roots > Rhizosphere > Soil ...
ACGGAAGTGGGGCGACAACCCTGGATACTCTATGGCATTATGAAAACCCGGGACGCCGTGACCCCCATGCCCGGCATCCAGTATACTTTTTATCTTTTTTCGGCTGTTTATTTTTCATTGGCGCTGTTTGTGGGCTGGCTGCTGTACAGGCAGATCAAGATGGTGCCGGTATTATATGATGTGTCTTAACCCGATGACATGGTTTACGTGGTAATGGCTTATTTATGGGTTTCAATTCTACTCTACCTGCTGCTGGGCGGAGCAGATTTCGGCGCGGGCATTATTGAACTGTTTACGTCAGACAGAAATAAAGACAGGACATCGGATACCATGTCGCGCACAATCGGTCCGATATGGGAGGCGAATCATATGTGGCTGATCATTGTGATCGTCATCCTCTTTACCGGATTCCCTGAAATTTATTCCACCGTTTCCACCTACCTGCATATTCCTTTACTGATCATGCTGATGGGCATTATCGCGAGGGGAACCGCCTTTGCGTTCCGCCACTATGACGCCGTGGAAGACTATATGCAGGTAGTATACAATAAGGTTTTTCGCTACTCCAGTTTTATTACGCCCTTTTTTCTAGGCATTATTGCCGCCAGCGCGGTATCCGGAAAAATAGATCCCGATGCGCGTGGTTTTCTGGATGCCTATATATTTTCCTGGCTAAATGCATTTTCCCTTGCCGTCGGACTTTTTACCGTGTGCATCTGCGGATACCTGGCGGCGATTTTCCTGATCGGTGAGACCCTGACGCCCGCGGAGCGCCGGCGTTATATTGTCAAGGCCCGCTCCATGAATTTGGCCGCCGTGGCGTCCGGCGCGCTTGTTTTTATCGCGGCCTCCTATAATCACGTGCCACTGGCGACCTGGCTGTTTGGAAATCCCGTGGGTATTGCGTCTATAGCCATAGCGATCATCGCGCTGGTGGTTCAGTGGATTATGATCAGGGAAGGACATAAGACCATCATCCGTGTCCTTGCGGGTATCCAGGTTACGATGCTCCTGCTGGCTACCACTTTCTTTCATTACCCCCGGATCATTTTGATGGCCGGCGACCGGTATCTGTCACTGATGGAACACCATGGAGATGAAAAGGCCATTGAGGCACTCGCCCTGGCCCTGCTGATTGGCAGCGTCTTCATTCTGCCGGCACTCGTCTATTTGATATATAGTTTTCAGAAGAAAAGCAGCGTTAAGGGAACAGGAGCTCCTTCTTCCAGCTAGGATTGTCAGCTATTATATAATACAACCATGGATTGCCCGCGCTATTGAGACATGATTGATTTTACCGGGTTGGCCCTTGCCGCTTTCAGAGCCTGAAAGCTCACGGTGATCAGCGCAATACCAATAACAGCAACTGAAGCCAGTACAAACACCCACCATCCGATATTTATCCGGTAAGCAAAATCCTGCAACCATTTTTCCATCAGGTAGCCCGCCAGCGGGGATGCGATAACCAGGGAGACAATAACCAGTTTGATAAAGTCCTTGGATAAAAGCACCACGACAGCCTGTGTGGTGGCTCCGAGAACTTTACGGATGCCCACTTCTTTTTTTCTCCTTTCGGCTGCATAAGCAGCCAGCCCGAACAGGCCGAGGCAGCCTACAAAGATGGCGATGCCGGTAAATACAGAAAGCAGGGATTTTAACTTGTCCTCCATTTTATACATCTGCTCAAAATTTTCATCGAGAAATTTGTACTCGAGAGGAAAGTCGGGAGAGAACCGGTTCCATACTTTTTTTATCGATTCGATGGCAAGCTTTGCATTTTTGGTTTTTAGTTTTACGGCCACCTTCCAGGCGGCGGGAGGATAAATCTGTATGATAGCCGGTTCCACTTTGTCATAAAGGCTTTTATAATTAAAGTCTTTTACCACACCGATGACCTGACCGGTCTTAAGAGAGCCTTTTTTATTTTCTTCCCAACGATGCCAGGCCAAAGTCTGGCCGAGTGCCTTTTGCGGCGTGCCGAATCCGAGGTATTTAACTGCATTTTCATTGATGATCCAGGCATGGTCCTCATCCATGCCCATCGACCGGGAGAAGTCGCGGCCCGCGACCAGTGTAAGCCCCAGGGTTTTTATATAGTCAAAGTCCACGGTCAGCTGGGTTATGGGCAATGAAACCATCTGCCCGTTACGTGGTACGGTGATATCGTCTCCTGCCACCGCATCTCCGGGAAAACCGTAGCCTATGGAAACTGAATATACGCCGGGTGCCTTGTTCAGCTCGTCCTTAAATGCATCTTTTTTCTCCCTCATCAGGTCGCCCCGCATTGGAAAAAACATGATCTGTTCCTTGTTAAATCCGAGATCCTTATTATGCAGATAGCCGACCTGCCTGAATACAATGATTGCACTGATGATGAGAAGGGCTGAAATCGAAAACTGCAATACAACCAGCCCATGCCTCAGCCAGGGTATCTTCCCACTTTGTTTATCTCCGGACCAGGACGCTTTCAGAACATGCACGGCTTTGAATCCTGATAATACAACCGCCGGATAGAACCCCGCAAGCAGACCTACCAATAAGGTCAATATGAACAATAAGACAATCACCACCGGATTGGCAAACAGCCAGTAAGGGATATTTTTTCCGGTAAAACTGTTTAGCCAGGGAAGCAAAAGGAAAGCAAAGAAAACCGACAAAGCAATACTGATCATTGTCAGCAGCAGGGTTTCGCTTATAAACTGTAGAATGAGCTGCCCTTTGCCGGCACCAATGGTTTTGCGGACACCGACTTCCCTGGCCCGTTGCAATGATTTAGCAGTAGCAAGATTGATGAAATTAAAGCAGGCGATCAGCAGGATGAAAACTGCAATGATGATCAGGCCCCGCACATAAGTGATATTTCCCCTTTCGGCTATATCAAATTTGAAGCCGGCGGAATACAGGTGGATGCGTTGGAGGGGCTGAAAGTAAATTTTTTGATGAAGCGCGTCTTCTTTTATGGAAGGATAGGCTTTTTCCTGGAAGGCGCGCTGAAATTTGGCATTCAACAGGCTCACATTGGCTCCATCCTTTAATTTGACATAGGTAAAAAACTGCTGCCATCCCCAGCTCTGCATTCTTTCAGCCGGGATATAGGCTGCTGTGGCAGACATCGGACGGAGAAAGTCGAACTGTAGATGAAATCTGGGATTTTTTTCGAAGACCGCTTTGACGATCAGGGGCTGTTTGTCTACCAGAATTTGTTTGCCCACGGGATCGGTGTCGCCAAAATAACGTTGCGCGAGCTCCGCTGATATTACGATGGACGAGGGATCGTCAAGTGCTTTTAGGGAAGAGCCGTGTCGAAAGGTGAACGGAAAGACTTCAAAAAATGTTGAGTCCACCACAAGCCCGTCCTGTTCGTATAATTTTTTCCTATTCGTTTCAAAGAGTATTTTGTATTCTGCGGACATCAGCACACGCACCGTCTTATTCACTTCAGGAAACTCATTCTGAAGCGTGGTGGCTATCATGGGCGGAGTGATACTAAAGTTATCACTCCCTTCGCTGGTCTGGTGTTCACTGTATATGCGGTAGACGCTTTCACCGCCCGGGATATTCTTGTCATACTGATATTCATCCCATACAAAAAGCCCGATCAGAATGCAGGAAGTAAGTCCCAGGGTCAGGCCGGCAATATTGATTGCCGAAAAACCTGTATGTCTTGATATATTCCGTAATGCGGTCCTGAAATAGATTTTAAACATGGCATCAACCTTTTGCAGTTATCACAAAAACCACTAAATCAGTGCCGGAATATAAATTAATGATTTGCAGGGATTCCTATAAAGAAGAATACGAGGATGTTCGTTTATGATACAACCGGGTTTGTATTTGATACAGATGCCGGAGGCGGCCGGGAAGGTTTAACTGCTTAATGAACCGTGGTTGCGGCATCAAATATCCTGCAAAAATTGCCACCCCCGATTTTGCCTATTTCATTTTCTGTAAAGCCGGTCTTGAGCATCGCGTCAACGACAACATAATAAAATCCGTCTTTTTGATCCTGCCAGGCTCCATTGGTGCGTTCGCCCATCCTTGGTTTGGAATCGTTGTTGGCACCGGGTCTGTAGGAGGGTGTCATCTTGGTGTCGGTGCCGATGCAGACATGGTCAACGCCCACCACATCAACCAAGGCCCTGATATGTTGGGCATATTCCAGTGGCGAATCTGAGAGGTGGGTCCATACGCCAATAACGCCACCGGCTCCTGCAACAATTTTTGCCTGCTCTTTACTGATGAGCCTTGGCCGCATCATTTTTGCCATCGACTCGTTGGTTCCTAATTGGGTGTCAAGACCGGTATGAGAAATGATCACGGGCTGTGTCGATATCTTAAGAGCTGCATCTAGGGTGGTATTGCTCGCATGGGTAAGGTCAACCAGGATGCCCAGCTGATTGCATTTTTTGATAACATCGGCTCCGAATGGTGTCAGCCCGCCAAATTGAGGAGGATTTGTATAGACATCACCCAGGGGTGTGGAGGCATCACTGTCGTGAAGCAATCCAAGTTGCCGGAGACCCCTGTTATACGCTGCATCAAGCCGTTCGGTCTTCCCTTCAAGAAAATGGCCGCCCTCTACTGATTGAACGACAGTTCGTTTGTGTTCCTTATGGGCTTCCTTGATTTCCGAAGGGCTTAATGCGCGAGTCATACCATTTGTTTTCAGCACTTCATCCATTGCATTCAAGCCATTGATGAAGCGGTCGTATGCATCGCCGGGATTATTTAGCTTTTGATAATCCAGTGCGAAGGTCATGCAGATGGCCGTCAGCCCCGACTTCTTCATCTCTCCGGCCAGATCGACTTTTGGCCGGGGTAATTCCGGTGCGGTCAGAGGAACATCAATATGATTATGGGTATCTATTCCGATTGTTTTAGCTACAATCTCCGCTACCCGTGGATCATCCTGATGGTTTGTCAACGAAATCAGCGGGCTCAACATCGCCGTTGCGCCCGCTCCGGAAAAACCGTGGATAAATTTTCTTCTCGACCATTGATGTTTTAGACTTTCCACGTCCTCAAAATTTGCGGGTTCTTATGGCAACCCCGGTGAAATGAAGAGAAAGTTCAGTTATTATATCAATAGAAAAAAACAAATGCATTTGAGCAGATGTTGTGACTATTTCTATCTTTTTTAATGGTTGTTTTTCACAAAACCGGAGTCTTCCCAACCCCGTCAATTCTTCCCCTGACGGGAAAATGTGCAAGGATCGAATCTTGTATAATATGCTGATATACAACGATATATAAAGCGGCATCGGTATTGAAACCATTGGGCGTACCAAATGGACACCCATGTTGAAGACCATTTATTTTAAATACGGATTTACGGCAGTTGTATTTCTCCTTCTGGTAGTTCCGGCGGTTGACGGCGGACCTAACAAGATTGATTTTGAAGGAAAAGACAAAGCGCCCGTGAACAGGCACGTCAGGCAGTTTGTGAAGAAATATATTCAGGAGAACAGGAAAAATCTTTCGAAGATCGAAAAGCGCAGCAGTTCCCCGTTTATCATTATTGATTCTGTATTTAGAAAATATAATCTTCCCGTACAGTTGAAATATCTGGCCGTAGTAGAATCTGAGTTGAAAACAAAGGCCGTTTCGAAAGTGGGGGCCGCAGGTCCATGGCAGTTGATGCCTAAGACGGCACGCATTCTGGGATTGAAAGTCAATGCACGTCATGACGAAAGAAAAGACTACTATAAAAGTACACGGGCAGCTGCCAGGCATCTTAAACACCTGCATCAGCAATATGGAGACTGGCTGCTGGTATTTGCCGCTTATAACAGCGGTGAAGGCACGGTCAATACAGCCATCAACAAGGCCGGATTCAAAAATTTCTGGAAGATCCGTTCCTACCTTCCCGGTGAGACAAGGGAATACGTTGACAAATTTATTGCTACCTGTTATTATTTTGAAGGCACTTATAGTCAGGCGCTCATGACCGGAAACAACAGGCTTCCCTTCCTGAATACACAGAAGTCGGTGGCGCAAAATGAGCAGATGAAAACGGTAGAATATAAAGTACAGCCGCTGAAACCCGAGACTTCAGAAGAGAAATTCAACCGGATACTGAAGGAATCTGAAATGTCACTGGAAAAGTCAAACAAACTGTTGACGGGTACTAAATAAGATTTTTGTTTTCCCGGATAGCAAACACACACCGGGGGAGAAAGGTTATTTGTTTTTTTCCAACATTACAATGGCAGGTTCTTTCAATTCAATTGAACCAGACCGCATAGCCCTGCCTTCTCAGATCGAGAGCGAGTTTTTTTTCCATGAGCAAGGCCTGTGGCCTGGTCATCGGCTTTAAATTGATGTGATCATAAAGACTGGGGCGCAGGTATATTCCGTATTTCTCCACAATGCTCGCAGACAGCTTGTGACCTTTCCTGTTTACATACCCGGTTTTATGCTGCTTTAACCTTTCGGCCGGCGTCTTGCTGGTCATGCCTACGTAAAGACATTCGAGCACACCGTTGAATTGCGGGTTGGCCAAACGGAATCTTGTATTTTCCGTGAAGACCCGTTTTGACAGCTCTATTACATAGACCTGATACTTCATGATTTAGATGTAAACTAAATAGATTACCTGATTTTCCTACGCCGGGAATGGCAGCAGGCAGGCTATTTTCCTCCGGCCAATTGTCCTGCTGCTGCAGCGAGAAAAATATAGTCGGCACAACCACCTACGGTTACTTCGTTTTCACCCCAGAAGAAAGGCCAGTCTGATTTATTTTCAGGAAAGTCCGGCTTAAGTATTAATATACCGGGAACAATTCCTCCGGCAATAAAACTAAAATCTGCCCGGTTATTTCCGTACGTAATTCTCTTTGATTTTGTGCCCACAGCGGAAACAAATGAAATATTTGAATAGGGGTGGCATCCAAAAATATAGTTGAGTCCCCTGTAAACATATTCCTTCGACACGATATCAGGGAAGTATTTATTGGCATAATAGTTTGTAATGGAAAAATTCACCACGAAGCCACTGCCGCCCCATCCCCCCGTCGCTATGGGCACACCATAAGGGTTTTGACTGCTATACTCATCGCAGGCGGCTTTATATTTAATCATGTAAGGCCGAAGTTTCTCCTTGTAATCCGCATCCATATAGTCGATGGCCTGCAATGCGGTTGTCATCCCAAACATAATGAACCTGTCGAGGGCCGGCCAGATGGATTCGTTAAAGGCATCTGCATACTCCTTGTCTTTTGTTGTGATAAACAACTGAAGGGCTGCCACGGCCTTTACATTTCTCCTGAACATGATTGAAAACCTCCCGGTATCCGTTTTACTGATGCTGTCGTTTTCATTCCACAGTTTTTTTGCAAAAAATAAACTTTGCTCAGACAGGGTATCGTTAAAACCTTTTAAGGTGCGACTTGCCGCTGCGAGTGCTGCAGTGGTAAAATAGTCAAGGAATGTTGTGCGCCCGGTAAATGCCCAACGGTCGTCCATTCTTCCACTCGAATGGCTGGTTTTTTCAAATGGTTTCAGGTTTGGATCATAGGGCAGATTATCGGTTTCGTCGGATGCGTCTCCCAGGTGATGATACTGATGAAGGTTCGGGACCACAATACCCCTGACCGGATGCCCAATAAATTTTACCTGGGCGACCACGTTCAGTGTCCCGTGTTGAATTTGCTGAAGGATGTCTGATTTTCCGTCCGGGCGATGGATATCGACATAGCGGGTTGGATAGTCTACAAAGGTTTCATCCCTGGATATTTTGAATTTTTCAGAAGCGTCCACCAGACTCAACAGGGCGGTACAGTGTGAGGCAGTCTGAATATCAAAATCTCCGGCGTCAAACCATCCGCCGACATCCAGTCCGGGAATGCGCTCTAAGGATTTATATTTAGTTTGTGTGGAAGGGCCCATGCTGTAGCCATCGAAATGAACAGAATTAACAGGTGCCTGCAGCGCGTCATCCAGAAACGGAGCGCCATGCCAGACACGATACGCTTCATTTACTTCCATATGGTCCATCTGGACAGGAAACCACACATCCAGGGTAGGGTGCCAGATGTCGCTGTACACTGCAGTGTCTATTGGAAAAGTATTGGTCTTTTGATCGCCATACTGAATATAGTAGAGTCCGGGTTCTTTTATGGAGCTGAAATCGAATTTGGCATAGTTGTACCGTAGCCATCGTCCCCAATCCTTTACCTCACCTTTCCATCTTTCGACCGTTTTGCCATCTGCCATGACCCGGAATACGGAAGCTGATTTTAACGGAGCGTCGTTCTTGTCCAGTTCAATCACGGCTGTTTTTTCCTGTGAAGGATTGTAACCTGCCTGTGAAAATTCAATTACGGGTTTTCTTTTCCATCCCGGGATGGCATTGGCTTCAATAAACCAGGTTAAGACCTTGCCCGTTTTATTCGAAGGCAATAAACTACGAAGGATAAACCAGCCATTTTGACCCAGGTTGCGACCATCGAAGAGCATGATGTCTGCATCCGTCGACTGAACCCTGATAAATTGTTCCGGATCTTCCGGTGCCAGTGCGATGACCCTGCCGGTTGCCAGTGGCCCCGGGATTATGAATTCCCCTCTTCCCCTGTCGTCAAAAGTATTGTGGCCGGCAAATTGACTTATTTTTTTATCCGAACTTTCTATTCTCGTGTTGCTTGACGGATAAAGAGGGAATGAGCCTGGTTTATCATCTACCAGCCAGGTCTTCTCAAAATAGGCAGAAGGTAAAAATTCCATATTGAATCCCGCCTTGCTTTCCAGTTTTTGCGGCAGCGGCTTGTCGAGCCAGACAGTTATTTCAATGCCGTTTTCTTTTGCGCTGACTACAGCCCTGGAAGTGAAATCAAATTCCTCGTATTTTATCGCCACCTCAATGGTGTTGGCAGCTTTGTCGACCTTACGGCTTACGAGTTTGGGTATCAGGTCCCATTGTTCCGGAGTATTTTGTAACCTGACTGCACCTCCTGTAGCTGTTCTGACTCCATGATGAATAATTTCAATGCCTGCCGTCTTTTCATCGAAAAACATACCGTTGTACTGACTATTGAAAACCAAAATGTTTACACCCGGTTTTTCAAAATAGCCGGAATCGTTGATTGACAGGGTTTGGCCAAACGTATACTTTGCGGTTGCTGAGAAAAAAATAAGAAGTACGCTAAAAGCCAATAGCTTTTTTTCGCCAGGAAGAAATGGCATGTTCATCGGTTTGGTTTAAATTTTTAATACCCGGAATATATGAGTGAAGGAACCGTTTTCACAATCGGCTGCGTAACATCGGGCGTAAGGAGACTCATTTAAGCACTTTAAAAATATGAGATATTCATGAAATCCGTTGCATTTACCTGAACAGGAGCTGCGCGAAATTGTACAGGTTATTGCGCCAAACAGGCCATGTGTGACCGCCGGGATACTCGGAGTACGTGTACTTTATATTGAATTCGTCGAACCTGCCCATCATCAACTGGCAATTTTTGTAGGCGATATCTTCCCTGCCGCCCATGGAGATCCAGAACAGTTTCAGGTTTCCATTGAGGATGGCTGCGTTGGCCTTCATGAACTCATACTGGCCGTCTGCCAAACCTTGTTGCATGGGAATTATCCACCCCGAACTAAATACACCAAGCCAGGCAAACCTGCCGCTGTTTTTGATGCCCGTATACAAAGTATGAATTCCACCCATGGAGAGTCCCGCCAATGCACAGTCTGCAGCATGGGATTTAACCCGGTAATTTTTTTCCATCATGGGAATGATCACATTCAAAAGTTCCGATTCGAAAAGTTGCAGCCCGGCTTCATTGAATGCAGGGATTTCCATATTGGCGTCGGGCATCACAACGATCATGGGTACTGCCTTTCCGGCGGCAATGAGATTGTCCATGATCAGATCGGTTTTTCCCTGCATTGCCCAACCTGTTTCATCTTCGCCTCCCCCATGTAAAATATAGAGGACGGGATATGAAACGTTCGTGTTTGAATCGTAGCCGGGTGGTGTGTACAGATACAGTTGCCGCCAGCTGTTAGTAACTTTTGAAAAATATCTCCTGACCCTGACATCGCCATGGGGGACGTCGCGGAGCGCATAATAGCCACCTCCCGCAGACGGAATTTCAATACCACTTGCCATTCTTCCCATACCATAAAAAGTAGCGCTTGAGGGATCGGCAATCGGCATACCATCGATCAGCAGGGAATAGTAGTGAAACCCCTCACTGACCGTATCGGTCATTCCTGTCCAGTAACCGCCCGTGTCCTTTTTCAGATCATATTTCTTAACCAGGTCTACCTGCACTCTTTGGGCGTCAGGGGCCTTGACCCTGAAAATGACCCGGTGATCCGGCAGGATCTGGGGATAGTTTGAAGACCGCATGTTGGTTGCCGCCGGGACTCCTGCTACCGTGTATTTCGAAAAAGTGGAGGTATCCACCGGTTTAAAAATCAATTGCGAAAACATGTACAAACCATTTTTCCAAACCTTGAAATCATGTACACCCGGTTCGATATAGTAGATATGCGGGATATGATATTGCAAGAGATAGTCGTGGGTTCGCCGGCTGAATTCCACGAGGCCGTCGCTTGCGCCGCAGGAAATCCATAAAAGTGAAATTTTTTGCCTTGCGAGTTCGGGATCGGGTATCAGCTCTGCTGGCGGTTTTGTATTGGGGGCGGCTGAGAACGCACCTATCCATGCAAAGCTCTCAAGGTTGCCCAAACCAAAGTTCAGCGACTGTCCTCCACCCATAGAAAGACCTGCAATGGCACGATGCATCCTGTCGGTATACACGGAATAGTTCTTCTGTATATAGGGAATCAGGTCATTCAACAGGTCTTTCTCAAAGCGGGTGAAAGCCTGTACTTTGGCACTGTCGAAAATGTTTCCCACTGCGCGGTCGTCCTTCATGGCCCTTCCATTGGGAAGTACAACGATCATCGGTACTATCTTTCCTTCTGCATACAGGTTATCGAGAATCACCTGTGGCGACCCGCCATTATACCATTCCTTTTCATCACCGCCAATTCCGTGTAAAAGGTAGAGTACCGGATATTTTTTCTTTTTGGAATAACCCGGAGGGAAATAAATAAGGGATCTCCTGGAATTTCCCACCGTCGCGGAATAGTAACTGATCGTATCGATCCTTCCATGGGGGATACCCGCACGAACAGAATCATAACCGGTAGTTGAATGTCTGACGACCTGCTGGCATTGGGCCGTAAGGCTAAGCAGCGTGTAAAAGCAGGTCAGCGCCAGGAAGCCCCTGGCTGTCGTTGTTCCTTTCATAATATTCATAATAGATGCAATCCTTACGAAGATAAAGCAAGGAAATTATAATAACTGTCTTTTTTACATTTATTCCCGGGAAACAAAAGTATAGACTATCCCCGGGCTCGTAGCGAGGTCATAAACGAATGTTTTTTTGAGGTCGGGCTCCCGGACGGCTGCTTTTTCTGAGATAACAGGTGCGGTTGCCGCATACACCCGGTAGAATGGATTCGGGTTTGTGCCGGTTGCCAATTTTAGTTTATTGTCCGTTTTCAATTCATTGGGAACTCTCAGCCGGAGATTGCCGCCCAGGGCGGACCTGATCTCAAGTTTTGAAATTCTTCCCTTTCTCCAATGCAAACTGACAATTTCAAAACCGCCCCTGGCCCTGAGTCCGGTTATAAGCCCGTCAGGCCAGACGTCCGGGATCGCCGGAAGCAGGTGGATTTCGCCGTCAGCGCTTTGCATAATCATTTCTGTAATGCCTGAGGTACAGCCGAAGTTGCCGTCAATCTGAAACGGCGGGTGGGCATCGAAAAGATTATTATACGTGCCTCCGCCTCCTTCCTGTGTACCGGCAGGAGTGAGTTGGCGCCGGATCAGTTGATAGGCATGATTTCCATCGAGCATCCGGGCCCACCAGTTTACTTTCCAACCCATACTCCAGCCGGTAGATACATCACCGCGCTGAATCAGGGTTTGTTTAGCAGCGCTATACAGTTTGGGTGTGCGGTACGGGCTTATCTGGGAGGAGGGAAAGAGTCCATAGAGATGTGATATATGGCGGTGGTGATCCGTCGGATCATCCACATCATCCAGCCATTCCTGCAACTGCCCGTGTTGCCCGATATGCATGGGCGGCAGACGGTTGCGGAGGACTTTCAGGCTGTCAGCAAAGGCTGCATCCCTGTTCAGGATTTCCGCCGCTTCGATGGCTGTGGTAAAAACGTCAAACACGATCTGGTTGGTCATCGTAACGCCTGCGTCGAGTGAAGATTCCCCGTGCGCTTTCGGTGCATTTTCGGGAGACATGTCCGGACAGACGACGAGCCAGTGGTATCTGGGGTGTTCAATAAGAAAGTCGGCGTAAAAAAGAGCCGCGGACCTTAGTACGGGATATACGGAATCAAGAAACTTCTTATCCCCGCCGTACAGATAATGTTCCCACAGATGCTGGCTGGTCCATCCTCCGCCATTATTCCAGATTCCCCAGAAGGCGCCGTCTACAGCGCCCGTTGCTCTCCATATATCTGTGTTGTGATGTGCCATCCAGCCGCGCGTGCCATACATCCCTTTGGCCGTTTGTTGCCCGCTGGCAGACATTTCTTCAACCATTTTCAGGAACGGTTCATGCAGTTCGGCGAGATTCGTTTTTTCAGCGGGCCAATAGTTCATTTCCGCATTGATGTTGATCGTGTACTTGCTGTCCCAGGGAGGATAGAGTTTGTTGTTCCAAATTCCCTGGAGGTTGGCCGGCTGGCCGCCCGGCTGGGATGAGGATATAAGCAGGTACCTACCAAACTGGTAATACAGGGTCACAAACTGAGGATCGTCTGCCGAATCAAAATTTTTCAACCGGAGATCCGTGGGAAGACGGGCGGCAACGGTCGTTCCGAGGTCCAGTTTTACGCGGTCAAAATATCTCCGGTAAGCAGCAATATGCGCCCTTACCATATCCGGATAAGATTTTGAGAACTCTTTATTCAGGTAGGCGGCAGCTCTCTCTTTTTCATCGCCGGTGACGTCCTGATAGTTTTTAAAACTTGTGGCGAGGGAGATGTAAATGATCACGGTATCTGCATTTTTTATGGAGACAGTCGTGTCTCCTGAAACGCAGGTGCCACCCGCCACCTTAAATTTTGTGATCACCCTGTATCTCAGCAGGCCTTTCACATGTTCATGATCTATGCCGGTCCCGGAAAGAATCAGCATATTGCCCGTTCCCGTTTGCACTTTATATTCTGGCTGGGGTGTTGAATACAAAGCGGTAAAAGAAATGCTTTTATGCCGGCTGGCGGTCAGCCGCATTACAATCACCTGATCGGCAAGGGAAGCCATCGTCTCCCGGACATATGTAACCGGGCCGATACGATAGCTCGTTTTCGTCATAGCGCGGTTCAGGTCCAGTTCCCTGTAATAGTCCGAGTACTTTTCAGTGCCATGGAACAGGAGATGGAGTTCGCCCGCGGGAAGAAACATTTGTCCCTGCGATTGCTGACTTATTATCGTCCGGTTCGCCAGCGCTTCCGCTTCTTTTTGCTTTCCTTCAAAAATAAGTTTCCTTATTTCTGCAAGTGAATCGAACGTAAGCGGATTGTCATTGCGGTATGGGCCGCCACTCCAAAGACTGCTTTCATTAAGCTGAACGGTTTCCGTATCCACGTTTCCATACACCATTGCGCCCAGCCTTCCGTTCCCTACCGGCAGAGCATTTTCCCATGTGGAACCCGATGGATGGTCATACCAAAGCTTAAGGCCGCCGGTATGTTGGGAGAAACAATAACCGGATACGAATAGGAAAGCAGTGATCAAAACTTGTTTCATAATCGGAGCCTGAGACTGTTAAGTTAATCCTTTGCTGATGAGAAATTTTACACGTTATAAAGATCCAGCCGCCCGGAGAACGACCAACTGCTTTCCGAAAAACCGGACATGGCTATATCATATTCGGACAGTTTCTACGGAGGATCATAAATATATCCAATTGAGAAGCAAGAACATAGGAAACTGGCACTTTCTTGGTTCTTAAACAGACCGCAAACGTTCACTCAAAAATCCCTGGTAAATGCTTAAGAACTATTTCAAGATCGCCTGGAGAAATCTGCTGAAAAGCAAGACCTATTCCTTTATAAATATCGCGGGACTTGCGGCGGGCATGGCCGTAGCCATGATCATCGGTTTATGGATCTCCGACGAGGTGTCCGCCAACAGACAGTTCAAAAATTATAATTCGGTTTACCAGGTGATGATGCATCAGACTTTTGACGGACACAGGGGTACACAGACCGCTCTTCCTTATCCTATCGGAGAGGAACTGAAAGCTAAATATCCGGATCTGAAAGGTGTGGCCATGTGCGACTGGGGACAGAATCATTCCCTGGTTTATGGCGATAAGAAGATCAGCAAGTATGGCCATTATATAGGAGAAGATGCTGTGGACATGTTTTCCCTGAACATACTGAGCGGGAATAAAAATCCGTTACACGAATTACATTCCATTGTGCTGACCGATGAAACAGCCAAAGCACTTTTTGGCAACGAAAGTCCCCTGGATAAAATAGTAAGGGTAGACAATACGGTTGATCTCAAGGTTACTGCCGTGGTGGCTAAACTGCCGAAGAACAGTACCCTCAGTTTTGACTACCTGATCCCATTTCAGCTGCAGGAGTCGATTTATTCCTGGATCAAGCAATACCATAAAACAAATTGGGGAAATAATTCCTGGCAGGTGTATGTCCAGCTGAACGACAAGGTCACGGAGAAAAGCATGGATGCAAAAATCAGGAACATAGTGATCTCGCATTTTACGGATGAGAATACACTTAAAAGCATCAAACCGGAAGTGATGGTCTGGCCCATGTCCAAGTGGCGCCTGTACAGCGATTTCGAAAATGGCGTAAATACCGGCGGCTTTATCAAATACGTTAGGATGTTTGGCATTCTGGGAATTGTGGTGCTCCTTATAGCCTGTATTAATTTCATGAACCTAAGTACGGCCCGATCTGAAAAAAGAGCGAAGGAAGTGGGCGTACGTAAATCCGTGGGCTCAACCCGTAAACAGCTGATCCGCCAGTTTCTCAGCGAATCTCTTTTTATTTCTGTTTTGGCTTTCCTGTTTGCCCTTGCCATTGTTGCCCTGGCGCTGCCCTACTTTAATAAACTGACCCAAAAGGAAATGAGTCTGCAGATCAGCAATCCGCTGTTCTGGTTCATCATGATCGGGTTTACGATACTTACCGGTTTGCTCGCAGGCAGTTATCCGGCATTCTATCTTTCGTCTTTCAATCCTGTCAGTGTACTGAAGGGAAATCTGAAGCTTGGCCGCTCAGACGCTCTGCCAAGGAAAATCCTTGTGGTCATTCAGTTCGCCAGTTCTGTGATACTGATGATCGGAACTACCATTATTTATCAGGAAATCCAGCATGGAAAAAACCGGCCCATCGGTTTTGACAACAGAGGGCTTATATCGGTCGACTGGTCTGATGATATCAGCAAGCACTATGAAGCGCTGCGCGCTGACCTGTTAAGCTCGGGAGCAGTGGTTTCGATTTGCAAGAGCAATTCTCCGCCCTCCGATATTTACAGCAACAACAACGGCTGGGAATGGAAGAACGCACAGCCGGTGGAAAAAACTGTTGTCTTCTCCACCATTGCCACCGACTATGATTATACGAAGACGCTGGGAATCAAATTGCTTGCAGGAAGGGATTTCTCCAGGGACTATGCAGATTCCAACGCGGTAATCCTTAATCAGGCGGCGGTAAAGCGCATGGGGCTTAAGAATCCGGTGGGAGAGCAGTTGAAATGGAATGATAAGAACATGACGGTGATTGGAGTGGTTCCTGATGTTCAGATGGAGTCGCCCTTCCGTCCGATTTCACCTCTTACTATTATCTTCAATAAGGAATGGACGGGATATGTGAATGTGAGGCTGAATCCGGCTATGTCAGCATCTGCAGCCATCAAACGGATTCAGCCTATTTTTGACAGGTACAATCCGGCCTTCCCCTTCCTGTATAAATTCGCCGATACGGAATATGCGAAGAAATTCAACTACGAAGAGCTTGTGGGTAACCTCGCTGCCATTATCGCCGTGATTGCGATTTTCATATCCTGCCTGGGACTGTTCGGCCTTGCATCTTTCACAGCAGAGCAGCGTGTCAAGGAGATTGGCGTCAGGAAGGTGTTGGGCGCCAGTGTTCTCAATCTCTGGCAATTACTTTCAAAAGATTTTGTCAAGCTTGTTCTGATTTCCTGTGTCATTGCCATACCTGTTGCTTATTATTTTATGAATGAATGGCTTAAGGGCTACGACTACAAAATAAGTATCGGTGTAGGTGTATTTGTGATGGTGATTGCCTTGTCGATTGTCATTACACTGGTTACCGTGAGCTTCCAGGCGATCCGTGCGGCTACGGCCAACCCGACAAAGAGCTTAAGAACCGAATAGCCCTATTCTCTTGTTATTATAAGCTGACTTCGTGCCGGATATGCGCATTTGACTAAGGGTTTCTATTTATAGGATCCTTTTTCTTATGACAAATTGGAAGGGTCCTTATCTTTTAGCAGGCGAAGAATTTTACCTTTATTCCGGGCGCTGTGAAAAGGCCCATTCTTCCATGGACGAACAAGTACAGCTGGTTATTTCGCTATACGAAGAAGAAAAGGCACGGCTGCAATCGCTTATAAGCACGTGTTTAGAGGAGGAGGAATACCAGATGGCGCATTATCATTTGAATGCGCTGTATAAAACAAATTCACAAATTCGAATTTTAAGGAATCTGGATGACAGGTATTATGATGACAAGGAAATTGTGTTGCGTAGAATGGAGGGCAGTAAAAAGTGGCTATCCCGGGAAGGGAATGGCTCTTTTAGAGAATACTATGAACAGCAGCTGCAGCGCAGCATGAAAGAGTTGGAAGAATTGAACCAGCTGTCGATGCAGGAGACGCGAGCGGCTGAGGAGGGTTTACTTGAGGAATCTCTTCATAAACTCGTCGAAGGAAAAATTAGCCATTTCCGGCTGGTGTTTAAGCAGTCAGTCAATCTTTATATTGCTTTTACTTATGCAGGAAAAACGCTGAGGCTTACGTTTCCGCACCTCAAAGCACATAAAAAGAATGATCTTCTTACTGACTGGCAAATTAATTCAATGCGGACATTGGGATTTAGCCTGAATGAGCGCGAGACGAAGCTCGTGTTGATAATAGAGGGTAAAAAAGAAGATATCCTGAGCAATCTAAAGAGGGTCTTACTGAAAATTGTTTTTGAAATATTTCAGTTCAGGGAATTTAACAGACAGTGCTTCCTTCAATATAAAGAAAAGGCAGACCGCATATAACAGCGCGATCTGCCTTTGTCTTTTTGTTGCTTTGAATAAACGGAATCGCTGCTCCGGATCCTAATCGAAGCGGTCGAGGTTCATTACTTTAGTCCAGGCTGCCACAAAATCATTCACAAATTTGTCTCCGCCGTCGGAGCTTCCATAGACTTCTGCAATGGCGCGCAGTTCCGAATGTGAGCCAAACACGAGGTCTGCTCTCGTAGCTGTCCACTTGGGCTGGCCCGTTTTCCGGTCGTTGCCGATGAAGAGCTCCCTGTCGGCCGAAGCGGATGTCCAGACGGTGCTCATGTCCAGCAGATTGACAAAGTAATCATTGGTGAGCTGACCAGGTCTTTGTGTGAACACGCCGTGTTTTGATCTGTCAAAATTGGTGTCCATCACGCGCATGCCACCGACCAGTACGGTGAGTTCCGGCGCCGTCAGGGTGAGCAACTGGGCTTTGTCGACCAGCATTTCTTCGGTAGAAAAAAAGGATCCCTGTCTGCGGTAATTTCGAAAGCCATCTGCTACGGGTTCCAGGAAAGCCGCGGAAGCCAGATCGGTCTGTTCCTGCAACGCATCCATTCTTCCCGGGGTGAAAGGAACCTTTACCGGATTCCCGGCATCCGCTGCCGCTTTTTCCACTGCGGTGCACCCGCCTAATACGATCAGGTCTGCAATCGAAACCTTTTTATTATTCTTCTGCGTGCTGTTGAATGATTGTTTAATAGTCTCCAGTACATCCAGTACTTTTTTCAACTGCACCGGGTTGTTAACCTTCCACTGGTTTTGCGGTGCAAGGCGAATGCGGGCTCCGTTGGCACCGCCGCGCTTGTCCGATCCGCGAAAGGTGGAGGCAGATGCCCAGGCGGTAGACACCAGTTCAGGGAGGCTGAGTGAGCTGGCAAGAATTTTTTCTTTCAGCGAAGAGATATCCTGCTCATCGATCAGTGAATGATCTACAGGCGGGATGGGATCCTGCCAGAGCAATATTTCTTTTGGCACATCGGAGCCCAGGTAACGTGCACGGGGACCCATGTCGCGGTGGGTGAGTTTGAACCAGGCGCGTGCAAAAGCATCTGCAAGTTCGTCGGGGTTTTCAAGGAACCGCCTGGATATTTTCTCATATACCGGATCGAGACGTAAAGCGAGGTCGGTTGTAAGCATGGTGGGAACGCGTTTTTTCGATGCATCATGCGCATCCGGTATAATGCTCTCTGCATTTTTTGCCTTCCATTGATGGGCACCGCCGGGACTTTTTGTAAGTTCCCATTCAAAACCGAAAAGGTTTTCTAAAAAATTGTTACTCCATTTTACGGGTGTTTTTGTCCAGGTAACTTCCAGTCCGCTGGTTATCGTGTCAGCACCCTTGCCCGTTCCAAAGTTGTTGCTCCAGCCAAAGCCCTGCAATTCCATGGCGGCTCCTTCGGGTTCCTTCCCCACGTGGGTGGCAGGTGCGGCACCATGTGTTTTACCAAAACTGTGACCGCCGGCTATCAGCGCCACTGTTTCTTCATCATTCATAGCCATACGTCCAAACGTGTCGCGTATATCTTTCGCAGCTGCCAGCGGATCCGGATTTCCGTCCGGTCCTTCCGGGTTGACGTAAATAAGTCCCATCTGCACCGCAGCAAGTGGTTTTTCCAGATTCCGGCTATGCTTGTCGCCGTTCGCGTCATCATCGGAAACCAGCACACCATGATTTTCTGCCACTCCCGGAGAACCATGTGCATAGCGAATGTCACCGCCAAGCCAGGTTTTTTCCGAGCCCCAGTACACGTCCTCGTCTGCTTCCCATACATCGGCACGGCCTCCGGCAAACCCGAATGTTTTAAAGCCCATGGACTCCAGCGCTATGTTTCCGGCCAGGATCATAAGATCTGCCCAGGAAATTTTCGCTCCGTATTTTTTCTTGACCGGCCAAAGTAAACGGCGTGCTTTATCCAGACTTACGTTATCCGGCCAGCTGTTCAGTGGCGCAAACCGTTGCTGTCCCGATCCGGCGCCTCCGCGGCCGTCACCCACCCGGTAGGTACCTGCACTGTGCCAGGCCATGCGTATAAACAGCGGACCATAGTGGCCAAAGTCAGCGGGCCACCAGTCCTGCGAATCTGTCATCAGCTCATGCAGGTCCTTTTTTACTGCCTCCAGGTCAAGGCTCCTGAAAGCCTCCGCATAGTTGAACTGTTCTCCCATCGGGTTTGTGCGGGAGGAATGCTGCCGAAGGATATTCAATTTCAACCGGTCGGGCCACCAGTCCTCGTTCCTTGTGCCGCGGCCAGCCGCAGATTTCATGCTGCCGTTATGAAACGGGCATTTATCGATGTCTTTG
>Ga0068868_100000966_pt1 | contig 19576 bp, 21 predicted proteins | sample KBSMisM42_FD_64660 | JGI IMG/M metagenome (GOLD analysis project Ga0068868, IMG submission 64660) | Miscanthus rhizosphere microbial communities from Kellogg Biological Station, Michigan, USA - KBS Miscanthus M4-2 | ecosystem: Host-associated > Plants > Roots > Rhizosphere > Soil ...
TCCCGGATGGCCGCGTGGTACGCGCGGACATAGTCGAGCGCATCGGAGGCCTCGTCGAAGAGCAGCAGGAAGCCGTCGCTGCTGTCGATCTCGCGGCCGTGGAACTGGCGCATCAGCCTGCGGGCGGTGCGATCGTGCGCATCCCAGAGGGCGGACAGGGCCGTGCTGTCCAGGCGCTCCGCCAGCGGCGTGCTGTCGACGACGTCGGTCATCAGCAGGGCGTGCTGGTCGGCCATCCCCCTCCACCTTCGGCGAAGTGCTCAGGAAACGATGGTACCGCCCGCTGCGCGAGCAGTGCAGCGCGAGGGGGTGAAGGCGGCCCGAGAAGGCGGCGAAGGCGCTACCGCGGCCGGTAGATTCGGTTCTCCCGCTCCGGCGTCTTCTTCAGCACCGGCCCTGAATCGACCCTTCGCGCGATTCCCAGCGCCTGCGCCCGCACGCCCGTCGGCGCCACGCACGCCCCCGTATTGCGCAGCCCCAGCGCCACCTCGAGCTGGTTCTCCGCCGGGTCCCCGAGCTCGTGGCCGAAGTCGTCGGCCACGGCGCAAGTCGGGGTGAAGCCGTCGGGGTAGTCGCCGAAGCCGAGGAAGTTGACTCCCTGGAACTGGATCGCGAAGTAGGTGGTGCCGCAGTTGTCCTGCGGGTAGAAGCCGTAGGGCTTGCCGCAGGTGGTGCCGCCGACGAGGTGCACCGTCACGCCCGCGCCGCGCAGGCCGTTGACGACCGATTCGCTCGCCGAGCACGTGTCGCCGCTGGTGAGCACGAAGACGCGGCTGAGGCCGAGGTCGGGCAGGGTCTGGCCGCTCGGCCCGCTGAAGCCCTGGCTCACGTTGAGGAACTGGGTGGTCCGCGCCGAAAGCGACTGGTTGAACGGATCGCGGTTGTTGTAGTTGAGCCGCTCGAAGAACTTGCTGCCCGTGTTCGCCGGCCCGGCAATCATGTAGGCCAGCTCGGCGGCGAGGTCGAGGTAGCCGCCCCCGTTGTAGCGCAGGTCGAGCACCAGGTCGGTCACCGCCGCCGCCTTGAGGGTGTTGATCGCCGCCACGAGCTGCGCCTCGGCGGTGGCGATGTGGTCGTTGAAGAGGATGTAGCCCACGCTCTGGTTCGGCGCCGGCAGCGTTGCCACCTTCAGCACCGGGGTGGAGGCGAGCGCCTGCGCCGTCAGCGTCAACGTGCGGTCGGTGCTCGCGCCGGGGTCGCGGAAGACGAAGGTGTGGTTGCCGGCTGCTTCGGGATAGAGGCCCGCGTTCAGGGTCGCGGCCGTGCCGTCGGCGACGACGGCGCCGTCGACATCGAGGATCGCGGCACCCCGGGCAATGCCTGCCGCAGCGGCCGGGCTGCCCGGCTCGACGTAAGCCACCATCGCCACCCGGTCGGGTGCCGTGTCGTGGACCCACGCCACCTGGAAGCCGTAGCCGAAGGTCACTCCCGATTGCGAAAGCGCGAGCCACTGGGGCGTCGAATAGGTGAAGTGGAACCGGTCCTTGTCCTTGCCGGAGGCGGTGGTGGCCGGGCTCTTCAGCTTGTCGAAGTAGTCGAGCGGCGTCGCCGAGTTGGCGGGATCCAGCGTCGCCGGCGGCAGGCCGCGCACGTCCTGGTACCAGAGGTAGGTCTCGTCGATCCACGAGCGCAGCCACGCCTTCTCGGTGTCCAGGCTGCCTTGCCTGTCGCCGGAGCGCGGTATGGCGCATTGCTGGGCCAACGTGTCCGAGTCGGGCAGGCCGATGTCGAAGGGGCTGCTGCCGGCCTTGCTGCCACCGCCGCCGCAGCTGGCGAGCAGGCTGGCGAGGGCGGCGATCGTGGCCACGCGGCCGAGAGCGCCCGGAAGCGAACGCACGAACGGAAAAGGCGACGACGGCATGCGGCGGGTCTCCGGCGAAAGGCCGGGAGGGGGCTGCCGTCGCGCGCTCCCGGTGTCGCCGAAGCTTACCAACCCGGCCCGCCGTCCCGTCGCGCCGGCGCAACCGGATGTCAGGCGAGCCGCCGGGCTCTATCTATCTAATCAGTAGCGCCTACTGCGGCGCCTTGCCGGCTTTGGCCATCACCAGTGCCGGCTCGGCGCGGTACTCCTGCGGGAACATGGCCTTCAGGTTCGTGATCTTCGGCAGGTCGAAGCGGGCGATGTAGCCCTGCGTCGGGTTGAGCGTCAGGTAGTCCTGGTGATAGTCCTCGGCGGCGTAGAACGCCTCGAGCGGGACGACCTGGGTGACGATCTTGCTGGGATACACCTTGGCAGCGTCGAGCTGGGCAATGTACTTCTCGGTCGTCGCCTTCTGCGCCGCATCGCCGTAGAACACGGCCGAGCGGTACTGCGGGCCCACGTCGGGATGCTGCCGGTTGAGCTGGGTCGGGTCGTGCGCCACCGAGAAGTAGATCTGCAGCAGCGTGCCGTAGCTCACCTTCTTCGGGTCGTAGGTGATCTTCACCGATTCGGCGTGGCCGGTGAGGCCGCTGCCCACCAGCTCGTACTTCGCAGTCGCGGCCTTGCCGCCGGAATAGCCCGAGACCGCCTGCGAGACGCCCTGGACCCGCTGGAAAACGCCCTGCACGCCCCAAAAGCAGCCGCCGGCGAACACCGCCGTCTGCATGCCGCTCGCGCTGGCGGTCTCGTCGGCGGCAGGCGGCGGGATCTTCACCGCGGCTTCCGAGGCCGAGCTGGTGCCGAGGTGGAATGCGCCCAGCGTCAGAGCGAGCGCGCCGCCCCAGCCGGCAAGGGTGGCGGCGAGGCGCGGGAGGCGGAAGGTAGCGGTCATGGTGGTCGTGCTCGTGAGGAGGATGACGGTTGGTCGCCGTGGGCTCGGGCGCATTACAGCACTCGGAGCCGCCGAACGTCCGTTCGTGCCGGCAAGGCCCTCAGGGCCGGTCGCGGCCGAGGAAGGCGCCGTCGGCGGCGAGGGCGCGCTGCAGCTCGGCCACCGGCAGGGCGTGCGGGCGAACGTCGCGGGCCCGTGCCAGCGCGGCCGCGGTGCCGGCGGCCTGGCCCATCGCGAAGCACGGGCCGGAAACGCGTGCCGCCGAGTGGCCCTCGTGCGTCATCGAGGCGCAGCGTCCGGCCACGAGCAGGTTGGCCACGCTGCCGGGCAGCGAGCGCCGCGGCAAGAGCATCCGGTAGGGCAGCTGGTTGAAGCCGCGCGAGCCCACGGCCGGCCATCGCCACTCGACGTCGCCCGCCACGTGCAGCTCGAGCGGCCAGCCGTTGACGCCGATCGTGTCGTCGAAGTCGGCGCAGCCGATCACGTCGTCGGCCGTGAGGGCGACCTCGCCGACGAGGCGGCGGGTCTCGCGGATGCCGAGCTGCGGCGCGATCTCGAGCGCATAGGCCGCTTCGAAGCCGGGCACCCTGGCGCGCAGGAAGCGCAGGTAGTCGACCGCCTGGCGCCGGCCCTCCACCTCGGCGGCGGAAAGCGAGCGCGCATCGGTGCCGTCGGCGGCGCTGCCGTCGGCGTTCTTCAGCTGGGTGACGTTGACCCGCCACTCGTACGCATGCTGCTGCGGCCGCACGATCGCGCCGCGGCGCGGGAAGCGGAACTCGCCGCTCGCCTCGGCCTCGTCCATGCGCTCGGGGATGGTTCGCCAGGCTTCGCCGGCCCGAGCGGCATCGACGTTGCCGACGCGAAACATCAGCGTCGGGTAGAGCAGGGCGCCGGCGGCATCGCCCTTTTCCATCGCCACGCCGGCGAAGTGCGCGAGGTCGCCGTCGCCGGAGCAGTCGATGAAGGTCTCGGCGCGCACCGCGACCCGGCCGGACTTGGTCTCGAGGAGCAGCGCCTCGATCGTCTCGCCCGCGCGCGCCGCGCCGACCGCGAACGCATGGAAGAGCAGGTCCACGCCGGCATCGAGCAGCAGCGTGTCGGCGGCGCACTTGAAGGCGGCGGTGTCGTAGGCCTGGGCGTGGATCCGGCCGAAGATCAGGTGCGGCTCGCTCAGCCCGCCGAGCTCGCGCATCCGCGCCAGCAGATCGTCGGCGATGCCGTGCACCATCTGGACGATCTCGCCGTGCACATTGGCATGCAGGCCGCAGAAGTTGGTGACGCCCGCGGCCGTGCCCATGCCGCCGAGAAAGCCGTAGCGCTCCACCAGCAAGGTGCGGGCGCCGTGCCGCGCCGCCGCGGCCGCGGCGGCGATGCCGGCCGGGCCGCCGCCGAGCACGACCACGTCGTAGGCACCGTACAAGGGCGTGGCCCGCGCCGGTTCGGCGATCGTCGTTTCTGCGGGCGCGAAGGGGCGTTGCATCGGTGCGAGCGGGGTGACCAGCGTGTAGGATTCTGGACGCTTTCCCTCGTTGCCCTTCGCGGGCCCGCCGCCATGACCGCACCGCCCGCCAACGTCGCCGCCGCGACCCACGACCTTTCCCACATCGCGCCGCGCGACAAGGCTGAGATCTTGTCGCAGGCGTTGCCCTACATCCGCAAGTTCCACGGCAAGACGATCGTCATCAAGTACGGCGGCAACGCCATGACCGACCCGGCGCTGCAGCAGGACTTCGCCGAGGACGTGGTGCTGCTGAAGCTGGTGGGCATGAATCCGGTGGTGGTGCATGGCGGCGGCCCGCAGATCGAGGACGCGCTCGCCAAGATCGGCAAGAAGGGCGAGTTCATCCAGGGCATGCGCGTCACCGACGAGGAGACGATGGAGGTCGTCGAGTGGGTGCTCGCCGGCCAGGTGCAGCAGGACATCGTCGGCCTCATCAACGTCGCCGGCGGCAAGGCGGTGGGTCTGACCGGCCGCGACGGCGGCCTCATCCGCGCCAAGAAGCTGCGCATGGTCGACCTCAACGATCCGAGCAAGGAGCACGACGTCGGCCAGGTCGGCGAGATCGAGTCGATCGACCCGAGCGTGGTGCGAGCGCTCCAGGACGACCAGTTCATCCCGGTGATCTCGCCACTCGGCTTCGGCGCCGACAACGAGAACTACAACATCAACGCCGACGTCGTCGCCGGCAAGCTGGCCGAGGTGCTGAAGGCCGAGAAACTGATGATGCTGACCAACACCCCTGGGGTGCTCGACAAGGCCGGCAAGCTCCTCACCGACCTCAGCGCCCGCGAGATCGACGACCTGTTCGCCGACGGCACCATCTCCGGTGGCATGCTGCCCAAGATCCAATCGGCGCTCGACGCCGCCAAGAACGGCGTCAACACCGTGCACATCATCGACGGCCGGGTGCCGCACGCGATGCTGCTGGAAGTGCTGACCGAGCAGGCCTACGGAACGATGATCCGGTCACGCTGAGCGATCGCTGATCATGTTGTCCAAGGGACGCCGCAGGCGTCCGCCCCTCCCGCTCGGCGGGAGGGGAGCGAAGCGGGGAGGGTGCAACCCCGAGAGCTCTCTTGCGGAGCAAGGGAGGGGAGGGTGCAATCCTGCGGCACAGCCGGACCGTGCACGCCGTCCCGCGGCGAGCACGGTCTGGCTGTTCGACCTCGACGACACGCTGCACGACGCCACCGGCGCGGCCTTCGGCGAGATGCACCAGGCGATCGGCGACTACGTCGTCCGACATCTCGGCATCACGCCCGAGGAGGCCGACGCGCTGCGCCGTCGTTACTGGCTGCGCTACGGCGCCACGATGCTCGGCCTGGTGCGCCACCACGGCATCCGTGCCGCCCACTTCCTGGAAGAGACGCATCGCATGCCCGGCCTCGAGGCGCGCCTGCGCGCCAGCGCCCCCGACCGGGCCGCGCTCTCGCGGCTGCCGGGGCGAAAGTACATCGTGACCAACGCGCCCCGCGCCTACGCGATGCGGGTGCTCGACACGCTGGCCCTCACGCACCGCTTCGACGGGGTGATCACGATCGAGGACATGACGATGTTCGGCATGCCCCGCCCCAAGCCCGACGCGCGCATGTTCCGCCGCCTGGTGGCACGTCTGGGGGTGCCGGCGACGCGCTGCGTCCTGGTCGAAGACACGCTTCAGCACCTGAAGTCGGCGCGCTCGCTCGGCATGTACACGGTCTGGATGCAGCGCTGGCTCGGCGGCAGTCGCACGGGCCTGCTGCATCGTGAGAAAAGCCGCGCCGCAACGGGGAAAAACGAGCGTCGAAGAGGCCATAAACCGGCATACGTGTGTGCCAGAATCTCCTCGCTTCGCAAGCTCGCCCAAGCCCAATGATCCCTTCCTCCGACCCGCCTGCCGGCATCGCCGGCGACCCTGCGGGTGAGGTGGAAACAAACGCTCCGGAGCCCGCGCGCTCGGCCCTGCTGGCACCGCTCGAGGGCGCCGCGACGCCTCCGGTTCGCAAGCGCCCGCGCCCCGGCGAGCGCCGCATCCAGATCCTGGAAACCCTGGCGACGATGCTGCAGGAGCCGGGCGCCGATCGCATCACCACTGCCGCGCTGGCGGCCCGCCTCGACGTCTCCGAGGCGGCGCTCTACCGCCATTTCGCGAGCAAGGCGCAGATGTTCGAGGGCCTGATCGAGTTCATCGAGCAGAGCGTGTTCACGCTGGTCAACCAGGTGCTGGAGCGCGAGCCCAGTCCCGATGCGCAGGTGCAGCGGATCCTGATGGTGCTGCTCCAGTTCGGCGAAAAGAACCCGGGGATGACGCGGGTGATGGTCGGCGACGCGCTGGTGTTCGAGAACGAGCGGCTGCAGGCGCGCATGAACCAGTTCTTCGACCGGATCGAGTCGCAGCTGCGCCAGGGCCTGCGCGCCCGGGCCGAGGCGGCGGGCGCGGCCACGCCCACCGTCGATGCCAACGCCCAGGCGTCGGCGCTGACCTCGTTCGCCATCGGACGGCTCCAGCGCTTCGCGCGCTCGGGCTTTCGCAAGAGCCCCACCGAGCACCTCGACGTCGCCCTGCGCCTGTTCGTCGGCTAAAGGCAACGGGCCCCATGCTCACTTCGTTCGCTGCCCCCAGAGGGGGCGCCCGGCGGCTTGGGGCGACCCGGCGCCGCCGCGGGCCGTGACGACGATCCTGGCCGGCGGCCGGCCACTCACCCTCTTGCCCGAGAAGGCGGCGTTCATTGCCGCCAGTGGCACGCTGCTCGTCGCCGATGCCCACATCGGCAAGGCAGTGAGCTTTCGCGCTCTCGGGGTGCCGGTGCCGCGCGGCACCACCAGCGAAACGCTCGCCGGCCTCTCGGCGCTGCTGCGGCGCACCGGCGCGCGGCGGATCGTCTTCCTCGGCGACTTCCTCCACTCGGCCCGGGCGCATGCGCCGGCCACGCTCGCGGCGGTGTCCGCCTGGCGCAACGCCCATCGCACGCTCGACCTGGTGCTGGTGCGCGGCAACCACGACGACCGCGCCGGCGACCCGCCCGCGGCGCTCGGCATCCGGGTCGTCGACGAGCCGCTCCTCGAGGACGGCTTCGCCCTCTGCCACCACCCGCGGCCGGTGGCATGGCACTACGTGCTGGCGGGGCATCTGCACCCATGCGTCAGCGTCGGCGTGCGCAGCTGGGACCATCTGCGCCTGCCGTGCTTCTGGTTCGGCGATGCGGTCGGCGTGCTGCCCGCGTTCGGCGCCTTCACCGGCATGCACGCGGTGCAAGGCGCCGCCGAGGACCGGCTGTTTGCCATCGCCGACAACGTCGTCGCGGCGATGCCGGTGGCGAGCGAGCGCTTCGCCGCCTGAAGGCCGCCACTAAACTGCCCGCATGGCCTCGAACCCGTCGCTGCAGCACCTGATCGACCGCGCCGAGGCGTTGCTGGCGCGGATCGAGGCGGTGGTGCCGCATCCGCTGGCCGCGCCCGACTGGAGCGCCTCGATCGCCTTTCGCTACCGCAAGCGTGGCGGCTCGGGGCTGATCGAGCCGGTGCGCCATGTCGCCTCGATCCGCCTCGGCTCGCTGGTGGAGGTGGGCCCGCAGAAGGAGCGGCTGCTGCGCAACACCGAGCAGTTCGTCGCCGGCCACGGCGCCAACAACGTATTGCTCACCGGCGCCCGCGGCACGGGAAAAAGCTCGCTGATCAAGGCCTGCCTGAACGAGTTCTCGGGCCGGGGCCTGCGCCTGATCGAGGTCGACAAGACCGACCTGGTCGACCTGCCCGACATCGTCGACCTGGTCGCCGAGCGGTCCGAGCGTTTCATCGTCTTCTGCGACGACCTCTCCTTCGACGAAGGCGAGCCCGGCTACAAGGCCCTGAAGTCGATCCTCGACGGCTCGATCTCCGAGGCCTCGGACAACGTGCTGATCTACGCCACCAGCAACCGGCGGCACCTTCTGCCCGAGTACATGAAGGAGAACCTCAGCTACCGCCACACCGAGGACGGCGAGGTCCATCCCGGCGAGGTGATCGAGGAGAAGATCTCCCTTTCGGAGCGCTTCGGCCTGTGGGTCAGCTTTTACCCGTTCAGCCAGGACGAGTACCTGGCGATCGTCGCCGAGTGGCTGCGCTCGTTCAAGGTCGATGCCGAGGCGATCGCCGCGGCACGCCAGGAGGCGCTGGTCTGGGCGCTCGAGCGCGGTTCACGCTCCGGCCGGGTCGCGTTCCAGTTCGCCAAGGACTACGCCGGAAGGCACCACGCGTGACCGGGGTCGCCGGCGAGCGGCAGGCGGTCGATGTCGCCGTCGGCGTCCTGATCGACGCCCAGGGGCGCTTTCTCCTCACCTCCCGCCCCGAGGGCAAGGTCTACGCCGGCTACTGGGAGTTCCCGGGCGGAAAGCTCGAGGCGGGCGAGTCGGTGGAAGCGGCGCTGCGGCGCGAGCTGCACGAGGAGCTCGGCATCACGATCGGCCACGCCGAGCCCTGGAACGTGACCCTGATGGACTACGCCCATGCCCGGGTGCGGCTGCACTTCTGCAAGGTGCGCGACTGGCAGGGCGAGTTCGAGATGAAGGAGGGCCAGGCGATGGCCTGGCAGCGCCTGCCGGTCGAGGTGGTTCCGGTGCTGCCCGGCACGCTGCCGGTGCTCGGCTGGTTCGCTGCCGAACAGGGCTTCGCCGGCGCGACCCATTCGAGTCCGTAGTGCACCGCTACACTCGTTTCATGAGCTGGCTCGACGAGGTGAAATGGGACCGGGACGGCCTCGTTCCGGCGATTGCCCAGGAGGTCGGCACGAACGACGTGCTGATGCTCGCCTTCATGAACCGCGAGGCGCTGCAGCGCACCGCCGAGCTCGGCGAGGCGGTCTACTGGAGCCGCTCGCGCGGCCGTCTCTGGCACAAGGGCGAGGAGAGCGGCAACGTGCAGAAGGTGCGGGAGCTGCGCCTCGACTGCGACAACGACGTGGTCCTGCTCAAGGTCGAGCAGACCAGCCGCGAGCCCGGCGAGCCGGCCATCGCCTGCCACACCGGGCGGCATTCCTGCTTCTTCCAGCTCTATCGAGACGGCGCCTGGCAGGCGGTCGAACCGGTCTTGAAAGATCCGGAAAGCATCTACAGATAGCGGTAGCGATGGACTCACCCGCGGCTTCCGCCGACGACACCCTGGCCCGCCTGGCCGCGGTGATCGAAGAGCGCCGTGCCGGCGATCCGGACAAGAGCTATGTCGCCCGCCTGTTCGCCAAGGGCGGTGATGCGGTGCTGAAGAAGATCGGCGAGGAAGCGACCGAGGTCGTCATGGCCTGCAAGGACGGCGACCCGAAGAAGGTGGTGGCCGAGGTCGCCGACCTGTGGTTCCACACCCTGATCGCGCTCGCCCAGCACGGCCTGGCGCCGGCCGACGTGCTGGCCGAGCTCCGGCGCCGCGAAGGCCTCTCCGGGCTGGAGGAATTCGCGGCCCGCAAGATGCAGTCGAGAGAGAAGGACTCCGGCCCATGAACGACGTCATCGAGATCGACCCGCGCCAGCAGAACCTGAAGACGCTGGGCCATATCAGTTACTTCATGCACGCGGTCGTGGCCGTCGGCGCCGTGCTGCCGGGCGTGCAGGGCAGCGTGCTGCTGCTGCTGATCGCCTTCGCCCTCGACATGTGGAAGCGCGACGAGGCCCGCGGCAGCTGGCAGGAGTCGCACTTCAGCTGGCGGATCCGCAGCGTTCTCTGGGCCGGCGGCCTGTATCTCATCACCGCGCCGCTCTGGCTGCTGCTCCTCCTTCCCGGCTGGATCGCCTGGGGCTTGATCTCGCTCTGGTTCCTCTACCGGATCGCCCGCGGCTGGCTGAACCTGTCGTCGAACACGCCGATGCCGGCCTGAGGAGGGCTTCCGATGCACCGCGACCCGACCTGTGTCTTCTGCAAGATCATTGCCGGCGAGATTCCGTGCCGCAAGGCGTACGAGGACGACGAGCTGCTCGTCTTCCACGACATCGCCCCCTGGGCGCCGGTGCACGTGCTGGTCATTCCGAAGGAGCATATCGGCACCTTCTATGACGTCACCGACGCCCATACGGCGATGCTCGGCCGGATGATGGCGCTGGCCCCCCGCCTGATGCGCGAGCAGGGCGTCACCGGGGGATTCCGCACCCTGGTGAACACCGGCCCGGACGGGCGCCAGGAAGTACCGCACCTCCATGTGCACGTCATGGGGGGTCCCCGTCCGTGGGCGAAGGGCTGACCTAGAATCCGGCCCAATTCCTCATCGAAAGCGCAATCATGGGTTCATTCAGTGTCTGGCACTGGCTGATCGTCCTGCTGATCGTGGTGGTCATCTTCGGCACGAAGAAGCTGCGCAACATCGGCAGCGATCTCGGCGGTGCGGTCAAGGGCTTCAAGGATGGCGTGCGCGACGGCACGGCCTCGCCGGAAGAACCGGCGGCGCCCGCCAAGCAGGTCAGCAACGCCCGCAACGTCGATTCCGGAACGGTCGACGTCGAAGCGAAGACCAAGTCGTAAGCGCCTGAATCGCGCCGCGGCCGCGACGCGCTCGCCATGATCGACTTCGGCTTCGACAAGCTCGCCCTCATCGGCGCCGTGGCTTTGATCGTCATCGGCCCGGAAAAGCTGCCGCGCGTCGCCCGCACCGTCGGCACGCTGATCGGCAAGGCGCAGCGCTATGTCGCCGACGTCAAGGCCGAGGTCAACCGCTCGATCGAGCTCGAAGACCTGAAGAAGATGAAGACCCAGTTCGAGGAGGCGGCGCGCGACGTCGAGCAGTCGGTCTCGAGCGAAATCAACCAGACGACCAGCGACCTGCAGTCCGCCTGGCAGCCGCCACTCGAACAGACGATGCCACCCAACAGCGGCCAGCACGACGGCCTGACGCCGCCGCCGCAGTACCGGCATCCGAAGAAGAACTGGCGCCTGAAGCGCGGCGCGCTGCCGCAGTGGTACAAGCGCCAGGCCGGCATCCGCGGCAAGGCGCAGTCCGGCGCCGCCCGCGTGGCCCGCTTTCGTCCCAGGCGGCTCGGCGCGTGAATGAAGCCCCCACGCTCACTGCGTTCGCTGCCCCCCGGGGGGGCGCGGCCGGGCTTGGGGCGGCCCGGCGTCCCGCCGGCGGCCAATGAGCGCTGACGGGAAGCCCGAGGACGAGCTCGCCGGCACCGAGCAGCCGTTCGTCTCGCACCTCGTCGAGCTGCGCGACCGCCTGATCCGCGCCGCGATCGCCGTCGGCATCTGCTTCGGCGTGCTCTCGTTCTATCCCGGCCCGGGGGCGCTCTACGACCTGCTCGCGGCGCCGCTGGTCTCGCACCTGCCCGCAGGCGGCACGCTGATCGCCACCAACGTGATCTCGCCCTTCCTCGTGCCGCTCAAGATCACGCTGATGGCCGCCTTCCTGGTCGCCTTGCCGGTGGTGCTCTATCAGGCCTGGGCCTTCGTCGCGCCGGGCCTCTACATGCACGAGAAGAAGCTGGTGCTGCCGCTGGTAGTCTCGAGCACCCTGTTGTTCTTCCTCGGCATCGGCTTTTGCTATTTCTTCGTCTTCGGCAAGGTCTTCACCTTCATCCAGGCGTTCGCGCCGAAGAGCGTCTCGGCGATGCCGGACATCGAGGCCTACCTCAGCTTCGTGCTGACGATGTTCATCGCCTTCGGGGCTGCCTTCGAGGTGCCGATCGTCGTCGTCGTGCTGGCACGGATCGGCATGGTCAGCATCGAGCGGCTGAAGGCCTTCCGCAGCTACTTCATCGTCCTGGCGTTCATCATCGCCGCGATCCTCACGCCGCCGGACATCGTCTCGCAGCTGGCGCTGGCGATCCCGATGTGCCTGCTCTACGAAGTGGGCATCTGGGCGGCGGTGCTGTTCATCAAGCACACCCAGCCGCCGGCCGAAGAGAAGGCGGCCTCCTAGGCCAGGCGGCCTTCGCCTGCGCCGCCCGGGCGGCTACTGCTGCATCGGCCGCGACTTCGGCCGCTGCGCCACCGTCACCTTGACGTCGAGGGCGCTGTCGCCGCGCTGTACCCGGATCGTCGCCGTCTCGTGCGGCTTGAGCGCGGCCACGGCGTTGAGCAGCTGCGGCGTGTTCGCGACCGGCGTGCCGGCAATCCGGGTGACGACGTCGCCGGGCCGCAGGCCCCCCTCGCTCGCCGGTCCCGCCTGGACCACGCCCGTGATCAGCACCCCCTGCGTCACCGAAAGGTCGAGCGTCTTAGCGATCTCGGGCGTGAGGTCGCGCGGCTCGACGCCGATCCAGCCGCGCGTCACCTGGCCGTCCTTGATCAGGCCCTCCATCACCTGGCGGGCGGTCGTCACCGGAATGGCGAAGCCGATGCCGAGGCTGCCGCCGCTGCGCGAGTAGATGGCGGTGTTGATGCCGAGCAGGTTGCCGTTGACGTCGACCAGCGCGCCGCCGGAGTTGCCGGGGTTGATCGCTGCGTCGGTCTGGATGAAGTTCTCGAAGATGTTGATGCCGAGCGAGTTGCGGCCGAGCGCGCTGACGATGCCCGAGGTCACCGTCTGGCCGACGCCGAACGGGTTGCCGATCGCCAGCACCACGTCGCCGACCTGCAGCCGGTCGGCGTCGCCGAAGGCGATCACCGGCAGCTTGTCGAGGTCGATCTTCAGGACCGCGATGTCCGATTCCGGATCGGTGCCGATGGTCCTCGCCTTGGCACTGCGGCCGTCGCCGAGCAGCACCTCGACGTCGTCGGCGCCCTCGATCACGTGGTTGTTGGTGAGCAGGTAGCCGGCGGTCGAGACGATCACGCCCGAGCCGAGGCCGACCTGGCGCTCTTCGGGCAGCTGCCGCGCCCGGTCGCCGAAGAAGTAGCGGAACATCGGATCGTCGTTGCGCGGTCGCTGCGGCGCCCGGCTGGCGGTGATGCTCACGACCGCCGGGGAGGCCCGCTTGGCGGCGACGCTGTAGCCGGTGGCGGCCGTGCCCGGGCCGATCAGCGCCACGTTCTGCACCGGCGCGGGCAGCGGCACGATCGCCGCCGTGGGTCGCGCCAGCGGGTCGTTGCCGCGGCCCAGCCATTGCGGCTTCAGCGTCGCGACGACGAACAGCAGCGCGACCGCGACGGTCACGGTCTGGGAGAACAGGAGCCAGGCTTTGCGCATCGGTTCGGCGAAGGATCGGAACGATTATCGGACGCCCGCCGCGACGACAATGACGCAATGGCTTCCACCGCGCCGCTGCCGCTGGCGATCACCATGGGCGATGCCGCCGGCATCGGCCCGGAGATCATCGCCCGGCTGTTCCAGCGCGGCGAGGCGGCGGGGGCGTTCGTCGTCGGCGATGTCGCCGTCATGCGGGGCGCTGCCGGCATCGTCGGCGGCCTGCTGCCGGTCGCCCGGCTCGAGGACCCCGGGCAGCTCGCGGACGTGCCGCCCGACTGCCTGCCGGTACTCCAGGTCGAGGGCCTGCCGGCCGATCTGATGTCGGCGCCAGTCGGCCGCGTCGACGCCCGCTGCGGCCGGGCCGCGGCGGCCTCGATCGAGCGGGCGGTGCGGCTGGTGCAGCAAGGGCAGGCGTCGGCCATCGTCACCGCGCCGATCCACAAGGAGGCGCTCGCCGCCGCCGGCGTGCCCTACCCGGGCCACACCGAGATGCTGCAGGCGCTGGCGGCCGACGGCGGCAAGGCGCCGCCGGTGCGCATGATGCTGGCCAACGACGAGCTGCGCACGGTGCTGGTGACGATCCACCTGTCGCTGCGCAAGGCGATCGACGCGGTCACCTTCGACGCGGTGCTGGAGACGATCCGGATCGCCCACGCGGCGGCGGTGCGCCAGGGCCTGGTGCGCCCGCGCATCGCCGTCGCCGGCCTCAACCCGCATGCCGGGGAGGGCGGACTCTTCGGCGAGGAGGAAGCCACCGTGATCGCGCCGGCGATCGCGGCGGCCCAGGCCGAGGGCATCGATGCCAGCGGCCCGCACCCGCCCGACACCGTCTTCATGCGCGCCCGCAACGCCCCGGATCACGCGGGCGAGTTCGACCTGGTCGTGGCCATGACCCACGACCACGGCCTGATCCCGGTGAAGTACCTCGGCGTCGAGCACGGCGTCAACGTGACGCTCGGGCTGCCGTTCGTTCGCACCAGCCCCGACCACGGCACCGCGCTCGACATCGCCGGCCGCGGCATTGCCGATCCGGCCAGCCTCGGCGCCGCGGTGCGGATGGCCCGCGCGCTGGCCGCGGGCGGCGGCGCTGTCAGTGCTTCGTCGGCGCCTTGAGCGCGGCGAGCTGCTTGCGCGCCCGTAGCGTCGCCCGCTCCATGAGGTAGGCGCTCTCGACGGCGCGAAAGCGCCCGGTCTCGCACATCCGCGCCAGCATGCGCGAGGTCATCGAGATCGTCTCCTGGTGCTTGCCGCCGCGGGTGAAGACGAAGAAGCTGCGCCCCGAGCTGACGTGGGCGAGGCGGACCTTCTGCCATTCGTCCTTCAGGTGCATCTGGTAGGCGAAGCCGAGCTTGATGTGATCGATGAGCTGCGGACCCTTGATCGGCTCGCCGGCCTCGCCCGAACCCGAGGTCTCCGGGCCGAGCTGGCTTTCCACGTTGGGGTCGAGCACCGCGGCGACCGAGGCCGACACCGGCTCGGCCGGCTGCAGCTCGTCGCCCAGGTCGATGTCGACGGCGCTGGCGTCGACATCGTTCGACCAGTCGACGGCGGCCTCGGGGACGAAGCCGACCTTCTGCGCCTCTTCGGCCGTGAAGCGCTTCTCTATGACTTCGTCGGCCACCTCCTTGATCGGCTCGGTGCGGCCGAAGGTATCGCTCGCCGGCACCGGGATGGCGAAGATCCCTTCGAGCTGCTTGACCTTCATGTTGTGGTCGAGCTCGGTCAGCGGCTGGCCCTTGAGCGACTCGGCGTGCGCCGGCAGCAGCTTGGAGAAGAACTCCTTCTGCGCCGCCTCGGGCCAGCCGATCAGCTTCATGCCTTCGTTCAAGTCCTTCATCAGCGGCGGCAGCTGCATCAGGAACTTCTTGCGGAACATCGGCGAGCCCTTGGGCTGCACGCTCATCACCAGGTCGGTGCCGACCCGCCGGTAGCGGCGCGCCCGGTCGGAATCGGGGCCGTCGCGCCGCACCGCCAGCACCAGTGCCTGGCTCCACACCTGGGCCAGGAAGTCCTGCAGGTAAGGCGGCAGCGCCATCGGCGCGAGCGCCGACTGCAGCTGCAGCATGTAGCGCTGCTGGACGCGCAGCTCGGACTCCTTGGCCTCGAGCGTGGTGACCGCACCGGACTTCTGCTCGATCTCGCCCTGGCTCTGGTCGGCGATGAAGTTCTCGAGCTCGGTGACCTTGGCGGCGTAGAGCTCGATCTGGTCGAAGTCGCCTTCGATGATCTCGTCGACCAGCTTTCTGACCCGCTGCAGGAATAGCGCGCCGGGGCCTTCGTCGAAGTCGTCGAAGGCGTTGGCCAGCGAGGCGATGCGGTTGATGAAGCGGCGCACTGGATGGCGCCGGGTCGAGAAGAAGCTCGAGTCGTTGAGGGCGACGCGCAGCACCGGCAGCTGCAGGCGGGCGATCTCGCGCGCCATCTGCGGCGACACCCGCGAGTCGGACAGGATCTGGTCGAACAGGCTGCCGACGACGTCGATCACCATGTGATCGAGCTTGCCGGTGGAGGCCTGGATCAGCTCCTCGCGATGGGCGCGGATCAGGTTAACCGCCATCATGCCGGTCAGGCCGTCGCTGTACTGGGTGCCGCCACCACCGCCACCGCTGCCGCCGACGCCTCCCCCACCCCCGCCACCACCGCCACCGCTGCGCACGCCCTCACCGCCGGTGATCGGGGCGTTGCGCGAGGTCTGCGTCCCGAGCGCGGGCCGGCCGCCGCTGCCGCCCGGATCGAATCCCGCAGGCAGGCCCCCGCCATAGCCGGTGCCGGCGTAGCCCGCCGGCCCGCCGCCATAGCCGCCCGGGCCGTGGCCGCCGGAATGGCCGAAGCCGCCGCTTCCGGGATAGCCGCCGGCGGCGGAGACGTCGCCGCCACCGCCCGGGTATCCGCCACCACCCCCGCCCCCGCCGGGGTAGCCGCCACCGCCGCCGCCAGGGTAGCCGCTACCTCTGCCACTGGGATAGCCGCTTCCTCCACCGCCGAATCCGCCGCCAGTTCCACCGCCGCCGAACCCACCGCCGCCGTGTCCGCCCGCGGACCGGCCGTGCAAGCCCACCGGTCCGAACTCTTCGGCGTGCGACACGGCCGTGAGGCGGCGCAGCAGGGTCATGAGCTGCTGGTCGGCCGCCGACGGGTTGCCGCGCGGCTGCCCGCCGCCGCCACGGCCCGCGGGACCCCGCGGCACCGGCATCGGATCGCGGATGCTGTCCGGGGGGGGCCGGTCGGGGAATGCGGTCGCCAGCGCACGCCGGTGCGCGGCGAGCAGGTCGAGGTCGCTGGCGCCGGAGGAGGTCTCGTCGAGGTCGCCGTGGCCGCTGCGGGTGGAGCTGCGGCCGTCGCGCGGCAGGGTCGCGTAGCCCGAGTTGGCGGCACCGTAGATCTGGTTGCCCGGGCCCTCGACCGTGCGCACCGTCAGGTGCACCGGCTGGATGCCGCGCTCCTGCAGCATCTTGATGATCTGCGAATAGCACTCGGGCATCGCCTGGGCCACGTTCTGCCCGAGCTCGCGGGTGTAGATGCGGCGATGGTCGCGGTCGCCCGACAGCGATTCGATGCCCCGGTTCAGTGCGGCGCCGATGATCTCGGGGCGCAGCGGATTGCGCTCGTCGTCGGCGCGGCCGAGCCCGAGCAGCGAGCCCATGTAGGCCGCCAGGTCGCGCAGCTGCCAGTCGCACTCGTGCGAGATCAGCTGGCCGAGGCGGACGTGGTTCATTTGCGTCTCGACCTCCTGGACATCGACCAGGCTGAGCGATTCCCAGTCGGCCGATTCGAGCTTTCGCTTGTGGTCGACCTGCGGCGCGAGGTCCTTGGCGACGCGCTCCCGCAGCGCCTCGTGGAAGGCGCTCTGGAACATGCCCATGTTGCGACGCAGCTCCTGCATCGCGTTGAAGATCATCTCCCGCTCGGCCGCCCGGGTGGTGTTCTGCGCCTGCATATCGAGGCCTTCCGCCGCGCGCATCGCGGCCGACGTGGCCGCCGTCCGGATAAGGTTCATGGCCGCGTCGAGCGCGGCCTGTACGCGTGGTTCGATCGGATTCATCTCGGGCGTGATGCGCTGCGCCGGGCGGCGGCGCGCGCAGGGGGACCTCTATACAGGCGAAGTTCCTCCAAGTATGGGGCTAAAGAACCGGGCAAACGCGGCACTGCGTCACGCTCGGCGACCGATGGCATGGCCCGGCGGACTTGCCTCGGGCCCCTTCAGCGCCTGAGGGCGTCGCGGATCTCGCGCAGGAGGACCGTGTCCTCGCTGGGCGCGGGCGGCGCCGGTGGCTCGGCACGCCGCAGCCGATTGATCTGCCGGACCATCATGAAGATGACGAAGGCGAGGATGATGAAGTTGACGCAGACGGTGATGAAGTTGCCCCACGCCAGGATCGGCACGCCGGCCTTGCTCAGCGCCTCGTAGGTCATCGGACCGGCGTAGCCCGGCGGGGCCGGGGCGAGGAGCACGAAGTAGTTGGAGAAGTCGAGCCCGCCGGTGACCCTGCCGATGATCGGCATGATGATGTCCTTCACCAGCGAGTCGACGATCTTGCCGAAGGCTGCGCCGATGATGACGCCGACCGCCAGGTCGACGACGTTGCCCTTGGCCGCGAACTCCCTGAACTCGGTTGCCAGTCCCATGCATGTTCCTCCGTGCCGTGGCCCGAGTATTGCCTCGGCCTCGGCGAAGTCAAGCCAGGGGACTGCGCACCCGGTCCGGAGTCGTCGGTCTTGACAGCACCGCTAGAATGTCGGGTTGACTTCTCGCGTCTCGTACGGGCGTCATCAAGGAACGGATCAGCATGAGTGAGCAGAAGATCGACGGTGGCAAGCGCACCTGGATCATCGCGTCGGGGTGTGCCGGCGCTGTCGGTGCCGGCTTCGTCGCCGTCCCCTTCGTCAGCAGTTTTCAGCCTTCGGAACGTGCCCGGGCCGCAGGCGCCGCCGTCGAGGTCGACATCGGCGGCATCAAGCCGGGCGAGAAGCTCACGGTCGAGTGGCGCGGCAAGCCCGTCTGGATCGTCCGCCGCACGCCCGAGCAGCTTGCCGAGCTGCCCAAGCTCGACCCGCTGCTCGCCGACCCGAAGTCGAAGCGCAATGCCGACGAGCTGACGCCCGAGTACGCGCGCAACGAGGGCCGCTCGCGCAAGCCGGAGTACCTGGTGGTGGTCGGCATTTGCACCCACCTCGGCTGCTCGCCGAGCGACAAGTTCGTGGCCGGCCCGCAGCCCTCGCTGCCCGACAACTGGGCCGGCGGCTTCCTCTGTCCCTGCCACGGCTCGACCTTCGACATGGCCGGCCGGGTCTTCAAGGACAAGCCCGCGCCCGACAACCTCGAGGTGCCGCCGCACATGTATCTCTCCGACAGCCGCCTCCTCATCGGCGAAGCGAAGCAGGCCTGAGCCCGCTTTCACTGCATCCACGCCGAACACGAGGAGCCCGACTCATGGCCGAATTCCAAACCGCACCCACCGGCGCCGGCACGGGTCAGAAGCTTCTGACCTGGATCGACAACCGCTTTCCGCTGAGCAAGCTGTACCAAGACCACCTGTCCGAGTACTACGCGCCGAAGAACTTCAACATCTGGTACGTGTTCGGCGGCCTGGCGACGCTGGTGCTGGTGATGCAAATCCTCACCGGCATCTTCTTGACGATGCACTACAAGCCCGACGCCGCCAAGGCGTTCGAGTCGGTCGAGTACATCATGCGCGACGTGCCGTGGGGCTGGCTGGTGCGCTACATGCACTCCACGGGCGCGTCGGCGTTCTTCATCGTCGTCTACCTGCACATGTTCCGCGGCCTGATCTACGGCAGCTACAGGAAGCCGCGCGAGCTGGTCTGGCTGTTCGGCTGCGGCATCTTCCTCTGCCTGATGGCCGAGGCCTTCATGGGCTATCTCCTGCCCTGGGGCCAGATGAGCTACTGGGGCGCGCAGGTGATCGTCAACCTGTTCTCGGCGGTGCCCTTCATCGGCCCCGACCTCTCGCTGCTGATCCGCGGCGACTATGTCGTCGGCGACGCCACCCTGAACCGCTTCTTCAGCTTCCACGTGATTGCCGTGCCGCTGGTGCTGCTCGGCCTGGTGGCGGCGCACATCATCGCCCTGCACGAGGTCGGCTCGAACAACCCCGACGGCGTCGAGATCAAGGCGACCAAGAACGAGAAGACCGGCCTGCCGCTGGACGGCATCCCGTTCCATCCGTACTTCACCGTCCACGACATCTATGTCGCCGCGGTGTTCCTGTTCATCTTCAGCGCGGTCGTGTTCTTCGCGCC
>Ga0068868_100000967_pt1 | contig 19549 bp, 25 predicted proteins | sample KBSMisM42_FD_64660 | JGI IMG/M metagenome (GOLD analysis project Ga0068868, IMG submission 64660) | Miscanthus rhizosphere microbial communities from Kellogg Biological Station, Michigan, USA - KBS Miscanthus M4-2 | ecosystem: Host-associated > Plants > Roots > Rhizosphere > Soil ...
CCCGCCGCTCCTCGTGCTCGACGAGCCCACGGCTCACCTCGACGACGCCCGCGCCTCGCAGCTCTTGGGTGACATCGCGGGCATCGCGAAGGACGGTTGCGCCGTCGTGACGGCCACCCACGACGCCCGCGTCACGGCCGCGCCTGGCGTTTCGCGCATCATCGAGGTCGAAGACGGGCATATTTCGGCGGTAAAGTAGAAAGCGTGCAGCACCTCGAGCCGTGGGTCGTCCTCCGCGTCATCGCGGGCCTCGTGGCGACGGCGCTGCTCGTTCGCGCGAGCTTCACGGCGCTCACCGTGATCCGAAAGTTCGACGTGATGCGCGCGACCGAAGGCCAGCTCGCGCTCGAGCGACGCGTGGAGCTCGCCGCGACGTTCGTTCGCGTCGGCGCCGTCGCGCAGGTCGTGGCGCTTCTTCTCTCCGCGCTCGCCGCCGACAAATTGAGCCGCGGCATTCGCGGCGCGATGTGCGCATATGGAACGTTCTCGTCGAGCCCGTGGGGCTTCCGCGCGCTCTTCGTTTCCGTGCTCGCTGCGCTCGCGGCCGGCACGCTCGCCCAGCTCTTCGCGTTCGACGCGCGCGTGCGCTCGATGGATCTCGCGCGCCCGCTCGCGTGGGCGACGATCGCCGTCGCGCCGCTCGCCGTCGCCGATCTCGCGCTGCAGGTCGTCTTTCTTTCGGATCTGGATCTCAGCGTCGTAGCTTCGTGTTGCTCGGTGCAGCTCGACGCCGTCGGGTCCGCACGCGCCGTGACCACGTCCGGCCCGCGCGCGCTCTCCGTCATCCTCGCCTCCATTGCGGGCGCGTCGTGCATCGCCCTCGCGATCCTTTGTGCGCGCCGCCCGCGCCGCGCGCTCGCCGTCATCACGGGCGCCATCGCGTGCGTCGCTCTCCCGCTCGGCATGGCCGCGGTCATCCTCCAGGTCGCGCCGTACGCCTTCGAGGTGCCGCAGCACCACTGCCCGTTCTGTCTCCTGCGCGGCGACGTCGCGTATGTCGGTTACCCGCTGTTCGGCGCGATGCTCCTCGGCGCGATTTGGCTCTTCGGCGCGGCGTGCTCGGCGATGTTTGTGCGCGCGAACGTGAAAGACACGTGGGCGGGCTTCGCCTCTTCGCGATTCAAGCGCGGCGCGATCGCATGGGCCATCTGCGCTGCGATGTGCTTCGTGCCGATCGCGCGCTGGGCGATCGTCTCGAATGGAGCATCGCTCTTCCCATGAAGCGACTCGCGCTCACGTTGATGCTCCTCGCGTGCAAGACGGCCGACCCGCGCTGCGCCCATTGCGGCATGAAGATCGAGCCGGCGAGCCCGTTCGCGGCGCAGCTCGATGAAAAGAAATTCGACACGCCGCGGTGCGCGCTCACCGAGTGGCTCTCCGCCGGCAAGCAAGGCACGGTGCGCGTGCAGGACTATTACGATCGCGCCCAGCATCCGGCGAGCGACGTTCGCTTCGTCACGGGCAGCGACGTCGTCGGTCCGATGGGCGCCGAGCTCGTCCCCGTCGACGCCGCGCGCGTCGGCAAGTTCCAGAAAGACCACGGCGGCACGCGCGCGCTCGCGCTCGCCGACATCGACGAAAAGGCGCTCCAACCATGACCACGACCCCGACCCAAACCGAGCTCTCTCCGCGCATGCGCCGCATGCTCGAAATCGTCTACGCCGTCGACGGCGTCGCCGCCGCGCGCGTATGGCAATGGCCGGCGGAGAACGGCTTGAAACGCATCGCCGTCGCCGTCCGGCCATCACCGAGAGCGAGCCCGCAAGAGCTGATCCAACGCGTCGAGGCGGCAGTCAGTGGACTGCGCGAGCCCGACGAGTCTTGGGAGTTCGGTCTTCTCGAAACTTGAGAAGAATCAGATTCAGTTGACGAAGATCGACTCGATCTCGGTCTTCACTTGCTCTTCGGTCTGACCGCGCGAGCACGCGATCTCTTTCACGATGAGCGTGCGCGCCATGTCGAGCATCGAGCGCTCGCCGAACGAGAGCTGCTTGTCCGTCTTCAAACGGTACAAATCGCGGAGCACCTCGGCGACGTCGTAGATCGAGCCCGTCTGGATCTTCGCGCGGAAGTTCCTGTAGCGGCGGTTCCACGTCTGCTTGTCGAACGAGATCGTGCGCTCGCGGAGGATGTCGAAGATCTCTTCGATTTCCTGCTCGCCGACGAGTTGGCGGAGGCCGACGTTCGAGGCCGTGGCGACGGGAATTTTCACCGTCTTCTGGTTCTTGTCGAGGATGCGTACTTCGTAAAACTTCTGACGCGCACCTGCGATGTCGAGCTCTACGATTTTGACGATCTCACCGACGCCGTGCGCCGGGTAAACCGCCTTGTCGCCGACCTTGAACTTGACGTCCGTTCCAACTTGCATGGCGTCTCCTTTGGACAAAAACCATCCCGACACTCTGCAGTTACAACCAGAGCGTGAGATTGCCGATGAGCCGTCGTTCGTAACGTTCGAATCGCGGCTAGAGCAACAGGCACGCGCACTCTAGTTTCTCGGACCCCCTCTTGTCAAACAAATGCCGGCCTTGTTCATTGATACAAATCAATAAGGTGTGCTTTTGTGACCATGCACGTTTGGGGCGGCTGCGCTCGGCTCGTGGCGTTCATGAGGGAGGCGCTTGCGCACGAACGGACTGCGACCATCGAGCGCCCGCTCAATTGGCTGGGCGCACGGTTTTTGCTGAACGTTCGGCGTGGCGACTCTTCCGCTGGAACCCCTGACCATCGTCGAAGATGACAACGGCGAAGCCATGCTCGCTGATGCCAACAAGCGCGTGGGCACGACGCTACGTGGCAAGTGGACCCTCGAGCGCCTGATCGGAATCGGCGGCATGGGCGCCGTGTACGAGGCGCGCCACCGGAACGGCATGCGCGGCGCGGTGAAGGTCCTCGATGTGGCGATTTCGCGCACGAAAGATTGTCGCAGCCGCTTCCTGCGCGAAGGACGGATGGCGAACGAGGTCTCGCACATCGGCGCCGTGCGCGTGCTCGACGACGACGAGACGGAGGACGGCAGCGCGTTCCTCGTGATGGAGCTCCTCGAGGGCGCCACGCTCGATCAGCTCGCGATGGAAAAAGGCGGAGCCTTGCCGCCGGAGAAGGTCCTCGAGCACGCCGCGCAAGTGCTCGACACGCTCGCCGCAGCGCACGAGCGCGGCATCGTCCACCGAGACATCAAGCCCGAGAACTTGCTGCTGACGAACGAAGGCGTCGTGAAGATCCTCGACTTCGGCATCGCGCGGTGGAACGCGCTCGGCGAGTCGCAGCGCGTGACGCAAGCGGGCGAGCCGATCGGCACGCCGGCCTTCATGCCGCCGGAGCAAGCTCGCGGTCATTGGCGCGCCGTCGACGCGCAGAGCGACGTCTATTCGCTGGGCGCGACGATGTTCACGCTGGTGACGGGCGCGCCGGTGCACGACGACGCGACGACCGTGGCAGAGCTGCTCGTGTCGGTCATCACCAAGCCTGCGCGACCCGTGAAGCAAGCCGGCGAAGTGCCGGACGTGCTCGCGGAGGTCATCGACACGGCGCTCTCCTACGACAAGCGCGGGCGCTACGCCGACGCGCTCGAGATGCGCCGCGCGGTCGAAGCGGCGTACGTCGAGCTGACGGGGAAGCCCATCCCCGCGACGCCGGTGCCGGCGCCGAAGGCGAGCGACGCGATCTCCATGACGACCTCCACAGGCGCGCGCCGACGAAGGATGGTGACGACCGTCGGCCATCGCATGCGCCGCGCACCGATGATCGCGGCCTTCGCGATCCCGTGTGCGGTCGTTTTTGCCTGCGTCGCAGTCGTGAACGCGAACGCCCGGACGCGCACGACCGTAGCCGCGCCCGCGCCGCAGGTCGCGCATCAGGATTCGCTCGAGATCCCGCCGCCGCCGCCGATCGAGGCGGTCGCCGCGCGCGATACCGACGACGACGAGAGCGAAAGCACGCCCGTCACGAAGACGATGTCTGCGCGCCCGACCCCGCCGCCGCTCTCTCCCACGCCGGCGAACGTCTCGCGCGTGAGCGAGCAGAACAAACCGGTGGTCAGCCCGCTCTCGCGGCGAAGCTCGCTCTACGACCGGCGGATGTGACCATGAGGGGGACGTCGATCTTCGCACTCGCGTTCGTTCTCTGCTCGGCGACGGCAGCTCGAGCAGACGAGCGCGCCGCGGTCGACGCGGAGATGCTCTTTCGCGAAGGCCGGCGCGCGGCGGACATGGGAAATTTCGCACTCGCGTGCGAGAAGTTCGAGGCGAGTCACAAGGCGCAGCCCGCGCCGGGGACGCTCTTGAACCTCGCCGACTGCGAAGAGTCGCGCGGCCAGCTCACGCACGCGTGGCACGACTTCCTTGCGCTCGCGGACGCGCTCCCCGAGACCGACGAGCGTAAGGCCGTGGCGCTCGAACGCGCGCGCAGCCTCGAGCGGTCGATGCCGCGCCTTCGCGTGCGTCTCGCGCGAGCTTCGTTCGACGCGCGCGTGTTCCGCGACGGCGTGGAGCTCGGCGAGATGACGCTCGGCGTCGCCCTCCCCGTCGATCCTGGCCGCCACTTCGTCACCGTGCGAGAGCCGGGTTTTCACGAGCGCTCCTACACGATCGTCGTCAAGCGCAACGAGGAGCGCGATCTCCAGGTCGAGCACGGCGCGGCTTCGCAAGGCGCCGATCCGAAGCGCGCCATCGGCTGGACGATCGGCGGCATCGGCGTGGCGTCGCTCGCGGCGGGCGCGATCACCGGCGTCTTCGCGCTGACGAACCTGTCGGCGAGCAACGCGCAGTGTCCGGGCGGCAAGTGCACCGACCCGAAGGGCGTGGCGCAGCATGATCAGGCGCGCAATTTCGCGATCGCGAGCGACATCCTCCTCGCCGTGGGCGCCGCGCTCGTCGTGACCAGCATCGTCGTGCTCGTGACGTCGCACGGCAAGCGCAGCATCCCCACCGCGCTCGCGGCGAGGTTCTGATGCGGTCACTCTTCGCGCTCGTGCTGTCCGGTTGCACGCTCGTCGTCGGTAGCGATCCCAACGTGGACACGACCACGGACGCAGGCGTCGACGCTACGCCCGCCGAGGACGCCTCCAAGCCGCCCAAAGACGAACCGAAAGACGCACCGGTCTACGACGCCGGAACGGAGGCGGCGCAGGCATGCGACGCGGCCGCCTGCAACGCCGCGAAGGAGGTCTGCAAGAAGGCGTGCTCGTCGAAAGCGAAATCGTGCAACGACGCGTGCGACGACGACAAGGCCTGCCACGATCTCTGCAACAAGGAGCTTGGGGCGTGCAACATGGCCTGCCTCACGACGTGCCTTCAGTGCGTCATGGGCTGCGGGACGTGCGGCCCTTAGCGAGCTCTTCGGCGAGCCCCCAGCGCACGCCGCGGTCCGACACCACGATCGATTTCGCTTCGAGCCTGTCCATCACGGCGAGCGCGATGAGCCCGCCTGCGACGATCACGTCCGCGCGCTTCGGCTCGAGGCCGCGCGCCTTCTTGCGTTCTTCGAGCGGCATCGCTGCGAGGCGCTCGACCACTTCCGCGAGCTCGGCGCGCGTCATGACGTGGCCGTGCACACGCGCGCCGTCGTAGGGATCCAGCGAGAGCGCGACCGCCGCGAGGGTGGTCACGGTGCCCGCGATACCGACGATATCGCCCCAGCCCGACCACACCTTTTCGTCGGTGGCGAACGCCGCTTCGATCGCGCGCGTGATGGCGGCGCGGTCCTCGCCGTGACGCTCGGTGAGGCGCACGCTCCCGACGTCGAAGCTCTTCGACGCGATGATCGAGCCGCGCTCTGCGACCACGAGCTCGGTGCTGCCGCCGCCGATGTCGAACACCGTCACGCTCTCTCCGATCGAGAGGCCTCCGGTCGCGCCGTCGAACGTGAGACGCGCTTCTTCCTCGCCCGAAATCGTCCGCGCTTCGACGCCGAAGAGCTCGCGCACCTTGACGCGGATTTCTTCGCCGCCGCCCGCGTCGCGCATCGCGCTCGTCCCGACGACGCCGACGCGCTCCACGCCGAGCTCGCGCGTGACCTCGGCGTACTTCGCGAGGCACGCGTTGGTGCGCTCGATCGCAGCGGGCGCGAGCTTCCGCGCCACGTCGACGCCTTCGCCGAGCCGCGTGATGGTGGCGATCTCGCGCAATGGACGCAAAACGCCGCGATCGTCCGGGGCGGCCACCAGCAAGAGCGTGGTGTTCGTCCCGATGTCGATCGCGGCGACGCGCAACGGGGTCAGTTGATCTTCGAGATGTTGAGCATCTCTTCCACGTTCGGCTGGAGCACCAGCTCGACGCGGCGGTTGCGACCCTGCTCTTCGTTCGACTGGTGATCGACCGTGCCCGCTTGCGGGTCCGTCTCGCCGAAGCCCGACGCCGACCAGTGCTTGGTGTCGAGGCCACCGCCACCGCGCTTCTTCGGATCTTTGCTCGTCTTGTCGCCCACCGCGGTGGTCAAGAAGAGGAGGACCTGGCGCGAGCGCGCGAGCGAGAGACCCCAGTTGTCCTTGAACTGGCCCGTCGGCGGGTACTTCGCGTTGTCCGTGTGGCCGGCGACCTGGAAGTCGCGCGAGTTGAGCGTCGGGTCGGCGCGGACGACCTCCGCGACCTGGAGGAGCACTTCCTTGCCCGACTCCTTCAATTCGTCCTTGCCCGAGTCGAAGAGCACGTCGCCCGGCAGCTGGATGACCATGCGGTTGTTGCGGACGACGACCTTCAAACCGATCGCGTTGAGCTTGTCGAGGCGAGCCTTGAGATCGCGGAAGCGCTTCTCGATCGCTTCGAGCGTGTCGGCCTTCTCTTTGTATTCCCTGAGCGCCTTCTCGAGGCTCTCGGCGTTGGTCTTCGCCGCGTCGAGGTCGACGCCGAGGCGCTTCAGGTCCGCCTTCAGCTTGTCCTGCGCCGCCACCGAGTCCTCGTACTTCTTCTTGTCGTCGGCGATCTGCTTTTGCGACGCCTTCAAATCTGCCTCAGCCCGCTCACGCGCATGCACCTGCGCTTGATACTCCTCTTCCGAGTATCCGCAGCCCACGCTCATGCCCGCGAGAATCGTCGTGAATGCCACGGCGAGAAGTCCGCTCTTCATCGAGATCATTTTCATGCGCGCGACGGTAGTCGGGCGACGCGCAAGACGTCAAACCTCACCACGAACGGGCTACTTGGTGTGAAAATCACACGAAGGCCTATACAAAAAAAATCAAGTTCGTGATGATCTTTTTGTTTGACAGGTGACGTAGGTGACCATATACGTCATGTATTCACCCCACTAGGAGGGTTACGATGGCTGCTAAGAAAAAGGCAAAGAAGACCAAGAGCACGAAGAAGTCCGCTGGCAAGACCGCGAAGAAGAAGGGCAAGCGCTAGAGGAGGTCCCTCATGGCTGCCAAGAAAAAAGGCGGTAAGAAGAAGACCAAGACGACGAAAAAGTCGGCTGGTAAAACCGCCAAGAAGAAGGGCAAAGGGCACAAAGCGCCTGCAAGGTCTGCCAAAAAGCGACCTGCGTCGGCCGGCCGCAAAAAGGCGGCCTCGAAGCCGAAAGCTGCGCCGAAGCCTGCTGCACCCCCCGCTGGGGTTCCTTCGATGTTAGGAGGAGCACCTGCTTCCAGCCATGGGTTGGATGACGGGGAAGAGTAAGCCGACTCCGTCTCCAGACAGAGTTTGCTGAAAAAGCCTGAGGGCGTTCTCGAAAGAGGGCGCCCTTTGGCTTTTTTGTGTTTAGGAAGCTCCGAGGTAGAGCTTGAGCGACTCGGCCGCGCCTCGTTTGTCGAAGGGGCTTTGGGCGAGCTCCTGGCGTTTCCCGATCTGCGTCAGCAGGTTCATGAGGAAGGCGTAGAACTGCTCACACTCGGTGACGGCGCGCAGGAGCCGTTCGGGCTCGAGCAGGTCCGTCTCTTCGAGGCCGCTCATCGCGCTCATGAACGCGTCGACGCGCGGGTAATCCGCCGTGCGAAGCAGCGGGTAGCCCATCGCCTGGAAGTACGCGAGGAACTCGCGAACGAACTGGAGCGGCGGCGTTCCCGTCCAGCTCACCTCGCCGGGCTTCGTCGCGCGCGCCTTGTGGGCGAAGGCTCGGACGATCTGCGCGAACATCCAGACGTCGCGGCGGAGGCGCTCGGAGAGCTGGACGCGCGTCGTGTCGTCGTCGAAGACGCCTTGCTCGTCGAGACGAACGCCGAGCGAGCTGCCGAGGAAGAGCACGCCGTTCTGGAGCGCGGGGCGCAAGTTGCGAACCGAGCGCGCGACCGCGCTGCGCAGGACGTCGAGCGCTGGCTGCGTGTCGGGCGGCGGGAAGTCGTGCTCGAACGCGCGACGCATCTCGAGGCGAAGGTTCGCGCCGATGCCCTCGAGCGTGGAGCGCATCGACAAGAGACGCCGGCCCTCCGCGAAGAGACCGTCGAAGCGATCGATCATCTGATCGGAGGAGACCGCGAAGACGTCGCGCTCGTAACCCTCGGCCAGCACGCCGCCCGCGCGATGTCGGAGGTACATCGTGAGAGCGCGCGCGTCCGAGCGAAGGACGCTGAGCATCACGTAGACGACGCCGGTCGTGCGGCGCGAGCTCTCGTGATCGCGCACCGTGCTCTCGAGGAGCGACAAGTAGCGCAGCATGCGGAAGAGCGAGAGGAACGTGAGCGCGACGAGCCTGCGCGCGTGCTCGCCGGGCACGGTTCGCATGAGCTCGAGGATGCGCGGGTTCGAGATGCGGTCGAACTCCGGACGAAACTCGAGCGCGACGAGCGGGTTGAAATACTGGCTCTGCGCGATCTCGCGCTGCGCGACGCCTAGGAGCGCGTAAAACAGGCGAAACGGCACGCGCTGCAGTCGGCAGACGCCGCTCGTGACCTCGAGCAGGTTCGTCATCCCGTGGCGCAAGTAGAAGAGCGATTGCTCCGGCGACTCCGCCGCGGCTTGTGTGTGCGCGAGGCGCGCGCGGCCCGAGTCGTCGGGGACGACCGTCTCGAGATAGCGCTGGAAGACGAACGCGCGATCGCGCTCGAACTGGAGCGCGCGGCACAGCGCGGTGATGCGGTTCATCGCTTCGCGCGCGAGCGTGAGCGACTCGCGGAACTCCTGCGCGACCACCGGCGTTCGCCGCGCGGGGCCCGGGTGATTGCGCGGGTTCGCGAAGCACGCGAGGCCCTTCAAGAGGACCTCGAGCTCGAAGAGCATGTCTTCTTTTCGCTCCGTGGCGAGCCGCTTCACGAACTCGTCGCGCGCTTGCGCTTGTTCGCGACGGAGGCCGCGCGTGTCGCGGAGGAGCTCCTGATACGCGTCGCGTTCGCCGGGGAGGATGCTGCGCGGAGGCGCGAGCGAAGGCATCAGCGCTTCCTCTTGCCCGATTGCTGCGTCGGTAACAGACGGTCGAGCTCGCCGACGCGCTCGCCGAGGAGCTTCGCCATGACCTTGCTCGTGTCGGCGCCGCTTCGCTGCGCGAGGAGCGTGACGTCGAGCGCGATTTGCGAGGTCGCGACCTCTGCGATCGCGGGCGTGTCGCTCACGACGGCGGTGTCAGCCTCGCGCTGCTCGGTGGCGCCGATGAGCGTCGTGCGATCATCCGCGACGACGATGAGCCTGTGCTTCCAGAACGTCTCGAGCTCGGCCTCCGGCAGCTCGTACGAGAAGACGTCGCCGGGCGTCGCGCCGAGCGCCGAGTGCGAGAAGACGAGGACATACGCGCCGCGCTTTTCTGCGCGCTTGAGCTCCGGCGAGAGCTCCGCGATCTCGCGCGCCCAGCCGCTCACGGCCAAACGCTCGCTCGCGGCCCGCACGATGCGCTCGGCCTCTTCGAGGATGCGATCGTATCCGCGCACGCTGAACGCATCGGGAACGGGCGGCGCGGCGTCGAGCTTCAGCACCGCGTCCGCGAGCGTCTCCGCGGAAGCATCGAAACGCTTTCGCAACATCGACAGCAAGTCGTTCGGCGCCGCGGGAACGAATCGCTCGGGCGAGCCGGCGATCGCACGGACGGCGCCGGCCGTTTCCAGGCGTCGCAAAACGCCATAAACCGCAGATCGCGGGATCTGTGCCCGAACGCCGACCTCGTAGCCCGTGGCGGGTGACTCCGACAGAAGCGACGTGTACGCGCGAGACTCGTTCAGGCTGAACCCGAGCGCGACGAGACTCGGAACGACGCCGTTCGATGGATCCGTAGACGGGACACCACGACGTCGGGTCGATGCCATCCGTGTTACGGATACACGCCCTTGGGGTAGCTCTGCTTTTTTTTGTTCACCTCGAGCAATACCTATGTACCCTGCGTGGCGTACTTCTCGTGGGCCTCGAGCCCGCGGGATTCAATAGTCCTTGGATCCCCAAGGAAGACACACGAGGAGAACAGACATGAAGATGGGTAAGACTCTGGCAGTGACGGCGGCTTCGGGCATCTTGGTCGGACTGCTCGCCGGGTGCGGTGGTGAGAGCTCGTCGTCGGGCGGCACGACCACGCCGACCGGCGCGGGTTCGTCGGCTGCGCCGGAGGGCTCGGCGAAGAGCTCGTGCAGCGGCGCGGCGGGCGGAACGAAGACGTCGTGCAACGGCGGCGCTTCGGGCGGCACGGCGACTCCGTCGAAGAACTGATCTTCACTGCTAACGAAACGCGATGGCGCTGGGGCTCTCCTAGGAGGCCTCGGCGCTTTCGTGTATTTGGAGCTTGAAGCATGAAGTTCCGCGAGCAGCACCGCATTCCCGATCTCGGGATCGGTGTCGGCTTCAGGCCGAAGCACGCGAAGGACGTCCTCGAAGCAGGCGGCTCGAAGGACGTCGCCTGGTACGAGATCGTCAGCGAGAACTACATGGTCGGCGGCGGCCGTTTGCTCGAGAACCTCGAGCGCCTTCGCGCGAGCTATTCCGTGATTCCTCACGGCGTGTGCATGTCGATCGGCGCCGTCGAAGAGCTCGACGAAGATTATCTCGCGCGGCTGAAGAAGCTCGTGCGCGCGATCGACCCGCCGTACTTCACCGACCATCTCTGTTTCTGCAAGGCGAGCGGCCTCGATCTCCACGATCTGCTCCCGTTGCCGCACACGAAGGAGGCGATCGAGCACCTCGTGCCGCGGATTCGTCACGTGCAGCAAACGATCGAGAAGCCGTTCGCGCTCGAGAACGTGTCGAGCTACCTCGCTTACAACTCCAGCGAGATGACGGAGTGGGAGCTCATCTCCGAGATCGCCGAGAAGGCCGACTGTGGGATCTTGCTCGACGTGAACAACGTCTACGTGAGCGCGTTCAACCACGGCTTCGACGCAGAGAAATTCATCGACGGCATTCCCGCCGACCGCGTCGTGCAGATTCACCTCGCAGGCCACACCGACAAGGGCACCTACCTCCTCGATACGCACTCGGATCACGTGAAGGACGAAGTCTGGTCGCTGTATCAGCGCGCCATCCGACGAACCGGCGCCGTGTCGACGCTCGTCGAGTGGGACGAACAGATCCCCGCGTTCGACGTCTTGGCGAAGGAAGCCGCGCTCGCGAAGAAACATCGTGAAGAGGCCCTTCGATGAAGCTCCACGATCTGCAGAAGACGTTCGCGGAGGCGCTCGTCCTTCCGAAGTCGTTCGCGGAAGACGCGAAGTGGCGCGCGCGAGGCGAGACGGCCTTCACGGGCAACGATCGCGTCACGCCGATCGGCCAGCTCGACATCTATCGCGAGCAGTTCTGGATTCGTCACGTCAATTGCCTGCGGGAAGATTTCCCCGTCCTCGTCGCGCTCGTGGGCGACGAAAAATTCGAAGCGATCGTCCGGGATTATCTCGAAGTGTTTCCGCCGAAGAAGTTCCAGCTCCGTCACCTCGGCGAAAACCTCGCGGACTTCCTCGCCACACGCGACGATCAGCTCCTCGCCGATCTCGCGCGCGTGGAGTGGGCATTCATCGACGCGTTCGACGCGCCCGACGCGCAGCCGCTCGACCCGTCATCGATCAGCGCGATCTCGGAAGACGACTGGCCGAACGCACGCCTCGTATTGCATCCGTCACTCCAGCTCCTTCGTCTCGCGCACCCAGCCAACGAAATGCGCGACGCGTGGTGGTCCGACAAAGACAAGCGCCCGATCGAACGCGCCGAACGCAAGCCGACCCACGTCGTCGTCTTCCGGCACAAGGATCTCCTCCTCTACACGGAGGTGATGGAGACGCTCCCGTTCGAGATGCTCTCGCTCCTCGCGTCCGGCAAATCACTCGGCGCAGCAGGCGACGACCTCGCTGCCTCATCTGGCCGCGGTGAAGAGATCGAATCCAGCATCGGCTCGTGGTTCACGAGGTGGAGCGGCCTCGGCTGGATCTCCCGCGTCGTCCTTTGACGCAACTTTCTCTCGGCGTGACCGATGGGAGAATGTGAACCGCCAAGACGCCAAGGACGCCAAGACCAGAAGTTTTGTGGATGAGATGGCCAGCGTCCCGTTCAGCGTCCGCTACAAGAACGCCTTCGTGGGCAACGGCTTCATCGACATCTTCGTCGAGCAGCTCCTGGTCGTAGAGATCAAAGCAGTGAAGATGCTCGTGCCGATCCACACCGCGCAGGCGATTTCGTACCTCAAAGCGACCAAGCTCCCGCTCGCGTTGATCCTCAACTTCAACACACGTCTGATGCGGGATGGGATCGAACGTGTCGCCCTACGCGTCCAGTGATTTCTCGAACCCCAAATTCCGGCTTGGCGTCCTTGGCGTCTTGGCGGTTGAAATCAATCCGCGTCACACGAAGACGAAGTCAGGGGTTGTTGGTGGGCCCGTGAGGGTTGAAGTTGAAGGGGTAGTGGGCGCGGGTTTCGAAGCCGCGTGGTGACGGGGCCCACGGGATCTTCTTGATGACGTCGCCGATGCATTTGACGAGGTCGGGGTCGTGGAGATCGCTCTTCGAGTCGTCGATGCCGGTCTCGACGACGGCGCCCTTCGGGTCGAGCTTCCACGTGATGTCGACGTTGCCCTTCGCGCCGCGGTGGGTCTTCTCGTACGCGTCGTAGCAGGCGCGTGCTTCGGCGCGGTGCGTTTGGATGATCGCGTAGATGTCCTGCTGCGAACGGCCGGGGTCGCGATCGGTGGCGTTCGGCTTCGGCGTCGAGTTGCTCCCGCCGTCCAACGTCGTCGGGCCGGCGGTGGTCGTGAGCTTCGAGCCCTGGAGCTCGCCGGCGTCGCCCGTGAGGACGGTTGTCGTCGTAGTCGGGCCGGTGTTGGCAGATTGTCCCGCGTCGCTCGCGGTGTTGTCGCCGCCGCCGCCGCCTTGCGGATGGTCGACGGGTTTGTCACCACCGCCGCAGTTCAACGCCACCAGAAACGTGCAGGATGCAACGAGCTGCCTCATGCAGCGGACGGTACCATTGCTCGACTCGATTCGCACTCCGTGCTTCGATCCAGTGCTTGGCAAGCGAACTCGGAAGGGCTGGAGCCTACGAGCTGCTCATCGATCTCGCATCGGGCGGGATGGCCACGGTGTATCTCGCGCGCGCCACGGACCGCGATTTGCTGGTCGCGATCAAGCGCCCGCACAAGCACCTCGCGCAGGACAAGATGTTCCTGACGATGCTGCTCGACGAGGCGCGCGTCGCGTCGGCGATCGACCATCCGTGCGTCGTTCGAGTGCGCGAGCTCGCCTTCGAGTCGGGCGAGCCGTTCATCGTGCTCGACTACATCGAAGGGTGCGCGCTCTCCGACTTGCGCAAGGAGCTCGCGGCGGCCGATCGCGCGCTCGCGACGAAGGTCGCCGTGCGGATCATCATCGACGCGCTCGCAGGCCTTCACGCCGCGCACGAGCTCCGCGACAAAGAGACGGGCAAGCCGCTCGGCATCATCCACCGCGACATCTCTCCGCACAACGTGCTCGTCGGCGTCGACGGTACGGCGCGGGTCACCGACTTCGGCATCGCGAAGGCCGAGGACCGCCTGCAGGTGACGCGCACGCACGAGGTGAAAGGCAAGCTCGCGTACCTCGCACCCGAGCGCGTCGACAAACGGCGCACGTGCACGCAGCAGAGCGATCTCTTCTCGATCGGGATCGTGTTGTGGGAGTGCCTCGCGGGGCGTCGTCTCTTCCGAGGAGAAGAAGCGGTCGACACGCTCGAAGAGGTGATGCACGCGCCGATTCCTCGGCTGCGGCAGCTCGGCGCCAACGTGCCGCCCGCGCTCGACGACGCGATCGCGCGTTGCCTGTCGCGTGACTTGAACGTTCGATACAAAACGGCGGCCGAGCTCTCGATGGCGATCGAGCGCGCCGCGGGTCGCGGCAACATCGGGACGACGCGCGAAGTGGCCGAGGTCGTCGAGGTCGTCTTCGGCGGTCGCCTTCGCTTGCGTCACCAGCAGCTGCGCGGGGTGCTCGGGCAAGACCTGACGACGCGCGTGCTCGGTGGCTCGGGACTGCGAGAGCGTCCCGCGAACGTGACGGATCCGCTCGTGCCTTCGCCTCACCTCCTCGCGTCGATCGCACCGGCAGCGCCCACGCAGCGCTACGCGTTCGGCGGCCTGAGGGACGTCCCGCTGCGTCGCGAGCGGAGGTGGCTCGTGCCGCTCTTCGCGGGGGCGGCCGCTGGCGTCGTCATCGGGAGCGTCGGCATCGGCATGCTCGCGTCGCGTCGCGCGCAGGTCACGAATCACACGACGCCGATCACGGTGAACGCTTCGACGGAGCCCGCGCAAACGTTCTCGCCGCCGGCGAAGGCGCAATCGTCGATCGACGAAGCGGACGCCGCGACCAACTTCGAGCTCGACACGCCGGCGACCGCTCCCAATGCCGTGACCACGTCGACCGCACCCACGCGCAAGCGACTCGCGCCGATCGGAACGACGCACAACGGCTTCACGAAGCTTCGATGAAGAAGCTCGCCATCGGTGCCGTGCTCGCGTTCGGTGTCGTGCTCGCGTGGGCGTGCAGCGACGTGCAGCAGATCGTCCAGTGCCATGACATTCCGACCGGCGGCTGTCCGGTGCAAGGCGGCGTCGAGTGCGACGACCCGACGTGCGCGGCCGCGTACACGTGCAACCAGCTCGACGGCGGCTGGACGCTCGCACACACGTGCCCGGCCCACGACGCGAGCACGAAAGACACCGGCGGCGACGGCCCTTCGCCGAGCGACGCGGGCTACGACATCGACGCGCCGCCGGGCGCGTTCGGCGGACCTGGCTGCGCGATGCTCGAGCCTCCGGATTGTCCGCTCGGATACGCGCTCATCTGCAACAGCGGATGTTGCGGCTGCGAAGATCTCTACGTCTGCGACGACGGCGGATGGGATCCGTGGGGAAGCTGCAGCGACGACGCGGGCATCACGCCGCTCTGAGTCACGAAGCTTTGAGGAACGGCTCCCACTCGTCGAAGCGAGAGGGCTGCGCCATCAGGATCTGCACCGTCATCGTCCACTTCGGGCGGAAGGGCTTGCGATTGAGGCGCATGTTCGCCTCTTCGGGCGTCTTCCAACCTTTGCGGAGGTTGCAGACGCGACACGCCGTCACGAGGTTCTCCCACGTGTCGGCGCCGCCACGCGAACGCGGCAGCACGTGATCGATGTTGAGCTCGCGCAGCGGCGGGCGCTTGCCGCAGTACTGACACTGGTGCGCGTCGCGCAGCATCAAGTTGCGACGCGTGAGGCGCACCGTCGCGCGCGGCGTGCGATCGTAGCGATGCAGGTGAAGCACGCGCGGCACACGCAGCTCGCCGCCGACGACCGGGAGCCCGTCGTCCGTCTGCCGAACCGGGAGCGTGCGCCAGAGCTCGAAGTCGTACGACTCGCCGCCTTCGTCGAGCGCGTGCCCTGCGCCGCCATAGAGGAGAACGAAAGCGCGCTTCGCCGTCGTCACTTGAACAGGCTCGAAGTGACGATTGAGAAGAAGTACTGGCCTCGCGAGGACGTCTGTCATCGCCAAGAAGACAATAGCGCCGTTTCGCACGTTGGGCGAATTGAGCTACAGTTCTTTCGTCATGAGCGAAGAGCACTCGCCCGTCGTCGTCCCCACGAGGCGGCGTCGCAACCGCGATTCGGCTGAAAACGCGTCGGGAAAAGGCGTTCTCCTCGCGGTTGGGCTCGTCATGGTCGTGGTGGGAATCGTCTCGGTCGTCCTCTTCACGATGAAGGACAAGGCGATCTACTCGAAGCCCGTCGACGCGCTCCTCGCCGACAAGGCGAAATTCGTGAATCGCCCCGTTCGCGTCGAGGGAAACCTCGTCCATGGCTCGCTCGTCCATCACGAGAAGCCCTGCGAATACGACTTCACGATCGAGAAGAACGGCAGCGCGATGCCCGTGAAGTTCTCGCAGTGCGTGGTGCCCGACACCTTCCGCGACGTGCCCGGCATGGATGTCGGCGTCACGGTCGAGGGCGAGCTCCAGGCGGACAACTCCTTCCAGGCGACCACGGTGCTCGCGAAGTGCCCGAGCAAGTACGAGATGAAGAATCGCGCGGCGCAGGGCGAGAAGATGCCCCACGGCAACATCTGACGAGCGACCATGGCTGATCCGGTTCCGTGGCTCGCCGACTTCGCGATGCGCGCGGGTCTGAGCTACGAGGCCGACCCGGACGAGCGGTGGATTCGCGTCTGGGAGCCGTATGTCACGCTCCGCAACCCGCTCAGATACGAGCACGCGCTCTCGACGACGGGCCAGACGACCGCGCTCACGATCGCGCGCTTCGTCTTGCCGCCGCGCGAAGGCTACGCCGTCGGTGACGAAGGGTGGATCGCGATCGGGCAGAACGAACGAATGAAGGGCGCGCGCATCGCGGCGACAAACGATCTCGACCCGATTTATCGAGACCCCGACGTCACGCTCCCGCGCCGCATGGTCGGAGATCCGGCGTGGGACGCGGCGTTCGCCACGCACGCGCCGACCGACGCGGAGCTCGTCGTCCTCGACTCCAGCCTGCGAAAGCTCGTCCTCGGATGGCGCGCGCCGGTGCATTTCGAGATCCGCCAAGGCGGCTACATCCTCGCGCCGACGGCCCTGCGCCCCGACGCGGCTTCGCTGTCCTGGCTCGTCGACGCCGCGCGCCTGTTCGCCTCCAAGGCAGCTCGCTAGGCCCCCGGCTGGGTTTCGAACTATGCTGGCGGCACCGATGCGCGCCACTCGGAAACCGTTACTCGCTTGCTTGCTCGGCATCGCGCTCGCCGTCCCTGCGCTCGCGCAGCAAACGGGGACCGTGACGCAATATCCGGCCTGCCCGGACCCGCCCCCGAAGCTCTCGCCGGCCGAGGTCGATGCCGCGCACGCCTCGTACAAAGTCGGCGTCGAGGCCTACAACAAGGGCGCGTACGACAAGGCGCTCGACAACTTTCGCGACGCGTTCCGGCGCGACTGCAGCAAGGTCGCGCTCCTGAACTTCATCTCGCGCGCGTACGAAGGCAAGGGTGACAAGGCCGAAGCGATTCACGCGCTCGAGGTCTATCTGCAGCGCAACCCGAAGGCCGATGACGCCGACGACATCCAGACGCGCATCACGAACTTGAAGGCGCAGCTCGCGCAATCGACGACGAACACCGCGACGGCGACGACGAGCGCGCCGACCGTGACGGCGACGGCCACCGTGACGGCGACGGCAACGGCGACGGCGACCGCCACCGAAGAGACGCGCGGTCACGGTGTGGCTCCGTGGATCGTGTTCGGCGTGGGCGTCGCTGCGGCGGGCGCGGGCGCCGTCATGATCGGCGTCGGGCAGGGCAAGGTCTCTCAATCACGCGACGGGTGTGCGAAGAATGGCGACGGCTCGTACACGTGCGCGTCGCCGACGACGAAAGACGGCGAGCTACGCAGCTCGCTCAACACGGACGGGACGACGCTCTCGAACGTCGGCTTGATCGTCGGCGGTGTGGGTGTCGCCGCGATGATCGGCGGCTTGATCTGGCACTTCGTCGAGCCGACGGGCCCGAACAAGGTGTCGCTCATGCCGACGTTCGCGCCGGGTTACGCGGGCGTCTCGCTCGGCGGACGTTTCTGAATCAAGGGTTCCAGACGAGGCCGGCGTAGCGCGCGGCGAAGTCCGCGCCGAAGAGGCGCGCGATGATCTTGCCGGCACGTCCGTTCGCGCGAAAGACGTCGGCGGCTTTTCGTGACGCCGCGGCGTTCGCGGTCGCGTCACCCGTCGTGCCCGCGCGAAGAGTCCCGTCGAGCCAGCGCTCCACGTAGCGCACGAGCGCGTGCTGCACCACGTGCCCGCGACCAGGCGCAGCTCCGACTTGCGCGCCGGCACCCGACGAGACGCTGTCGAGCCACTCGGGGACGCGCTTTCGGCGCACGGCGCTCGCGACGGCGGCGTCGAGCGTTTGCGAGAGCGGCTTGCGGAAGAGCGCGTCGAACTCGCCTGCGGTCGATCCGCACGCGTCGAAGAACGCGCGCGTGACGCCGTTCGGAAGGACGCGCACGTCCGCGAGGAGCATCGGCGCGTCGACCTCGGGCCTCGGATGGACGACGATCGAGATGCTCTCGAAGAGCGGCGTGGCGCTGACGTGTGTCACGACGCCACGAAGGATGCGCTCGCCCTCGAACGCCTTCGTCGCCATCATCACGCCGAGGCGACCGCGCGCGATCGCGAGCTCGGGCGGGATCGGCGCCGCCTTGAGGCCGCGCTCGTAGAAGAGCCCGTCGATTTCGGCGAACGTTCCGGCGAAGTCGATGCGCGCGCGCCGGCTCGCCGCGCCAAGGATCGAGGTGAGCATCCGCGCGTTGATACCACGCTCCGCGTGAAGTAGCTTTTCGACGCGATGGCATCACGACCGACGTTCGTCGCGCACGTGACGGCGCGCCGCGACGTGGGCGGCGGGATGACGCTCTTCTCGATCGAAGTGCCCGGCGCGCTGCGCGAGAGCTACGCGCGTCCTGGCCAATACGCGTACTTCTCGCTCATCGGCGAGGCCGGCTACTTCGTCCTCGGCAACCGCGAGCAGCGTTCGCCGTGGGAGATCTTCCTTCGTCGCGGAGGCGCCGCCGCGGATCTGCTCATCGCCGCGCCCGTCGGCGTCGAGGTCGGCGCCACGAAGGCGCTCGGCAACGGTTATCCGGTCGAGGACGCGCGCGGGCAGGACGCGCTCGTGGTCGTGACGGCTGGCGCGATCGCTGCGGCGCGCGCGGTCCTGGGTCGCCGCATCGAGGACGGCGACGGCCCCAAGACGCGACTCGTCATCGGCGCACGCACGATCGACACGATCCCGATCGAGGACGAGCTCGACGCGATGCGCTCGGCGGGCGTTCGCGTGCGCATCGTCTTGAGCGGCGCGGACGTGCCCGAGAAATACGATCGCGGCTACGTCCAGCACGTCATCGAGCGCGACTGGACGGAGCGCGCGTGGGTCTTCGTCGCCGGATCGAACGAGATGGTCGCGGGCGTGCGCGCCGCGGCCGCCGCGCTCGGATCCGCGCCGGAGCGCGTCGTCAGCAACGCTTAGAGGCCGGAGCCGACGCGTTTGTGGGTGGCCGTCGCGGTGGGCCCCGCGGTCGTTGCGGTCGTTGCGGGCGGGAGCGCATGCACTTGCGTTTGGGTTTGCGTGGGCGGTGGCTGCGCCTGCGTTTGCGTTTGCGTGGGCGCAAGCGAGTGCGTGTGCGTTTGCGTTGGCGCGGGCGGTTGCGTTTGCGTTTGCGTGAGCGTTGGCGTGGGCGGT
>Ga0068868_100000968_pt1 | contig 19530 bp, 14 predicted proteins | sample KBSMisM42_FD_64660 | JGI IMG/M metagenome (GOLD analysis project Ga0068868, IMG submission 64660) | Miscanthus rhizosphere microbial communities from Kellogg Biological Station, Michigan, USA - KBS Miscanthus M4-2 | ecosystem: Host-associated > Plants > Roots > Rhizosphere > Soil ...
GCCTTCACCATCGGTGACTCGTGCGCGCCAGAGAGAAAGCCCGGCGGCGGCGAGTTCTTCGGTAGCCTCGTTTTCCGATTCCGACGCGGCTGCTGGGGCACCTCCGCCACTCACTTCGGCGAAGTTTTTCAAGCTGCCGAGCAGCGTTATCGGAGTGGTGACATGGATCAGCAGCGTTAGATGCTCACTGGGGCCGACGGTAGCGGGTTCGTCGGCGCCGACGATTGCTTCGGTGATCGTACAGGTGACAGTCGTGACTTCGCCGCTGACTTCTTTCGTGCAGGCGGAGGGGTAGCTTCCTTCGCCTGAGGTCTCCGGGAGGAACAGGTCGATGCTTTTTACCGTCAGGCCAGCGGGCAGAGTGTCGGTAATCGTGAGGGTACTTCCGTCGGTGGGCGCCCCGCCGATATTGGAGGTGATCACTTCGTAGAAGTAGTCACCTTTTTTATCGCCCGGTTTGAAGTTGGTCGGAGCGGCCACCGAAGTGATGTCCCAGGCCGGCGCGACCGGCACGGCTGCGCCGGCGGAAGCGGTAGTGGCGGTGATCGCGGCAACGAGCAGGCCCACGCCGATCAGTCGCTTGACGATCATCGGCCTGCCTCCCTTTTGTGCTTCTTGTGATGTTTATGGCGTTTGTGCTTCTTGTGATGCTTCTTTTTGTGGTGTTTCTGGGCTTTTTTGGGTTTGACGTTCCCGGGCCCGTTGAAGCTCGAGGTGGGTGGGGCGACGTTTGCGGGCTGGGGCCGGGCGGGAGGGCGGCAGCCTTCATCTACGCAGGGAGGGGGTTCCACGATTTCGGGGAAGCCGCCGCCGACTCTGAAGTCGTAGACGTCGAAGCGTTCGTCGAGGTCGCGACTCGGCAGCAACCGCTCCCTGGTGGTGAAGAACACATCCGCGCCGTCCGTCGAAGCGTCCACGAGATAGGAGTTGTCATCGCTGTGACCGCTCGATATCAAGTAGGTGCAACCGCCTGATTCGAGGTTGAAGCTCGGGCTTTCTTCGTCGCAACCGCCGCTTCCGAGGAACTCGAACTCGTAGGTGTCGTAGCGATCGTTCTCGTCGCTCGGATCGAGCGCATCGAGAGTTTCGAAGAACAGGCGGGAGCCGTCGTCGGAGAGATGGTGGGGCTGTTCATAAGGGTTGCTCCAGCCAGGGATGAAGGTCGGACCCAGCGGAAGTGCCCCGCTCGGATTGCAGGAAGCGCAGACCAGCTGACCTTCTCCGCCGTTTGCGTCGACGTCATAGATGAAGGCCTCGGCGCAGCGAGGGTCGCCCTCCAACGTGCGTTCGATTCCGAGCTCTGAATGACACCCTTCGCCACCCTGACGGATGTTGTCGTAGCCGGTCAGCGATTCGCCGGAGAGAAAGGCGAGGTGACGACCATCAGGCGAGACCCGCGCGCTCTGTCCCTTCGGCTGAGCGGACCAATCGCTGTCGTCAATGCCGCCGAGCTGAGCGATGAAGCGGATCCCTTGGCCATCGCGGTAGAGATAGAGGTTGCAGTGGTTGGCTTCAGCGTTGCCTTCCAGAGCGCAGTTACCGGGATTCGCACCGGCCGCCAACACTCCGTTGGCAACGAAGTAGACAGTCGACCCGTCAGTGCTGGAACCCAGGACGCCGAGAACTCGGGCCGATTCCGACCCGGGCGTCGCCGCGGCCGGGGTCAGGTCTTCGAGTCGTTCGCCTTCGGGATTGTCGAAGTCGTAGCGGTAAAGGTCACCGATGCCGACCGAGCCTCCGGTGTTCGCGCCTTCGACGAGCCCGTTCCCGTCCGTGAACAGGACCCTCGAACCATCAGGCGTTGCCGCCCAGAACCGCCCGCCGCCGGATGGCCCGGGAGCGCCCGACTGGGCCGCGTCGAGCTGGATGGTCTGCGTCCTGGCCAGGCGAGCCATCAGCGAGAATTCGCCGCTTTTGGCCAGCGTCCAGAAGACCCGCTGACCGTCCTCGGAAATCGCGCCGCGGATGAACTTGGCGCCGACGCTGCAGTTGTCTCCCCGGGGACCGAAGCCATGTTCGCCCGGAGTGGCGGGGTTCCCGTTCGTCAAAACGCTTACCAGCGCGAGTCCCTGCCCCTCGGTCCATTCGTAGAGGCTGAATCCTTTTGCTTTCGGCGCACCCGCCAACGCTCCGTTGGCCCCGAAGATCACGTGTTTGCCATCAGGCGTTGCCCCCGCAAATCCGGCGCAAAAGATTTCCCCCCCGGAGACCTGGGGAGCTTCGGTGGTGATGGTCGTCAGCTCGCCGGTGGACTGATTTCGGAGATAGAGGTTCTGGGTCCCCGCCGGGGCTTCCCCGGTGAGTGACGGTTCGTCGATCACCACGGCGCCCAAACTGAGGTCCGGACTGAAACCCGTGAAAGGGGGGCGCAGCGGATTGCGGACGACGCCGGCGAGGTTGATGTTCTCCGTAGACCAACCATTGACGGTACGCCGAGACAGATACTGACTTGCGCCCGGCGCGCTCGCAGGATCGGGGCCGAAGGCGATAAAGGACGTATAGGTCAACGCCTCTCCATCTCCGGCAGCTGCCGCGATCCGGGCACGTTCTTCGTTGCTTTCGAACAACCCGCCGGCCGCACCTGGAGCAGCAACATCGGCGCTGTTCTTTTCAGTGGGGGAAACCAGCTCGTATCCCCGGGAGTCGGGGACTTCTGCACCTTCGGCAAAGGTTCGGAAAGCCTTGGTGGGTCCCGGGATCCCTTCGGGGAAGAATGAGTCGGATACTCGGATCCGATAGCGATATTTAGTCCCAGGCTCAAGGCCCGAAACCGAGGCACTACCTTTTTCGGCTTTGAGGGGATCGTTCCCGAAATCGATCTCTTCGCCGACCGGCGCCCTTTTTGCTTCTGCGAAACCGCTCACCTGGAAGGTTTCCTCGTCGACGTATTCGAAGTGACCGACCGCAGGAATCCCAAAGGGCTTTACGCTGGCGTTCAGGGTGACCGATTCAGAGGTGGCCTGCGAAACCCAGGTTTGAACGATCTCGAACGGCGGGAGCGTTTTGAAGGTGCCGTCCAGGCCCGTAGCAACATTGTCTTCTGAATCGGTTGCGATCACCCGACAGTGGTACGTGGTTTCTGGTTTGACATCGACTTCGGCGGTGACTTGGTGAAGTACGAAGTCGGCGCCGATCGATGCGCTCTCCGGCGTCGTAACCGCGTTGGGGCTCGAGAACCCTCCTTCCGATTCGAAGCTCTGCTGATCCACATACTGGAAGTGGACAGTCGTTTCCCTGCCCTCGGGGTTTACTTCTGCGAGCAGGGTTGCTTTGGTATTCCCGATAGGGGAAGCCGAACAGGATTGGGGGGCAATAATCGGGCCCTCGCCAGGGAACGACAGATAGCGGACCCGGTCTCCTTCAGAGACGATGACATCCCCCGAGGCAGTTGAGTTAGCGGCCAAGCCCTGGACGAAGCCGGTGATTTCCCCATAACCAAAGCGCCGTATCGTGTTGCCCGCCTGGTCGAACTCTGCGATGACGCGAAACCCCTGATCCAATTCAACCGAGAACAGATCATCGCTGGTATCGATCCCGAGGATCCCGGGAAGGTTTGCTGGGCGGGTTTCGAGCAGTGCGCCGGTGCTGTCGTACTTGCGAATGTTCTGGTCAGCATTGCTTACCAAGAAATCTCCCGAGCTTTCGACGGTGAACCCTTCAAAGGGTTTTTCAGTCTCCGAAAGAGGGAGGACATCCACAAGCGAGCCGTCCGGTTCAAAGGTCTGTACCCGGTTGTCGAAGATTCGATCAGAGCCGAACCCGGTTTGTTCGCGGACACTATCGGCGACGTAGACGACCCCAGAGGGGCCGACGCCAAGGTGCGTCACCTGGCCGAGCTGGCCACCAAGACTCGGGTCAAACCCTTCGACCCCGCTCGAGCAACTATTTGCGGCGGCGCCCGAGCAAACCATCGGCGAGCTATGGCCGTTGCGCACCGTGATCAGCCTCAGGTCACCCGCTCCACCGATAACCAGCTCTTCGACGTCGGTGTCGGCGTATCTGCCGGTGAATTCGATGTTGTACGGCCCGGCACCAGATCCGGTTACCGCCACGTCCCCGGGGTCGATGCTCGGCAATGCGACGAGCGCGTTCTGAATTTTTGCCGCAGTCAACCCTTCGATGTTTTCGGTGGTCTCAACACTGGGCCCGGGATTCGGGGTGCTGAAAGTGAGTCGGACAAAGATCGCCCCTTCGGTCGTGAGACGCTGGACCTCGTTGACTTTGGTCGCGCCGGCACCCGCCGGGGCAGTAAGAGTCACGCCGGTCCCCGAACTCGTCGCCGGTTGCGAGATCGTGATCGTTTCATCGCCGAGGGAGACGATCCGGCTTCCGGCCGCGATGCCGGTACCGGTGAGAAGCTGGCCGGGTTCGAGCTGGTTTTTCGTCGGCTGTACGGCCGTTATCTGACTTGATCCGGTGGTGACAGTCCCGACTGCCTCAGCCCCGGCAGATATGACACCCCCGCCCCAGGCGAGGAGGAAATTCCCTTCCGGATCGAACTTCTGGACCCGGCGCCCGTCGACGACGTAGATGTCATGGTGGGAACCGCTGGATGGATCGTTGTCCACGGCGATGTCCCCGAGGCCGGTGAACTCACCGGCCGCTCCGCCCGCCAGCCCTTGCCGGCAGGTGGCGGTGGGCGGGGTGGCAGCCGGGCCGCAGGTCTGGAGTTCCGCGCTGCCGTCGGCAACCCCCCAGCCGAAAGCCATTTCGAAAGTCCCTTCCGAATCGAATACATCGACCCGTCGGTTGCCCGCATCAGCGACGTATATCTGGCCAGTTTCGGTGTCGACCGCGACCCCTTGGGGGTCGAGGGTCTGCCCTGCCCCTTCGCCCGGAGTGGAAATGTCCAACGCAGATGCTGACGTGCAGACGGTCGCCGACATTACGACGATGGCAATTGCGAATCCCCACAGCGTTCTAGCGTTCAAGCCAATCCCCTTGCCCTGTCCTTCCCCCGGCGGCCAACCCTTCCAACACGGAGGTTCGCCAAAGGACGTTAGCGAGATCTGGCTGGCTTTGTCAAGAAACGACTACGGTCTGCTAAGCGAACCTCCCTAGCCTGACAAGCTGCCGCGGTGTGCTGAGTTTGTCTGTCTCAAGCGAGGACGAGCCCGGTCCGCAGCGCGTCGACCAAGGCCAGCGCCAAGGCAGTCTCCCCGCCCAGGTCCAGACAGTCTTCGCCGTCGAAGACGGCTCGCAGCCAGGATGCCGCCGAGCCGGTCGCCGACGCCTCAACCTCTCCCTGCAGCCGTGACGTGCAGGCAACCACCTCGCCATGGTCGAGGGTGGTCACAACCCCCGCCAGATGGTGGGTCCTGTCGTTACGGCTCTCCACTGCCAGGCGGCAACGGCCCGAGAAGTCATCGCGGGCGCTCAGTGTCGGCACGGTCAGCAGAAAGACCGACTCGACGTCCATCTTCGAGATGGCAGTGGTTTTATCCGGAACATGGGAGCGCTCCCAGCGGGCTGCGAGGGTCAGCGGCACCATCGCCTGTCGCAACCAGGTCGTCGCCTGATACGGCGTCCCCCGTTCCCCGTTTGGGAGACGCTCGATCTGACCGGCCAGGCGCATCGCGCCGAGCCGCCGCTCGAGGGAGGGATAGCTGAGCTCGCTGATCAGGCGGCTCAACTCCGTCAGCGCCAAAGGTCTTGCCGCGAGAGCTCGAACCACACGGGCGTCCCAGCCTGCGACGAGCGCACGGACGGCGCTCTTCGCCTCCGCGCTCCCCAGCTCGATCGATCCATGGGGAGCGAGGCTCAGCCACCTCCCCAGTACGGAGGAGACGGCGACGAGGTCCTGGCCCTTCCTGGTCAGCTCGTACTCAACCGCGCCGGGAAACGGGTTCTGCTGCCGCCTTTCGACAACCTCGAGCTGCGTCAGTGTCCGAAGATGGCCGCGCATGGTCGTCTGGGGCGGAGAGCCGGCGGCGCGCCGCAGATCGGCGAGCGGGCGGGGTTCATCCCGCAGCGCCTGCAGGACGTGGACATGAAGGGGCGCCGAAAGCAAGGTCAGCGCAAATGCTCCAGCTCGCACCGCCGCCTCCCCTTCCCCTGAACCGCGAATACTCAATATGTCTTGCTTATATAACCCCGACTGCGCAATGTCAAAAGGCCGTGGGGCTGATCACCCCACCCCGGGAGCCAAGGCTGCCGGGGCCAACTCCCGGGGGCGGATAATCCCGCGGAGCCCTTCGAGGATCCCGAGCGCGAGTCCATGGTCGCCGCTGATCTCGAGGCGATCAGACTCGGCCTGGCCGACGGTATCGATCCAGGCCATCGCGGTTCCGCAGGCACCGGCCTCCGCTTCGCCTTCGAGGCGGGCCACACATGTTTCGAGCTGCCCGGCGGAGAACCTCGCGGTCACACCGGTCATGTGAAGGTCGCCGGCGCGGGTCTCGACGACCAGCCGACAACTGCCGCCGAGATCGACCGGGAGCTCGACCAGCGGAACGGTCAGCAGGAAGGCGGCCTCGACATCGATCCGGCCGATCGGCGTCGTCTGCTCCGGAGCATGGCGACGCTCCCACCGTGCGGCCAACGCCAGCGGTGCGATCGCCTGCCGGAGCCAGGCGGTTGCCCGATAGGGCGTGGTTCTCGATTCACTCGGGCACGGCTCGATCAGCCCCGCCGCCCGCAGTGCCCCAAGCCTCCGCTCCAACGACGGATAGTTGAGGCCGGTGATCAGCTTGTTCAGCTGGGTCAGCGAGAGCGGGCCGGAGGCGAGTGCTCGCACGATCGAACAGGACCAACCTTGGACGAGGGCTTTGATTGTCCCCTTCGCCGCGGCGCTGCCGAGGGGTACCGGGCTGGTAGGGGAGCGCGCGAGCCATTCCTGGAGCGCCGCCGCTACGACCAGAAGATCGCTGCCGGCGGGGCCGAGGGCGTAGTTGACGGCGCCAGGGAAGCCCCCATCCCGCTGCCGCTCGAGCACGCGTGTTCGCGTCAGGGTCCGGAGGTGGCCCCGCATCGTCGTCTGCGGTGGCAATCCGACATCGCGTCGGAGATCCATCAGCGGTCTCGGCTCTTCCTGCAGGGCGCTCAGCGCGTGAACGTTGAGCGGGATCGAGAGCAGCGACAGCGCGTGGGCTCCAGCTCGCACCCGGGAATCTCCCTTTCGTCGACAGCGGTCAGGCTTCTTTGTTTATAACGCCTGGGCCACCGGGTGTCAAAAGGTCTTGATTAAACTATCGTCATGGAGTCTGGAACGAGCCAGCACGACGGCCCGACCCTTGTCACGCTGGGCCCCGAGGGCACCTGCCACGAGCGGGCAGCCCGGCGATACATGGCCTTCCAAGGCGTCGACGATTTCGAGCTCGAGTACATCTCCGACTTTCTCGACGGCCTCGAGCGGATCCGCGGTCGCGACGACGCCTTCCTGATCCAGTGCAGCGCTCACCCCAAGGTCCATGAGGTCACCGAGCGCTACTGGAAAGAGGTCTTCGTCGTCGACACCTTCATCTACCCGACCAAGCACCTAGTGCTGTTGAGCCGTCGCGACGTGGAGAAGCCACGGTCACTCGGGATCGTGCCGGCGACCAAGGGCTACATCGACCTCGAGCCCTGGGAGGAGGTGATCGACGTCGTCTCCAAGCCCGTGGTCGGCGAAGGCCTGCTGCGCGGAGACTACGACGCCGGCCTCACCCACATGGAGCACGTCGAGGAGCATGCCGACGAGCTGCGCCTGGATCTCGACATCGGCGAAATCGACACCACCTGGGTCGTCTACGGGACGAAGAAGCGGTTCCAGGGGGACGTGATCGGGATCCCGTCGGCGGAGCTGTTCACTCAGCCTGCATAAAAGATGGACGCGCGGCAGAAGCCGCGCGTCCATCCGACAGAGGATCTACGGATAAACCAGATGCGGATCGGTCAGTTCCTGATCCGTAATCTGTTTGGTCTCGTTGGTCCCAGCCGGAGCCGGCAGACCAGACTGCGAATTGACGAGGCCGTTGATGCTGATCGGGATGAACCCGAAGAGCGTCAAAACGCAACCGCTTGCCCCGGGAGCAGCAAACGAGTTGTCCACCAAGGTGCCGTTTTTGGCGACGACAATCCCTAGCGGAGTCACCGAGAATTCAGGTGCCGTGCCGCTGATCGGGACGTTCGGTGGCGGGGGGTTGGTGGTCGCATACGTCAGAGCCAATTTGATCGGGTTCGACGTCGAGCCGACGTAGCAGTTATTGCCAAGCGTCGAATTGATCAGATGTACTTTGACCGGCAGGTTCAGCGTTTCGCCGAAGTTGACAGTGCCCGCCGTTTCCGTCACGGCGTACAGCGTCAATGCTTCGCTGCCAAGGATTTCAAGCAGCCAGGTCAGACCGGTCAGACCGACGACGCCACCCGGAACTTTCTGTTTCACGGGGGTCAGGATGGGCGCGACCGGTCCTTTGACGACATCCCCGTTTTCGAGAACTCCACCGGAGAGCGTCATCGGGTTGGTGATCGGAACATCCTTACTTCCCATCTGGAAATGGCCGCCCTTGACGGTTCCCGTTGCGCAGGCCACTACCGCTGGGTTTTCCGCCGGGCTTGGGCAGTTCGCGAACTGTCCGTAGCCGGGGGCGGGCGTGGCAGCCTGCGCAGCAGGCGCCATCATGGCAACCACAACCGCGGCTACCAATCCGGCTATCAGCCTCTTGGTCTTCGATTTCATATCTTCTTCTCCCTCACTTCCATGTTGATCCGCAGATGCTTGCGGCATTGGACTGGTCGATCACTTGGATGAAGGTCTTTGACGGCCTTAGGAGCGGCCGCACCATTCGAAGCCGTAATCCTGCGCGAGCTTTTCGACGTCGCCGAACTCGACTTCCGTTCCCTGCTTCAAGGATCTGGCCGGGTTCTCTTCCACCGCCGCGATCGCGTCTTCGAGCCCGGTGAGGATCGCTTCGGCTTCCTTGCTGTTTTCCGCAGGCAGGGGAAGGTCATTCAGTTCTTCCGACTCCTCCTGGAAGACCGGCATGACCTCGTCGACCAGGATCTTTTCCTGGACCGCCTGGGGCGGCGGCTTTTTGTCTTTGAAGTATTTGATGCCCAGGGCGGTGAGCAGCTTCGTCCGCTTGGAGTAGTTGTCCTTGCAGATCCGGTCGCCCTGTTTGATGAAGACGACTTTGGTGACGGTTGCGGAGGTCGATTCGTCGCTGCTGTCGTCGCTGCTTCCGCAGCCGACGATCCCGAGCGCGAAAACAAGCAATCCCGCGACAAATGCAGTTCTCAACGGCGTATACATGCGATCCCGCTCTCCCATACTCAGAGAAAATTGATTAAGACGGGAACACCCTAGTTCCTAGCTAGTCCGCCGTCAAGTTTTATTTGGGTACGGGGTAGACTATTCGATCGAATTAGTCAGCGCAAGTGGCGGTTTGGGAAAGTTCGGCTTCGCGGGATCAAGGCCTTGAAAGCTCTCGCGGCCTCGCCCCCGAAATAGCGAAAGCCGCTCCGGGCAACTGCCTGGAGCGGCTTCCTCTGGTAATGAGATTGCGTCAGCCGGTCACTGCCCAGCTGCCAAATACTTTCGTCGTCTGCGTATCTTCGCCCACGGCGACGAAGAATGATGCTCCCGAGACCTCGGCACCGGGTTCTTGGAAGTAGTTGATCGCAGTGAGCTTCTGGATCGCCCCCCGGCCCCTAACGGCATTTTCAGGGTTGCTGGTGTTTTCCTCAGCCATGGTGTAAGTGCAGAGGAAACCTGAGGCGGCTTCTGGGTTGGCTCCGGTGCCAGGGCAGTTTTGTTCCTGGGCTTTGAGACCGTTCAAGCAGTTGGTTTTTTCTTCCGGTTCGGCTTTTTCGTTGCAGATCGTTTCGTCTGCGGCCGGGTATCCGATGCCGTTCGACTGGACGTGTTCGGCGTCCAGCGGCGCTTCCAGCGGGATCGTGAAGGAGATCTGGGCGATTGCGAAGCCGACGTTTTTGGAAGTCGTGGCAAAAGCACCGGTCTCGGTTGCGCCGATCGGGAGGGTGCCATCGGGGACCCAAGGTTGCCCCGGGGGGCCTTCTTCGCCGGGTGCACCGTCTTCGCCGGGTGCACCGTCTTCGCCGGGCGCACCGTCTTTACCGGGCGCACCGTCTTTACCGGGCGCACCTGGAGCCCCGGTGTCTCCCTTGGCGCCAGCGGGACCAGGATCGCCCTTGGCACCGGCGGGACCCGGAATTTTGTTCGCCCACTTCTTGGCGATTTTTTCGACTTCCTTCTTCTGCGTGCCGTTCAGCTTCGCGGCGGCAAAGGCGGTACCCGCCACAGCCACTACCAAGGCGATGACCGCCACGATCAAGCCGGCAGTGCCGAACTTGCTGTGGATTCGAGAGAACATCTGACCCTCCCTGTTTCTGTTGGTCCTTAGACTTCAAGTCAGGGCAGGCAAGCGGTTGACGAGTTCCCCGTTCCACTTCGCGCCTCCCATGGCGCGTGAACCTCTTGGTCCGTCGGTCACTCCCCCTTGTTGCCCGTCCGGCTTCGCCGGACAGAGCGAACCTATCGGAACGCAGAAGTATTTGTCAAGGAATGGACATGGTGGCTAGGAAGCTGCTGATCTCGGACGAGAAGGGGAGGGGAGAGGGTCGGCATTGCTGCCGACCCCCAGCAACCCGTGCTCAGCCGCATAGATCAGATGAATGTGATGCCGCGCTGAGTCGTATGCGCTTCGTTCGAGAACGCCCGGACTGTGCTGTTGCCGGTCAGTTCTGCGTTGGTGCCGCTCGTACCGCAGGCTCCTCCGGTCCCGGTCCATTCGAGGCCTTTGAGTGTGAGCTGCAGTGTGACGTCCATCCCATCCGGGGTGGCGGCTCCTCCGTTCGTCGCCGTTCCATGGCCTCCGGTCGGCGTCTGCGAACCGATGCTCTGGGTGCAGACGCTGGCTCCGAACGCTGTCGGTGTGACGTCGATCTTTTTGCCCGTCGGGCAGACGATATGGACATCTTGGGGGTGCAATGTCACTTCGATGGCGCTGAGCTGTGTCGCCGATCCTGTTGTCACTGTGATGGAGCATCCATTCGGTTTGATGTGCGCCGTCGCAAAACCAAAAGCCGTACATCCGCTGAGAGTGGCCGGGAAGATGGTCACCTCGCTGACACTCGCCCCTTCGGTGGTCGCAGTTAGGACGACCGTGGTGCACTGAACGGTTGCCGTGGAGGTAAACGTGAATTTGCCTCCATCTTGATCGCCTGTGTAATACGTTTTTCCTACTCCTCCTTCATTGACTGTGAGTGGAATCGCCGAGGCGGCTTGAGCTACAAGCGCACCAAGTGACAGTACTCCTACGACGAGAATGCCGAATGCTTTGAGTCTAAAATTCATAGTCTCTCCCTTGTTGGCCAAAACGCACCTGACCTCGTGCCATGGGCGGCACGAGCGGCGAGCAACAAGGGGTAGCGCTCTCGATCGGCTAGATCAAAGAAACAGGGAGAAACGCCGCAATGTCAGCGGCGGCTGACCTGGGCCAGTCGAATGGCCCTGCAAATCGGCTGCGACAGTTTGGCGCGTCTGCAACTCCACACGCCTCGCGTTTTTCTACTCCTTGCGTGCCGAGACGAAGATCTCGAACTGGGAATCGGTCGGATCCTTCGGCCGGCCGTTGCCGTGGAAGACCCGGTCGAGGGTCATCCCGACGGAGGAGTAGACGTCCCGGAGCTCGTCGACGTCGTAGAGGCGCTGGCGGAATTCGATGCGCTTGTCGAGGTTTTCGAGAGGCTCGCCGAATTTGAGTGGAATCATCGCGCCTTCCATGTAGCGGTCCTTCTTGTTCCAACGGTGCTCGACAAGTTCGACCATGGTGGAGCTGGGGATCCAGGACCGCTGGGGGAGACGGGCGCGGGCGTAGAGGACGTTAGGCACCTGGATCAGGTTCTGGCCGCCGGACTTGAGGGCGCGGGCGATGACCTCAAAGGTGCGGTGGTTCTCCTCGTCGGTCTCGAAGTATCCAACCGCACCGTCGTTGAGGTTGAGGACGATGTCGAACTCATCCTCGTAGTCGAGCTCGCGCAGATCGCCCTGGACGAACTCGACCTCGAGGCCCTGCGCGGTGGCGTCCTTACGGCCGATCTCCACCAGTTCCTCGCCGATCTCGACGCCGACGACCGAGAAGCCCTGACGCACGAGCTCGAGCGAGTGGCGGCCAGTCCCGCAGGCGAGGTCGAGGATGCGCTCGCCCCCCTGCGGCCGCAGCATCGTCAGCGCTCGCTTGATTTCCTGCTCGGTCCGTTCGGTCCAGGCCATCTCGGCGCTCATCCCCGTGAACGCCGTCGCGTACCAGTCCTGCGGAATGTCCTCCTGAAGAACGCTCATCTTCCTCTCCCTCGCTGCGCGTCGATTGCACAGGAAAGCTTAAAAGATCAAGTGCTGTGCTGTCGCTCCTCGCGCCGATGCCGTCGCACCAGTGGCGCGACGTAGCCGATCAGGATCCCGATTCCGACTGCAAGCAGGATGATCACGATCAGCGGCGCCTTGAAGCTGGCGAAGAGGACCTCGAAGCTGACCTCCTGCGAGTTCTGCAGCGCGACGATGAGAACGAGGGCGCTGAGGATGCCGACGAGCCAGGCGCGCCAGTTGACGGGCTTTTTCTCCTGCGGCGGCATCGCCTGATCCTAGTTCCCCGGATACGAGAGAATTAGGCCGATGGGCACCGCGCAACGACCCGACCCGACCGAGTCGGTCCGCCACCAGCTGCGGCCCCTGTTCGACCAGATCGTGATCAAGGAGTTCGACCAGGACCGGGTGAGGCGGTCAGGCCTGGTGGTGCCGCCGGGGACCCACGAGCCAGCCGGCGTCTGGGTCGAAGTCAACGAGGAGCGGTTACTCGTCTGCCGGGTGACGCAAATTCTCGGCGTGCTCGAGTCCGCCTCGCTCGAGGGCCGCACCTAGCGACCTCCACCAAGAAACACGCGCGCCCCGGAAGCCGGGGCGCGCGCTACTCAGGTCCTGTCCAAAGGCTTCAGGTCAGCCCTCCTGCATCCCTATTCGGCCGTAACCGCCCACACTCCATAGGCGATGCATTCACTGCCCGTGCATTCGAAGCCGAGGACGGTGCCGGAAGGCGAAGCTCCTGGCGTGAAATTTTTCGTCGGATCGAAGAATCCCTGATTGGCCGTCCCTCCGAGGAACGTATTTGCGTAGACGCAGAGTTTCCCTTCTTCAGCTTCCGGAAGGCCTTCGCCGTTGATCCCCGGGCAGCCCGGTTTTTCCGTTTCTCCCGTGCCGACGAAGATCGGTTCCGGAGCTGCGGCCAGAGGAACGGGGATCGAGATGGGCAGGAAGGCAGGAGCCCCTCCTGGTACCGCTTCCAGTTCTCCCGTGCCTTCGGCTTCTTTGTATTTAGTTTGATTGACGGCGCCGCCCCAGGTACCGGTCTCGGTATTGCCGCTGGGGAGAAATTCGGGAAGTTCTTCGCCCCCGTTTTTGCCGTTGCAGACGAATTTTTTCGTTGCCGAGCCTTCAACGGCAACGTTCACTCCACCCGCGGGACAGTTGGCGCCAGCAGCCTCAGAGCCGACGACAACGCTTTTGCCATCGGTGCCGGCAGTGCCGGGCGCGCCTGGATTACCGGCGTCGCCCTTGGCCCCAGCGTCACCTTTCGCCCCAGCCGGCCCAGCCGGACCCGCGGGCCCTGCTGGCCCCTGCTTCCCGGCGAACTGCTTGGCGATCTTCTTGACTTCCTTCTTCTGCTTGCCGTTGAGACCAGCAGCAGCGAAAGCCGTGCCGCCAAGTGCGGCTATCAACGCGACGATCGCGACCGCCAAACCTGCAGTCCCGAGACGGTCATGTAGCTTCGAGAACATCGAAATCCTCCCTGTTGTTCATTAGGCCGACGTGCTCCACGGACCGTGTGGCAACTCCCCCCTGGTTCATAGAGCGCAACTGGCTGTCCGGTACCCGTCCGGAACCTACAACGAGTATCTGGAGCCGCTACAAAAGTGTCAAGCGAGTTGCACTACTTGTCACGCGCCGCTGCAGACTTTGAATCCGAACGCTTTTGCCAGAGAGGTTGCCTTGGCGAAGGGATCCGAATCGATGCTCAGCAACAAGGCGGGGTCATTTTCAGCCGTCTTCAACCCCGTTTCGAGAGCTTTGAGATAGCCGTCAACCTGTTCGCTCCCGCCTTCTGGCGCAGGGAGCTGCGACAGTTCCTGAAGCTGTTGCTTGACCGGTGGTACGCCTGCAAAGGCCACAAGTTCCTCTTCTGCCTTCGGTGAAGAGGCTTGGCTTTCCTGAGGCGATTTACCTTCTTCGAACTTGCCAATCAGGACCAGCTGGCGTTTCTCGGTCTTAGAGCAGATCTGGTCAGCCTGCTTGATGAACTCCTTCTTGGAGAGGCTATTAACAGTCTTGGTGTCGTCGCCGCTCCCGCAGGAGTTCAGGACGGCGAGTGCGGTCAGAGTCGCGATGACCGGGATGAACGATCTGGTTCGAGACTTCTTCATTGCACTCAGCATAATTTGAGGATTGTACCAGTCAAGCACTGAATGCTGCTCAGTGATTCTTCCTGCATGAGGTCCGCAAACGGAGGTCCGCTTGGTAGCGCTTTCCGTTCTGGCCGGTCATACGGACTCCGACGCGAGGTTTACCCGCGCATATGTTGCGATTGTTGACGAGGAGGCCTCGTTTCCCACCGAACAGGTTGAGATTGAACTTCGAGACGGGAGCGTCAGGAACGTTCGCAAAGGTGGTTCGGATCCGCTTACCTTTGGTGTCGATGAAGCCGACGAGGATGATGCGGAACTGTCCCCTCAGGTCGGCGACGATGTCGGGAAGTTCCCTTTCGCCGCCATTGGAGCGGAAGTAGACGTTGCCTTCGAGCGGTTGGTCGAGCAGGGGACTAACTGCTTTGGCTCTGCCGAGGATCGAGCTCTTGGGGCAGGCTTCGGCGTTGAACTGGACGCGGGTGCAGGGGTTGTTGATGTGGGCGTTTTCGATCTGCTCGGAGGGGGGCAGCAGGACCACTGCCCTGTCGATGTTGGCGTCGCCGGCACGGGGTACGAGAGTGGAGCGGACCGCGGGGGACATGCCGCGCTTGGTCCCGCCTTTCAGGGCCAGAGTCAGCTTGGGCTTGAAGCCCAAGCGTCCGCATTCCTGGGCTTGGTAGCGCTCCGAGAGGGTGGCGGTGCTCGGGTCCCCGGTCAGGGTCGCCCGCAGTACCTCGGATTCGCAGCTCGTCGCGTTCAGGGTGAACTGGGGGCGGTCGATGTCGATGCGCAGATCCCGCAACTGCAGCGGGACTCCCTGGAGAATGCGCGGAATCGCACCTTCGGAGCCGATGCCCTTAACTTCGACTTCGGCGGTATCAGGGTTGAGGTCGAGCGCCTCTCGGGCGACCACGGTGCCGAGGTCGAACGGACCGGTGACCGCCGGCGTGACCGCGACCACCGAGAGTGGAGCGCCCGCGTAGGGTCCCGCGAGGTACAGAGAGCCATCGACGTAGGTGAGCACCGAGCCGAAGCCGGCGCCGGCTTCGACAGTGCCGATCCGCGAGGAGGCGGGGCAGCTCGGCGAGGCGAGCTCCGCGCGCCCGCTCTTGGCTCGAGCCGCGGCGATCTCGGCGTCCGAGCAGCGTCCGATACCCGCGATCTTGCCAACGACGCCGGGGGGCAGGACCGAGTCGAGGCGCGTGATGGGCTGCTGGCCATCGCCACGGGTTAGACGCATCTGGAACGGTGAGTAAGCGCCCGCCTTGTTCGACGACGTGCCGCCGGTGAGTGCAGGAGCAAACGGCAGGTCACCGGAGGGGCATGGGCCTCCCGCGGGCCCCGAGGTGACGTCGAATGAGGAGCTCTCGGTGATGGAAGGGCCGCCCGACCACGGAGTGAGAACCGCGGTGGCAGTGTGGGTCCCGCAACGGGCCGGCGTGGCCAGCGGCGAGCGTGGGCCTTCGCGGAAGTGGACGTCGAAGTCGGAGAACGGCAGCTGTGGGATGTCTTCGAAGGTCGAGTGCAGCTGCCCCGTCACCGGGTCCGGATCGACCCGGCCGGCCTGCTTGACCAAGACGCCATAGCGTTCGTTCCTGATCACCATGTAGAGGGCGAACAGCGTGCCGAATGGATTGTCGTCCTGGGAAGCGACGAAAACGTCCCCCTCGAGGGGGTCGGCGAGGAGCGGCGTCTGCACGTCGACCGTGCCGACCTTGGAGGCCTCGGGACAACCGATGCCGGGGGTCCAGGTCACCCCTTCCGCGTCAAATTGAGCTCTTGAGCATGCCTGCAGCCCGTTGGCTGAAGAGGGGTTGATCACCATCCCATCCGGCAGGGTCACATCGACCTTGCGGATGTCGGATTGAGCCCGTTTGGTGGGGTCTTCGAGACCTTCGTCATCGGTGTGAAGGCCGAAGTCGAGCCCACTGGCCGAAGAAGCGGATGGATTGGTTGCATCGGATGAAATGGTCGCTTCGAAGTTCAGGGATTCGCAGTCCTGGATCCCTTCGGGACCGCCTTCGCCATGAGTCGGGGCGACCCCTTTCGCGACTTCCTCCTTCCACGAGAAGGCGGCGAACTCAGTCGAGAGCGGTCCGTCGCAGGCACGGGGAAGAGTCAGGAAGGCCTTTTCAGGTAGGTCGACCGGGCAGTTCCCGAGCGACACGGGTTCCGGGTCCGTTTCCGCGAGTCTTCCCAGGCAGTCGCCACGCAGTGGGTCATGGACTTCGGCTGCGGGATTGCCCCAGAGCACCACCTGGGAGCGATAAAGGAGAATCGCCTGGGGGATGTTTCCCACGGTGGCGACCAGATTGTGGGGCGGGTCGGGGTTGAGGGTGATGTTGATCGTGACGGGCACGTTGAGGACGACGAAGCCGAGCTGAGCGGCGACACCCGGCGGGGGATCGAGGTTGTAGATGGGAACGTGGAAGAAGTTGTCGCCACCCCCCGAAGGAATTACTTCGAATTCCACTTCCATTGCTCCATAGCCGACGGCAGTCTCGTCCGGGCAGGCGGGACGGCCTTCGAAGCGGGTGTTGAAGTCTGCCTGGCTGCAGGCGGGCACCGCCGTCTGATTGCCGACGAAGCCTTCGATCTGGGAGATGTCAAAGCTCCTGACTTCTCCCTCGGGGACTAGGCCTTCGGGAGTTTCTTCGGTCGAGACCCCGAGGCTCGTCGACATCTGGAAGGGATGCGAGCCCGCGAGCAGGGTGGGGGCTCCCCCTTCGTCTTCGAAGGTGACGTCGAGCCCTTCGAGGTCGAAGGCCGCCCAGGCCGAGGGCGCGAGGGCCGCACAGAGGCAGAGCGAGAGGATGAAGATGGCCGACAGGCGTCTCATCGAGCCGTCCTCCCCTTCTGGCCGGCGTGCTTACGGTGCTTGTTCTTCACACAGCGGACCTTGCCCTTGCGTTTGACCCTGTGGGTGCCCTTGCGGCAGTGCTTGGGCTTCGGTTTCGCCTGAGGCGGATTGCCGGGCCCTGAAGCGCGGCTCGCCGGCGCGACTTCAGCCGGGGCCTGCTCGGGAGACCCAAGGCAGGCTTCTCCCTGGCAGATAACCGGCTTCGGAGGCAGCGGCGGGAACCCCCCATCGACGCGGGCGTCGTAAATATCACGTAGGCCCGGATCTTGATTGACAAGGCTCTCGGTCGTCTTGAAGAAGACGTCGTGGCCATCGGCGGAGATGTCGGTTATTTCGGACCCCTGCGAGCTGTGCCCCGAGGAGATCAGGTCAACGCAGCCACCCGAGACCTCATGGTAGGTCGGACTTTGGGTCGTGCAGCTGCCGCTGCCAGGCGCCTCCCACTGGTACGCATCCTCTTCCCCGTTGACATCGATGGGGCTCAGGGCATCGAAGCTGTCGAAATAGACGCGGTTACCATCGTCGGAGATGAGGCGGGCCCCGTAGAGCTGCGATTCATAAACCGGAATCCGAGCAGCTGCCCACCTGGTTTCGAGTAATTTCTGAGTTAGCTGCCGTCCCTCAGGGCGGGCACCGCTGGGGTTACAGGAGAGGCAGACGATGCGGCCGTCGCCTCCGTTCGCGTCCGCGTCGTAGTAGAAAACCTCCATCGCGATTTTCTTGCTGACCGCGTCGATGTTGTCGTAACCGGTGATCCTTGCGGACGACATGAAGACCATTCCCCCGCCATCCACAGATACTCGCGAGAGGCGGGCAATAGAAGTTTCTGCAAGGGGGGAGGAGGGCTGAGACCCGGATTGCAGGTCGGAATCCACCAGTCTCCCGATGAATTTGAATCCGCCGCTGGATTCATAGAGATACAGATTTGGTTCATCAGCCGCTGCTTTATCGCCTTCGCTGTTCTCTTCTTCGCCGGTCAGATTTTCTTTTGATGCGAAGAATGCTCGCGAAGCGTCCTCGCTTGCGCCTGCGAATCCCAGCATTCCAGTTGCAATTGGCGTCGTCGTCTGCGAATCGACATCGAATTCAAAAAGGTTCTGACCGATGGAGTAGATCACTACTGAGCCATCTTCTGCTGCAGTCAAGAACTTTGCGGCAGAGGTGGTTACCGCAATGGTTTTCGCGGTTGGCAGGGAGTTATCGATACGAACATAAATCGCGCCGGGGCCGGTCTCCGAGGCGGTCCAGAAGATCCGCGAGCCGTCGGCCGAAATCGCGTTGGAGACCCCTGCACTTCGTCCCGTCTTGCCATCGGCCGCAGCCCCGGCGGCGCAGCCTCCGGAATAAGGGTTGCCATTCGGCAGGATGCAGACGTACCTGAGTTCTCCTCCTCGAGCTTCGTAGAGTCGCGATCGACATTCTTCCCCCGAGGGATTGGTTTCGTTGCGGCAAGCCAGCGGCTGGTTCGGGATGCCGCTGACCAAATTGTCGTTCAGGGTGTAGATCGCAACCGACCCATCGGTTGAGGTGCCCTGGAGATCCGGGAGGACCTTGCGTGGGGGCAGATTCGGCGGTTCGGCCGTTATCAATGCTTCGTATTCACCCAGACCAGGTCCACAATCGTCCCGGCGATAAAGCCCAGGGAAGCCTTCGATTCCGCCGGCCGCGAGAATCGGCCTGGAGTCTTGGACCACCCAGCCGCTGCATAGGTCGGGACTAAAGGCCCTGTACTGTCGATCAAGCTGGGCACTCAGGTAGGTCATCAGGGAAGGGCCTTCTCGTTTCGGAGAGATTCCTTCGGTCGTCCAACCGCTGCCTGAGTTGCGGCGCGCCAGGTACTGATTCGTATACGGGGCGCCTTCGACGTCTCCGAAGGCCTTATAGGCCGAAAAGGTGATCGAGTTGCCGTCGATCGCCGCCTGATCGAGCCCGGCCGGGAAGCCGCTGATATTGAAGACCGGTTCGATGTAAGCGCTTTCTTTGTCAACCGGCGAGACCATCTCGTAGCCCCTGCAGTCAGGCAGCAGGGTCCCTGAGCCAGCTGCCCGCAGAGCGTCGTTGGGGCAACTCTCGGTCGGTTTCACGACCTGAAAGGTGGTCAGGACCCCTTCGGGTTCGATGAATTCGCAGAGTGGTGCCGGTTCGGGTTTGCAGCGATCGATGGCGACTGGCCTGTAGCGATAGCTGACCCCTGGCTCGAGCCCGGACAGCTCGACCGAGATGTCCAGTATCTCTTCTCCTTCTCCAAGGTCAATCGGATCTTCGACCGGGGCTGG
>Ga0068868_100000978_pt1 | contig 19469 bp, 19 predicted proteins | sample KBSMisM42_FD_64660 | JGI IMG/M metagenome (GOLD analysis project Ga0068868, IMG submission 64660) | Miscanthus rhizosphere microbial communities from Kellogg Biological Station, Michigan, USA - KBS Miscanthus M4-2 | ecosystem: Host-associated > Plants > Roots > Rhizosphere > Soil ...
ATCGGGGCCGGAGCGCAAACCAAGACGCTCATCCTCGAAAACCCAATTGTTGTCCCAGTCGAGGTTGTATTCGCGATGCTGCCGGATGTCTCTCGTTGCCGAACCGAAGCGGGGATCCGTCGATGGGCGCTCGTCTAGGTCGGGCCATACCCGCTTCAAGAACGCAATCTCGTCAAGTCGTCCCCACCAGGCGACTTCTTCAGCGGTAATGAAGTCAGTGATGTCGCGACGCGTTACTGCCGCGATCGTGTGGGCCGGGAAGTGCACGCTCCGATGCTAAGTCGTCGGACCACGTGGAGTCCGACAGGGCAGCCTGGCTCCAACAGGGCAGCTTGGCTCCAACAGGTTTTGGGACCCCTATCTGCCTGCGAGCAGAGCGTCAGCTTCGGCGGAAGAACCCCGAGAAAAGAGGCCGTGGGTGACCCCTGCTGGGTACTTTGCATGGAGCCGAGCCAAAGCCTTTCGGGCGACAGCTGATGCCGAATCACTCGGCGGAGGTGCTCCCAGCAGGGGCCACCCACGGCCTCCCCCGCCCGAGGTAAGACCGAAGCTACGCCGCGTAGAGCTGCTCGATCGCGTCTTCGTGCTTTTGGGCGACGACGGCGCGCTTTACCTTCAGGGTCGGGGTCAGCTCGCCTGACTCCTGGGAGAGGTCGTGGGGGAGGATCGAGATCTTCTTCACCTGCTCGACGCGGGCGAAGTTCTGGTTGATCTTCTCGACGTGGGCTTCGATCGCCGCCTTGACGTCGGGGTTGGCGGCCAGCTGGGCCGGGTCCTCGGGGAGGTTGTTCTCCTGGGCGTATTTGACCGCCTCTTCGGGATCGAGGGTGACCAGCGCGACCAGGTAGGGGCGGCGGTCGCCGACGACGACGCACTGGGAGACCAGCGGGTGCTGCTTGATTTCGGCCTCGAGGTTGGCGGGGGTGATGTTCTTGCCGCCCGCGGTGATGATGATGTCCTTTTTGCGGCCGGTGATCTTGATGAAGCCGTCGGCTTCGACCTCGCCGATGTCGCCGGTGTGGAGCCAGCCGTCGACGATCGTCTCGCTCGTCGCCTCCGGATTCTTGTGGTAGCCCTGGAAGACGTTGGGGCCCTTGACGAGGATCTCGCCGTCCTCGGCGATCCTCACCTCGCAGCCCGGGAACGGTTTGCCGATCGTCCCGACCTTGAAGTCGTCCGGCGTCGAGATCGTCGCTGCGGTCGAGGTCTCGGTCATCCCCCAGCCCTCGAGCACGAGGACGCCGGCGGCGTCGAAGAAGCGGAGGATCTCCGGGTTGATCGGGGCGGCGCCGGAGACGGCGAGGCGGATGCGGCCGCCGAAGAGGTTGCGGATTTTCGACAGCACTTTCTTGTCAGCGAAGTCGTACTGGCGCTGCAGCAGGAAGCCGGGCTTGCGGCCGCTGCGTTCGGCCTCCCGCATCTTCTCACCGACCCCGATCGCCCAGTTGAAGATCGCCTTTTTGAGGCCGCCCTCTTTCTCGATCCCGCTGGTCGCGGCGGTGTAGATCTTCTCGAAGATCCGCGGCACCGAGGGGAAGTAGGTCGGTTTCAGTTCGGCCAGGTTGGGCAGGATCTTCAGCGGGTCCCGCTCCCAGTAGGCGAGGGTGGTGCCGAGGTCGAAGGTCCCGAACTGGATCAGCAGGGCGAAGGAGTGGGCGAGGGGCAGGTAGAGGTAGGCGAGGTCCTCGTCTTCGATGACGCTGACGTCGTTGACCATGTCGAGCATCGAGCGGTAGTTGCCGTGGCTGATGACGCAGCCCTTCGGCGGCCCGGTCGTGCCCGACGTGTAGATGAAGGTGCAGATGTCCTGCGGGGTGACCGCCGAGTAGAGCGCCTCCCAGGTCACGGCGTCGCCACCGCCGCCTTTGGCGGCCAGGTCGTCCATCGAGATCGCGTCCTCGGCGCTGCCGGTCATCATCACGATCTGCTCGAGCTGCGGTAGCTGGTCGCGGACCGCCCGCACCTTCTCCAGCTGTTCGGCGTCCTCGACGACGACGACCTTGGAGTCGGAGTTCTCGAGGACGTAGCGGCACTCCTCGGGCGAGTTGGTCTGGTAGATCGGGACGACGGTGGCGCCGATCGAGAGCGCCGCGAAGTCGAAGTAGGTCCACTCGGGGCGGGTGTTGCCGAGGATCGAGACGCGGTCGCCCTTCTCGACCCCGAGGGTGACGAGGCCGAAGGCGAGCGGCCGGACGATCTCGCGGACCTCCTCGAAGGTCTTGCCGATCCACTGGTCGCCCTCCTTGTAGCGGACGGCGACTTTCGAGCCGTAGAGCTCCGCTGCCCGCGGCAGCAGGTCGGCGATCGTCTGCGAGTGCGTACCTCTCCCCGGCATCTGCCGGGGGAGTCTAATTCAGCGTCGGCTCCGGGGCGAGTTGCGAGTCGACTTGGTGGCGGAAAGGCTGCGCAGCGAGCTTTCGAACAGCGTCCTGTCGATCCGGCCGTGGTAGATCGGCACGCCCATCTGCACGCATTTACCGATCACCTCCCCGCGTTCCATCTGCATCTGATCGGCGAGCTCAGCGGGGGTGAGGTGATGCGCCATGGGGACCTCCAGGGTCGTTGAAAACTTGGTACCGCATATGTACCGCCGCGGTCGGATGCCGTCAACTGGGAAAATGTCTCCCTTGTCCTCTGAAGTCGCCGTAAAGCCGCTGCCCCGCCGGGGCAGGATCTGGGTCCTCGTCCTGCTCGCGCTGGGGCTGATCGCGCTCGGCTACACGATCGTCGAGCTCTCGACCCAGGAGCCGGGCGACCCCGTCGTCCACCTCGACGGGGTCGAAGACGCTCAGGGGCTCTTCGGCGGCATGCCCCAGGAAGGCGACCGCCTCGGCTCCGATGACGCCCCGGTGACGATCCAGGTCTTCAACGACCTCCAGTGCGACGACTGCCGCGACGACTTCCTCTCGACGATCCCGCGGCTGGCCGAACGCTACGCCCGCCCCGGCGACGTGAAGCTGCTCTGGCGCCACTACTCCAACAGCATCAACCCCGAGCAGCTCGGCTTCTACGGCGCCGAGGCGGCGGCGGACCAGGGGTACGGCTGGCCCTACATCTACCTCTTCTTCCGCAACCAGGACGAAGCCGAACGCTTCGGGATCGACGACGACTACCTGGCCTCGATCGCCGCCGGGGTGGAGGAGCTCGACGTCGAAGAATGGGAGGCCGACCTCGAAGAGAACGGGCAGAAGGGCGGCCCGATCGAGCAGCGGCTGGAAAGCTACGAGAAGCTGGGCCGGGCCCTTGAAATCCGCACCGGCCAGGGGATGGTGATCAGCGGGCCGAACGGCACCGTGACGCTCCAGGAAGGCCCCTCGCTCGCCGAAGTCGAAGCGGCGATCGCCGAAGTCGAATAGCTAGGCGACGCGGCGCAGCCGCGCCCGCGGGGCGATCACGTCCCGCCACTCGGAATCGACGATGTGGGCGGGGGCGGTGGTGGCGAGGAAGTCACCGAGGATGTCGGCGAGCCCCTCGGGATCTTCGAGGTTGGGGAAGTGGGCGGCGCGGGGGAGGGTCTCGAAGCGGCAGTTGGGGATCGAGCGCTCGGCTTCGAGGCCGTGCTCGAGCGGGATCGTGCGGTCGCGCTCTCCCCAGACGATCAGGGTCGGCATCTCCTTCAGCAGGTACAGGCGGTCGGCGGCGCTGACCTTCTGGCCCTGGACGTCGATCACCGAGCGCAGGGTCTGCAGGAAGGCGCGGCGGGAGCCCGGCTCCTGCAGCGGCCCGAGGGCGCGGGCGACCGCCTGCAGGTAGACGCCGGTGGAGTTGCCGCGCTCGCGCAGCTTGGCGCCGGCCGCCGCCAGGCCGCCGACGAGGCGGGGCCGGGTCGCCAGCCGCAGTAGCGCCGCCGAGCCGGGCAGCGCCGCGCCGCGCAGCAGCGGACTGACGTCGTGGCCGAGGCCGCCGCTGGAGACCAGGGCGAGGCGCTCGGTGCGCTGGGGGAATTGGTAGAAGAACTGCATCGCGACGCCGCCGCCGAGGGAGTGGCCGACGATCGTCGCTCGCTCGACCCCGATCGTCGTCAGCAGGTCGCGGATGCTCGCCGCATGGGCGCCGAGCGAGTAGTCGCCGCGGGGCGTCGCCGCGTCGCCGTGGCCGATCAGGTCCGGCGCGATCACCCGGTAGGAGCCCGCCAACCGCTGTGCCACCGTCTCCCAGTGCCGGGAGGAGTTGATCATCCCGTGGATCAGGACCACGTTCGGGCCGCTGCCGACGGTCCGGTAGACGGCGCGGTGCCCGTGCAGATTCGCCTCGTGTACCTCGAAGGAGAGGCCGGAGCCCATGGGGGGACCCTAGCGCGGGCCGAAGACCGCACCAAAAGCGGTTAGAGCATCTTTTTGCTAAGGAAAGTTCAAGTTTTTAGTACAGATCGTTCTACTGCGGGCACTTCAAGCGTATATAAGAACCGCTTGAGTTCTCCTCAAGAACTTTCAGATACAGACTCAAGAGTGAAAACCCACACGAACAAGCGACTTTTCACCCTCGCGCCGGTGTTCATCCTGCTGGCTCTGATCACCATCGGTGCGGCGAGCGAAGCGGCTTCCGCGCAGGGGCCCGATTACTTCCACAAAGGCCTGGGCCATGAAACCGCGATCCCAGAATGGGCGAAAGGCGCGAACGTCTACTTTCTACCGCCACCGGGAAAAGGTGCCGGCAGTGAAATCGCAGCCTCGGAATCCGGAGGGGGAGGGCTCACCAAAAGCTCGCTCCTGACCTACTTTGGCGGTGGCGTGCAGCGCACGCCTCACCCGCACCTGATCTTCTGGGGGTCGAATTGGAGCAAATCAGGAGAACCCCAGGAAATACGGGAAGCGCTGATCCTCTTTTTCAGCGGTCTCTCCGGCTCTGGCTATCAGGGGATCATGACTCAGTACTTCGCCAACCCCAACTCGGAGAAAGAACGGCATCCGCTTCCGATTTCCAAAACCGTCACCTTCAGCTCGCAGACGGACGTTTACATCGATTCCACCGTCGCCGCCCCTACCGAAGTGAGCCGCACGGCGGCGGTTTCGGAGATCGCAAAAGCCCGGACCGCCAAAGGCTGGAGCGCGAACTTCGATGATCAGTACTTCGTAATCCCGGCCCCCGGCTCTACCTACCAATCCGGGTTCCTGGGCCCCTTCTGCGCCTTTCACGCTTTCCAAGAAGTCGCTTACAGCTTCGTGACCTATCCGGGCACCGTGCCGGGTTGCGGGACGGGACCCAAATCGGTATCGCGAAACGCGTCCCACGAGTACGCGGAGACCGTGACCGATCCGGTTCCCTACTCGGGCTGGAGCATTCCCGTGACCAACGAAGCGGGGGAACTGCTCGGACAGGTCGAGATCGCCGATTACTGCGATCAGCAGCCGTCACTTCAGCTGGAAAACGGCGCCTGGGTGGAGCCGCTGAAGGACAACTTCAAGACGAATCAGGAAGGTGGCGAATCGATCCACTGCGAGGGCTCGGACCCGAGCCCGCCTCAGTTCAGCGTCGAAGGCCCGGTTGTCTCGACCGGGACGCCAGGGCAGGTGACGCTGAGCGGCTCGATTGAACCCGCCGGCTACAAAACCGTCAATTACTGGTTCGAGCGCTACTCGGCCGGCTGGGTGAAAATCGCCGGCGGCGGATCGGTCGGCGGCACCGCGCCGGTCCCGGTGAGCCAGGCGATCAGCGGGGCCGACGTCGCCGGCGCCGAACGGTACCGCCTGGTCGCGCAGATCCCGACGGCGGGGTACGAACAGGGTGCGGTAGGCCGGGTCTATAGCCCGACCACCTTCAGCAAACCTGCCTGGCCTGGCCTGCTGTGCGCGACGGTGGAACAGCCCTGTCAGAAAGCCAACCGCCTGGCCGCGGGCACGACCCTGCTCGGGACGGCGTCGGGGCAGCCGGAATTCGTACTCATCCTCGGGAACAGGTCGAGCCCGCTGCGTTGCAGCGAAGGCAGCTGGCAGGTCCAAACCCAGGCGGGGGGTAACGACCCGCTGCCGGTGGGCGGAACGGGTTGGAGCCTGTCCGGATGCAAACTGAACGACGGCTTCAAAGAAACCAGCTGTACGGTCGCGGCTGGCCCGGTGCCCTTCTCCGGAGTGGTTGTCTGGCGGGGCGGTAGCGAAGGGGAAGTGCGGCAGGGTGCAACCGGAGAAGGAAACGTGACCTGGCGGATCAAATGCCCTGAAGCGAGCGAACCAATCGACTGCACCTTCGATCGCGCCTCAACGAATGTTATGAAAGGTGGCGTCTCACCTGAACTCCGTACCCGCATCGGCCCTGAACCCGCAGTGGAAGCGAAAGAACACCAATCAGGCGCACTCTGCCCCGGCTATATGGGAAGCGCACAGCTCAACTTTCTGATCACGGCGCCGAAACCTTTCTATGTGGCGCCGATCGGGAAGCAGCAACCTGCCGTAACCAGTGGATATCCGACCCAGGAGGGAGAAACGGAAGCCCTGCTCAACGGGGTCGTCAACCCGAACGGGTTCACAACCACCTACCAGTTCGAATATGTCGATGACGCACGGTTCCTCGAAGACACCGAACTCTCGGGTTCGGGCCACGGCTTCGACCACGCCGTCGTCGCGGCGGCGGAAGACATCGGCGCCGGGACGACTCCGATGACCCTCCACCGGTCGCTCAAAGGGCTGAAACCCGAAACCGCCTACCACGTCCGTCTCATGGCCACCAACGCCGAAGGCGATTCCTATGGACACGAGGTCCTGCTCGGCACCGTTGGTACCCCCACCTACAAATCCTCCTTCGGCAGCTCCGGCTCAGGGGACGGCCAGTTCAAATACCTCACCGACGTCGCCATCGACCCCGCCGACGGGACCCTCTGGGTGACCGACGACGACAACGACAGGGTCCAGCACCTCACCGCCGCCGGTGGCTACCTGGGCCAGTTCAAAAGCTGTTACGACCCCGGCGCGATCGCGGTCACCCCCGCAGGCGCCCTCTACGTCGCCTGCTCGAGTCTCGGGGTGATTCAGAAGTACAGCGCCAAAGGCGAAGCGCTGAAAGTCCTGGCGAGCTCGGGCTCGGGTGAAGGCCAGGTCCGCTTCCCGCTCGACCTCGCGATCGACTCCAGCGGTGCGATCTGGGCGGCCGACACCGAAAACAACCGGATCGACAAGTTCAGCGGCGAAGACAAATTCGTCAAATCGATCTCGTTGGGCTCCAACGCCAGGCCCTGGGGGATCGGGGTCTCCCAGAGCGGTGAGGTCTGGGTGACCGAACCGTGGGAAAAACGGGTCACGGTCGTCGACGGCGAAGGCAAACTGCTGCGCCGCTTCGGCTCGGCAGGCTCCGGCGCTGGCCAGTTCGCCTGGCCCTCCGACGTCGAGCTCGACAACCGTGGCTATGCCTGGGTCGGCGACGCCGTCAACGATCGGGTGCAGATCTTCAACGAAGCGGGCGAATACGTGACCCAGTTCGGCTCCAAAGGCTCGGGCCCCGGCCAGTTCGACACCAACTGGTGGTTGCGCATCGCGGTCAACGGCGACGGCGAAGCCTGGGTGACGGACTCCGGTAATGCCCGGGTGGAGCGGTGGCGCAGCGCGGGAGGTTGGACGCTGTGAACAGAACTAAAAACTCCAGAATTCTTGATTATAAAAAGGGTGGCTCCTACGATGGGGAGACCTTCGGCTGCCAAGCCGAAGAAGGGAGACACAATATGAGTGCACGGAAGCAAATTCGCCACACGGTCGCTATTGCCGTTGCCGTGTTCTACTTGCTGGCTGTGGCAGCTCCTGCCTTGGCTTCGCCGCCGACGATCGAAGGCGAGTCGGTGTCGGAAGTCAACGTCTCCGATGCCACGTTGGAAGCGGTGGTCGACCCCGGGAATCTCGAAGCCGGGGCCTACTACCAGTTCCAGCTCGTGGCCGATCCGAGTGAATACTGGCCCGAAGTCACCTGCCCGGAGCAATCTCCTGAAGGCCCGGAAATCCAGTGCCTCGGGCCCTACGGGACGATCGACGGCCCGCCGCCGGAGGCCGACATCCAGCGACGACCCGGTGATCTGCCGACGCTGCGCCTGAACGGTGGCGCCGAAGGAGTGCCGGTGTCGCTTCGCCTCTCGACGGTCGGTAGAACGCTTCAGCCCGGGACGACCTACCACTACCGCGTCTTGGCCGTGGAAGCCGTTCAGAGCGTGGACTCCATCATCTGGGAACCGCCGCCCACCTATGGGCCCGACCAGACCTTCACCACCCCCGTGCCCCGCGAACCTGAAGCGGGTGGGCCTCCCATCGTCGATCCACTGCCGGCTGCACTGGCAGCCGGCTCCGAGCCGGCGGTCGCCGCCGCGGTGTCCGTGGGCTGTAGATCGCGGCCGGTGAACAGACGGCACCTGCACCGGCGCTCCCTGGCGAGGGTCTCGCTCTGCGCGCGCAGGCCTGCTCGATGATGCGTTAGGGGCTCTCGAGAGTCAGCCCGCCGTGTGGGCCGGCGTTAAAGGCGCGCCGGGGGAAGACCGATGCCTGATCCATGGACCAGGTCCGGAATCGGCGGCTCCTCCCTGCGCTTCTCCTGCTCCTCCTCGCCCTGGCGTGGACGCAGGCGGTCGTCGGCGTGGCCTCAGCTGAGAGGCGCGGCAAGATCGCGCCTCATGTCGCTCTCAAGCGCAGCCTCGGCAAAGGCGAGAAGCGGACGAGCGGCCGTCGCCCGATCTACTGGGGCGCCCTCGTCGGCGATCAGATCACCGGCCACCAGGCGCCCTGGGACATGGGCGGGCCGAGGAGCCTGGAGGGGATGCTGGGCAAGCGGATGTCGCTGGTCCACTTCATGGCCCCCTTCGCCCACTGCTCCTCTTCGGGCTGCGGCTACTACCGCTTCCCCGCGGCGGAGATGCAGACGATCCGCAGCCATGGCGCGATCCCCTTCTTCAGCTGGAGCTCGCAGGCGATCCCCTCGACCGAGGTGCAGCCCGACTACCAGCTGGGCGACGTGATCTCCAGTCGCTACGACGGCTTCATCCGCGGTTGGGCGCGGGATGCGAAGCGCTGGGGCCGCCCCTTCTTTCTCCGCTTCAACTGGGAGATGAACGGCGACTGGTTCCCCTGGTCCGAGGACGCCAACGGCAACCGGCCCGGGGAGTTCGTCCGCGCCTGGCGGCACGTCCACGACATCTTCACCGAGGCCGGCGCCACCAACCCGATCTGGGTCTGGTGCCCGAACGTCGACTTCGAAGACAAGTTCCGGGACCTGGGCTCGCTCTACCCGGGGGACGACTACGTCGAGTGGACCTGCCTCGACGGCTACAACTCGGGCACGAACCCGGCCAAAGATGATCGCTGGCGCAGCTTCGACCAGCTCTACCGCCACAGCTACGAGGAGATCGTCAACGAGATCGCGCCGACCAAGCCGATGATCCTGGGTGAGGTCGCCTCCTCAGAGCAGGGCGGGTCGAAGGCGCGGTGGATCGCCGACATGCTGCGCGCCCTCCCCGGCGGCTACCCGAAGGTGCGAGGCCTCGTCTGGTTCGACAAATTCGAAGACGGGATGGACTGGCCGATCGAGACCTCGCAGAGCGCGATCGAAGCCTTTGCCGCGGGGATCAGGGTGCCCGCGTATGTCTCCGGTGGCTAGTCGCCGGAGGCGCTAGTCACCGGCAGGCTCGCCCCAGACGGTTGCGACCAGGGAGCGGGGGCCGCCGCGGTCGCGGTGCTCGCAGAGGTAGATGCCCTGCCAGGTGCCGAGGGCGAGACGCCCTTCGCCGATCGGCAGCGTCAGCGACGGCCCCAGCAGGGCCGCCTTGATGTGGGCGGGCATGTCGTCGGCGCCCTCGAGCGTGTGGGTCCAGTAGGGGGCGCCTTCCGGCACCGCCTGGTCGAACCAGGTCTCGAAGTCGCGCCGGACGTCCGCCGATGCGTCCTCGTTCAGCGCCAGGGAGGCGGAGGTGTGCTGGATCAGCAGGTGGAGCAGGCCGACCGAGACGTCCCCGATCTCGGGCAGGGCGTCGGCCACCTCAGCGGTGACGAGGTGGACGCCGCGCGGTCTCGCCTGCAGGCGGATCGTCCGCTGGAGCCACACGAGCTACCTCGCGCCGGCGCGCAGCGCCCGCCAGACGACCCCGGGCCGGAAACCGACCTTGGGGCCGAGGACGATCGCGAAGAGCGTCAGCGCCAGCCAGGGGCGCAGATGCGGGCTGATCCTGCGGATGCGACCGTCGTCGGCCAGCTCGAAGACCATCGCATCGGTCATCCGCACCGGCCCCAGCCGCGTCTCGCCGTAGAGGACCCGGTGCTGCCCCTCACCGAGGGCATGCTTCCAGTGCAGGTCGCTCAGGCTGCCGTAGACGGCGCGCAGCAGGAACTCGACGTCCTTCTCGCCCTTGAAGACCATCCGTCCCGAAATCGGCGAGACCAGCTCGACGTCGGGCGCCATCGCCTCCATCAGCCCGGCGATGTCGCCCGCCTCGGAGGCGGAGCGGTAGCGGGAGATCGAATCCATCGCGGAGAACCATATTCCCCTCGTCCCAGATGCCCCTCGCCTGGGACAACCTAGTCTTAATACTTAGGGTTGGTTGAACGCTAGGCTCATCTAAATACGAACTGTGTTCTATCTAAGTACATGTTTGTATCCAATTGACGCCAGCTAGGAGGTCACGATGGCTCAGGCCAAAAATCGCGAAGGCTCTGCCAGGGCAAAGAAAGCGAAATCGGCAGGTGAGGCCAGATATAGCGACGACATCCGCACGGCTTTCATAGATGGCGTCACCTTCCGCTCCAAGCCCGTTCAATACACGGTCGTCGACGAGATGGCGATCGTCGAGGGTGACATCAACCTTGGTCCTGTCGAGCGGGTCGAGCGGGAAAGCGAACTGCGCAAGGCAGAACTCTCCGGCGCGCCGGTGGCCGCCGCGGCCCTGATCACCGGCTCCCAGTTCCGGTGGCCGAACTGCACGGTTCCCTACCAGATCGCCGCTGATCTGCCGAACCAGGGCCGGGTCACCGACGCGATCGCCCACTGGGAGGCGAACACGCAGTTCAGTTTCGTCCTCCGCTCGACCGCCAACGAGGCGCAGTACCCCGACTACGTCGAATTCGTGCCCGGCAGCGGCTGCTCCTCCTACGTCGGGAAGCAGGGAGGGAAACAGCCGATCACGCTGGGCGACTCCTGCACGACGGGCAATGCGATCCACGAGATCGGCCACGCGGTCGGTCTCTGGCACGAGCAGAGCCGCGAGGACCGGGATGCGTTCGTGACGATCAACTGGGCGAACATCATCCCTGCCGCCGTCAACAACTTCGCCCAGCACATAACTGACGGCGACGACGTCGGCTCGTATGACTATGGGTCGATCATGCACTACCCGCGCAACGCCTTCTCGAGCAACGGGCAGGACACGATCGTGCCGGTCGATCCCAACGCCCAGATCGGTCAGCGGAGCGGTCTCAGTCCCGGCGACGTCGCTGCCGTCAACTCGCTGTGCGGCAAGGCGCTGCCGAAAGACCCACCGAAGGACCTGCCCAAAGACCCACCGAAGGACCTTCCGAAAGACCCGCCCAAGGACATGTTCAAGGACCGGCCCAAGGAGCTGGCGAAGGAGTTCTCGAAAGAGCCTCCGAGGGATGTGTTCAAGGGCTTCAAGGATCCGATCAAGGACTTGCGCAAGGACCCCCCGAAGGACCTGCGCAAAGATCCGCCGAAGGACTTCGTCAAAGAGCCGGTCCGAGACCTGGCAAAGCCGATGGAAGACCTTCGCAAGCCCGTCAGCGACCCGCCCAAGGGTTTCCGCGAGCCGCCGGGAGGGATCAACCCAGGCGAATTCGTGGTCAACCCGGCTGTCAATCCGGGCGCCTTCGGACAGGGAGGGGTGCCCTTCGTGCTGGCGACCGGGGCCGATCCGAGCGGCTACGAAGGTCTGCCCCCGGCGGGCGGCGAAGGCGATGCCGAACAGCTCGCCTCCTACCAGCAGGCACTCGCCAACTTCGCCGAACTGAACGCGCAGGGACTGCTCGGGCCGGAAGACCTGGATCGCTGGCAGCAGTGCGCTGCGGCTGCGCAGCAGCTCGCTGCCAGGCTCGGTCTCGGCTGAGGCTGAGCCGTCTCGGCGCAGGGAGACCCAGCTTGATCCTGATCATCAGCTTTCCGGAGAACGAGCACGTCGAGGAAGTCCGGCGGCACCTGACCGCGCCTCACACGGTGATCGACCTGGCTTCGTTTCCGACCCGGTTGCGGCTTTCGGCTCGAAGCGGGAACGGCGACAGCGGGATCGAGCTCGAGCATGCCGGCGAGCGAATCGATCTCGACGACGTCGGCGCCGTCTGGTGTCGGCGGATCCGCCCGTTCGAGCTCGACGAGGAGCTGACCCACCCGACCAGCCAGATGTTCGCCTGGTCGGAGTCCAACGAAGCGCTGCTCGGTGTCTGGTACACGATGCCGTGCTTCTGGATGAACCCGCCGCTGGGCGACGAGGTCGCCCAGCGCAAGATCCACCAGCTCCGGACCGCAGAGGCGGTGGGCCTCACGGTCCCCGAGACGCTGGTCACCAACGACCCCGATCGCGCTCGCGGGTTCGTCGAGCTCCACGGCCCTTCCCAGGTCATCCGCAAGGCCTTCCGCAACATCGAGGAGGCGCCGCGGGAAACCGCCCTGGTGACGCAGGAGGGCCTGGCGCAGATCGACGGCGTCCGGTTCGCGCCGGTGATCTTCCAGCGGTTCATCCCCGGCGTCGAGGATCTGCGTGTCACCGTGGTCGACGGGGATGTCTTCGCCGCCCGGATCCGGTCCCACTCCGACCATCAGGTCGACTACCGCGCCGGCCTGGCAACGGCGTCGGTCGATGCCTGCTCCCTGCCCGACGAGGTCTCGACGAAGCTGCTCGAGCTGATGGCCCGTCTCGGGGTGTCGTTCGGCGCGATCGACATGCGACTCACCCCGGAAGGCGAGTACGTGTTCTTCGAGATAAATCCGGCGGGCGAGTATCTGTTCGTCTCGCGCCGCACCGGCCAGCCGGTCCCGGAGGCCATCGCGGGGGCGCTGCAACGCCACGACGCCGAGCGGGCAGCGGTCTAGATCCTCGTCAGCGGAACCTCGACCGGGTCGGCGTCGAGGTGCTCGGGGCGGACCGACACCTCCTGGGTGGTGATCAGGTCGCCGGTCTGGATCTCGCCCTGGCCCTCGTGGTCCACATGGGCCCAGACGGAATAGCGGTGGCGGGGGTCGAGCGCCTGGTCGGGAAGCTCGAGACTCACCTCGATTCCTTCGGCGGCGTCGTCGAGGCCTTCGGTGGTCTCCGCGACCGTCGGATGCAGAGCATCGGCCAGGGTGGTGTCGCGGATCGCCAGCCGTACCAGGCTCCCGCTGTCGCGGGGGCCGGGGTCGGGAATCGCGAGGAGAAAGCGAATTTTGCTCATCTTCATCGGGGCGCCCGGATTTGAACCGGGGACCTCACCGACCCGAACGGTGCGCGCTACCAGGCTGCGCCACGCCCCGAGAGAGGGGGATTATCCCAGAGCCGCGGGTGGGGCGCGGGGAGGGGTCGTAGCGCTACTTTGGTCGTCGAAGCGGTTCTCTTCGATTCAGATGGCACGCAGGCTGATCCCGATCCTCGTTCTGGCGCTGCTGGTGGCGATGCCCGCGGCGGCCCAGGCCTACCTGCCGGAAGGCTTCATCGGCATCTCGCCGCAGAGCGGCGGCACCGCGAAGGACTACGAGCTGATGCACGAAGCCGGGATCCAGAGCGTGCGCCAGCCGCTCAGCTGGGCCCAGGTCGAGCCGGAGAACCCGGCCTTCAGCGAACGGCGCTGGGAGGCCTTCGACCATGAGGTGAGGCTGGCGGCCCGGGCCGAGCAGGAGATCTTCCCCGTCGTCGTCAACTCACCGGAATGGGTCGCCCGGCAGGGGATCGACCTCCCGGTGACGACCGAATGGCAGCGGCGGGCCTGGGCCTCCTTCCTGCGCGCGGCGGTGCGCCGCTACGGGCCCGAAGGCGCCTTCTGGCGCGAAGAAGACGAGCTGCCTTACGTGCCGATCTTCCGCTGGGAGATCTGGAACGAGGAGAACATCGTCACCTTCGACGCCCATCCGGAACCGAAGCGCTTCGCGGTGCTGATGCGGATCGCCGGCCGGGTCATCCACCGTGAAGCCCCCGGCAGCAAAGCGATCGTCGGCGGTCTCTTCGGGCGGCCCCTGCAGGTGCCGCCGAACATCGCCTCCGGCGACTTCCTCGCCCGCCTCTACCGGGCGCGGCGGGTGAAGCCGTACTTCGACGGCGTCGCCCTGCACCCCTACGTGGCCGACGCGAAGGCGATGGGCGCCCAGCTGACCAACCTGCGGCGGATCATGCGCCGCCACCACGACGGCGCCACGCCGCTGTACGTGACCGAGCTCGGCTGGGGCTCGGAGGCCGGGCCGACGCGCTGGCAGCGCGGCATCTGGGGGCAGGCGAACCAGCTCTCCAAGGCCTTCGCGATGCTCTCGGCGAACCGCCTCCGCTGGCGGGTCCGCGGCGCCTGGTGGTTCACCTGGTCAGACGAGGGCGGCAGCTGCGTCTTCTGCCACTCGGCCGGCCTGCTGACGGCGAAACGGGAAGCGAAGCCGGCCTGGTACCGGTTCAACGAATGGACCGGCGGCGACCCGACCGTCGTCCCCCGCCTCGGCAGCCGCGACGCCGAACGCGAAGAAGAAGCGGCGACGCCGGAGGCGGCGGAATAGCTAGGCTCCGCTCGGACTTCAAAACGAGCAAAGGAGCAGTTTCGATGGCTTTCTCCGTACCCGACCTGCCGTACGCATACGACGCGCTGGAGCCTCACATCGACGAGGAAACGATGCGCATCCACCACGACAAACATCACCAGGCGTACGTCGACAAAGCCAACGCCGCCCTGGAAGGCACCGAATGGGCCGACCGCGAGGTCGAGGACGTCCTCCGCAACCTCTCCGCCCTGCCGGGCGACAAGCAGGCCGCGGTCCGCAACAACGCCGGCGGCCACTACAACCACAGCCTCTTCTGGCAGATGATGGGCCCCGAGGGCGGCGGTGAGCCGGTCGGCGAGCTGGGCTCGGCGATCGGCGAGACCTTCGGCTCCTTCGACTCCTTCAAGGAGGAGTTCAAAAACGCCGGCATCGCCCGCTTCGGCTCCGGCTGGGCCTGGCTGGTCAAGGACTCCTCCGGCCTCGCCGTGGTCTCGACCCCGAACCAGGACTCGCCGATCTCCGACGGCACCACGCCGCTGCTCGGCGTCGACGTCTGGGAGCACGCCTACTACCTGAAGTACCAGAACAAGCGCCCGGAATACCTCGACGCCTTCTGGAACGTCGTCAACTGGGACTACGTCGCGGAGAGGTTCGCCTCGTAGTCAGGCTCTGAGGCTGCGGGAATCTCGCTCATCGCGTGCTCGGCCAGTGCGGTGATCGTCAGGCTGGGGTTGACGCCGACGTTCGCCGGCACCGCCGAGCCGTCGCAGACGAGCAGGTTCTCGTAGCCGAAGACCCGCTGGCTGGCGTCGACGACGCCGTCCTCGGGCCCGTGCCCGATCACCGCGCCGCCGAGGATGTGGGCGGTGGTCGGCACGTTCAGCAGCGCCTCGGTCATCGAGCTCTGGGCGATGCCCCCGGTGCGCTTGGCCAGCCATTCCGCGGCGTCGTTGGCGACCGGGATGAAGGTCGGGTTCGGTTTCTCCGGGTCCTGTTCGGTCTGCAGCCAGACGTTGCCCGATCGTTTCAATTTGGGACGCAGGGCGATCGCGTTGTCGAGCGTCTGCATCACCAGGAGGATGATCGTCCGCCGCGACCAGTTCTTCGGGTAGAGCACCTTGGCGAAGCGAACGGGGTGGCGGAGCATCTGCCCGAGCAGCTTCAGCGGCCGGGTGACGCGGGTACCGTCGCCGACCAGCAGCGTGTAGAGGAGGCTCATCGAGTCGCCCGCCTTGCCGTAGCTGACGGTCTCGATGTGGGTGTCGGCGTCGGGGTAGATGCTGCCGCTGATTGCCACCCGCTTGGTCAGGTCTTCGGGATAGTCCTCGGGGACGGTGACGGCGAGGATCATCTCGCTGTTGGTCCGCACCAGCTCCCCGAGGCGCTCGGAGATGCGTGGCAGGGCGCCGCCGAGGCGGCAGCGCTGCAGCAGCTTGTTGGTGCCGAGGGCGCCGGCGGCGACGACGACCCCGCGCGCCTTCAGGGTGCGCTTGGCGCGGCCGGGAAGGATCCCGGAGCGCTCGCTGGCGACGCTGTAGCCGTCGCTGCCGTCGGTGGCGCCGAGCGGGCGGATCTCGGTCACGGTGCGGTCGGGGATCACCTCGACCCCGCGCTGTTCGGCCAGGTAAAGGTAGTTCTTGACCAGCGTGTTCTTGGCGCCGACCGGGCAGCCGACCATGCAGCGACCGCAGAGAGTGCAGCCGGTGCGATCCGGTCCCTCGCCGCCGAAGTAGGGGTCGGAGACGGTCTTCCCGCGCTCGCCGAAGTAGATCCCGACGGGGGTCTTCTGGTAGGTGTCGCCGACGCCGATCTGCTCGCCGTACTCGCGCAGGAGGTCGTCGGCGGCGTCGTCGGTCTCGACGTCGACGACCCCAAGCATCTGCTGCGCTTCGGCGTAGTGCGGCGCCAGCTCGCTTTCCCAGTCGGCGAGGTCGCCCCACTGCGGGTCCCTGAAGAACTTCGAGGGCGGGACGTAGAGCGTGTTGGCGTAGCCCAGGCTGCCGCCGCCGACGCCCGAGCCGCTGACCACCGAGACATCCTTGAAGGTCGAGAGCCGGAAGATCCCGCGCAAGCCGAGCCGCGGCGCCCAGAAGTAGCGGCGGATGTCCCAGGTGGACTTCGGGAAGTCCTTGTCGGTGAAGCGCTTGCCGCACTCCAGGACCGCCACCTTGTAGCCCTTTTCGGCCAGGCGCAGGGCGGACACCGACCCCCCGAACCCGGAGCCGACAACGATCCAGTCGTAGTCGTACTGGCTCATCAGCCAGTCCAGCCTACCGGGAGCTTCCTAGGCCTCGCCGGGCTCGAGCGGGCGGAAGTCGGTCGTGCGGGCGCCGCAGACCGGGCAGAACCAGTCCTTGGGGATGTCCTCGAAGGCCGTTCCCGGCGGGATGCCGCCGTCCGGGTCGCCGATCGCGGGGTCGTAAATGAACCCGCAGCTCTCGCAGATCCAGAGGGTGACGTCTTTGGTCTCCGTTGCAGTCATGTCGCTAGATGTTGGCAGACGCGGCGCGCGTTATTTGCCGAAGCTGACCTGCGGCGCGTTGCGCTCGGAGGCGTCCTCGATCTCGAAGTACTCGCGCGCGGTGAAGCCGCCCTGGTTGGCGATGATCGAGCCCGGGAACTGCTGGATGTCCGTGTTGTAGGACTGGACGTTGGAGTTGTAGATCCGGCGCGAGGCCTGGATCTCGTCCTCGAGCTCGGAGAGGTTGCGGCTCAGCTGCTGGAAGTTCTCGGTCGCCCGCAGGGTCGGGTAGTTCTCGGCCACCGCTTTGACATCGGCGAGTGCCTGGGTCAGCTGCTGCTCGGCTTTGGCGGTCTCCTCGACCCCCTGCGCCTGCATCGCCGCGGCGCGGGCCTGGGTCGTTTTCTCGAAGGTCGCGCTCTCGTGCTCGGCGTAGCCTTTGACCGTCTCGACGAGGTTGGGGACGAGGTCGTGCCGCCGTTTCAGCTGCACGTCGATCCCGCTCCAGGACTCGTCCACCCGGTTGCGCGAGGCGATGATCGAGTTGCGCTTCGCGATGTAGTAGAGGACCGCGAGGATGAGAATCGCGACGACGACGATGATGACGATGGTCATTGAGGCTCCTGTGGTCGAACCGGGGTCTGCGGGCATCCTAACGCCGGGATCGGGCCGAGTCATAGGATCGCGGCGTGAGCGGCAAGGCAGAAGCGCAGGAATGGGCGGAGATCGTCCGCGGCTACGGCGAGCGCAACGGGCTCACCTACGAGCCGGTCGGCGGGATCAACCCGAAAGACGGGCCGGTGGCGCTCTGCGTCGGCGGTGTCAACCGGCTGACCGGGCAGCTCGGTGAGGGCTTCTGGGGCGCTTCCTGCGACGCCGACGAAAAGGAAGTCGGCGGCTTCTTCAGCAAGTCGGTGGTGCCGACGGCGATCCTGGCCAAGTCCCACATGCCCGACCTGGCGCAGGTGGTGCCCGCCTTCAACGTCGAGTCGATCGAGCGCCACGAGGTGGTGACGCAGCGCTTCCAGCGCAAGGTCGAGTTCGAGTCGATCGACTTCAACAGGCGCTTCCTGGCGACGGTGCCGAGCGAGTACGACCCGGTGGCGCTGCGGGAGCTCTTCAGCCCCGGCTTCCTCGGCTGGGTGACGACGATCCAGGGTGAGATCGACTTCGGCGTCAACGACCGCCAGCTCTGGTTCCTCTGGCGGCTCGGCGAGCGCAGCGAGGCAGAACTACGTGCGGCGCTGGTGAACGCCGGGCAGCTGTTCAAGCGGCTGCAGAGTGAGATGGACGAGAGCGGCATCCACACCTACCCGCCCGGACCCTGGCACGCCGGCCTGGAGCCGTTCCCGGCCGAAGCTCAGGCGGGGTAGTCGGGGTCGCCGGGGAGGACGACGCGGGGTTCGGCGGCGTCCTCGGCGATCACCACCGGGAGGATCGGCTCGAGGGTGCGCTCGCGGTAGGCGGCCATCGCTTCGTCGGAGGTGCGGAACTCGGCCAGCCAGCGCAGCTGCGTCTGGGTCGGGAAGGAGAGGACGAGCTCACCGGCCTCCTGCGCCTGCAGAGCGCCGGCGGGCTCGAACCAGCGCGCCTCGGTGGTCTCGACCCCGTCCGGCTGGGGCGGTGTGTGGGCGGGGGCGAGGGCGAGGAAGAACCAGGCGTCGAAGCGGGTCGCGATCACCTCGGGGGTGATCCAGCGGGTGAAGGGGACGAGCTCCTCGCCGGCGTCGAGCTCGATCCCGGCCTCCTCGGCCAGCTCGCGCAGGGCGCAGGCGCGGAGGCCGGCCTCCTCGGCGCCGTCGGCTTCGTCCAGCGAGCCGCCGGGGAAGACCCAGACGCCGGGCATGAACTTTGCCTCCTCGCTGCGCCGCAGCATCAGCACCTCGAGCGCCCGCTGCGAGTGCTTGCCGCCGCGCCGCAGCAGGACCACCGAGGCCGCGGGCCGGGGCGTCGAGGGCGGCCCGAAGTTGGGCATCTCCGCCGGTCCCCGTCGCCGCTCCTCCATCGGCCCACCCTAGCGGCGAATCTGTCTCAGGCCTCCGTATGCGGACCCTGAGACGGATTCGCTGATCTAGCTGAGGACGCGGCGGCGCTCGCGGCGGACCCAGGCGCGGTGGGTGAGCCAGGCGAGCAGCGCGATCAGGGCGATCGGCCCGAGGATCGCGAGGGCGACGACGGCGACCGCGGCGGCGACGGCGAGGATGTGGCCGGCGTCGTCGAGCGCGTCGCCGATGCCCCAGGCGCCGCCTTCGGAGGGCTCCTCGGAGGCGCCGGTCTCGATCCGCACGAGGACGCGGGAGAAGTCGGCGCGGCGCTCCAGGTGCTGGAGCTGGGTACGGAGCCGCGCCCGGTGCCGTCTCTCCTGCGCCAGCTCGGCTTCGACCGCTTCGCG
>Ga0068868_100000979_pt1 | contig 19456 bp, 10 predicted proteins | sample KBSMisM42_FD_64660 | JGI IMG/M metagenome (GOLD analysis project Ga0068868, IMG submission 64660) | Miscanthus rhizosphere microbial communities from Kellogg Biological Station, Michigan, USA - KBS Miscanthus M4-2 | ecosystem: Host-associated > Plants > Roots > Rhizosphere > Soil ...
CCGCCTTCACCGAAGCAGATTCGAGAGACGTACATCCCGATCCCCTGGATGATGGATCCGCGCGGCTTCGGCATGCTCGAGCACACGACGTACCGCACGGAGTATCACCTCGGCGACGACACGCCGAGCGCGTGGCGCGTGACGGCGTGGGAGTCGAAAATCGATTTCACGGTGTTCGTGAACGCCGATCCGAAGCGGCTCGTCCAAGCCCTCACGGACGTGACGGGTCGCGCGCCCGACGTGCCCGATTGGGTCTTCGCGCCACGCCGTCGCGTGAACATTCCCGTGGATGCCGAGCTCGATCGTCTTCGCAGCGCGCACATCCCGACGACGGCGGCCGACACTGCGCTCCACTATTTGCCGTCGGGCATCGGCTCGACCGACGCGAAGGCGGTGACGGCCGATCTCCACGCGCGAGGCTTCAAGGCCGTCGCGTATTTCTGCTCGTTCGTCGATCAGACGTATCACCCCGTCTTCGACGACGCCGTCGCGAACGGTTACTTGATCAAGAAGACGGACGGCTCGCCGTACATCGTCTTCGACATTCCGCGCTACGCGGGCATCGTCGACTTCACGAACCCTGCCGCGGTGACTTGGTACCAGGGCCTCTTGAAGCAAGCGATCGACGACGGCTGGGACGGCTGGATGTACGACTTCGCCGAGTACGTGCCGCAAGACGCCGTGATGTTCAACGGCATGACGGGCATGGAGGCGCACAACCTCTACCCGGTGCTCTATCAAAAAGCCGCGCACGATCTCCTCGAGCAGCTCAAGCCGAAGGACTACATGTTCTTCGTCCGAAGCGGCGGCGCAGGAACGAGCGGCTACGTCCCGCTCGTGTGGGGCGGCGATCAGGACACCGATTTTTCGGTCGGGAAGGGGATGCCCGCGGGGATCGCCGCTGCGCTCAACGCCGGCATGAGCGGCCTTCCGTTCTGGGGCTCGGACATCTCCGGCTACCACTATCTGTACAACCCGCCGCCCGACAAAGAGCTCTACCTGCGATGGACGGAATTCGGCGCGCTCTCCGCGCAGATGTACGACGAGAACGAAGGCGCGGGAAATCAGCCGGTGAGCGCGCGCTGGCAGATCTGGAACGATCAAGAGTCGCAGGACGTGTACCGAAAGTACGCGCAGCTCCACACGCAGCTCGCGCCGTACCTGCGCATCGCGATCGATCAGGCGCGCGCGACCGGCATTCCCGTGATGCGGCACTTCTACCTCGATCGGCCGCACGATCCGAACGTGTGGAGCATCACCGACGAGTACATGTTCGGTGATTCGCTCTTGGCCGCGCCGATCGTGAAGCGCGGCGCCACGTCTCGCTCGGTGTATCTGCCCGAGGCCGAGTATTACGACTTCTTCAGCGGGGCGCGCGTCGCCGGTAACGGCAACGTGACGGCGAACGCGACGCTCGATCAGGTCCCGCTCTACGCGCGCGTGGGCGCGATCATTCCGATGCTCTCGCCCGACGTCGAGACGCTCTTGCCCGCGACGGATGGAAGCGGCGTGATTTCGCTCGCCGATCGGTCGGATGTACTCGTCGCGGAAATTTTCAGCGGCGGGGCGACGAGCGTCACGCTCGCGGATGGAACGAAGCTCTCGCAGACCGCTCCGGCGAGCGCGTACGACTTCGCGAGCGCACCGCAAGCGCAAAATGCCACGCTCGCGCAAGCCACGCAGCCGAGCGATCTCGCGTCATGCGACGCCTGTTTTCTCGATGATCCAGCGTCGCGCACGATGTCGGTGACGTTGAAGACACAGAGCGACTCGATCACGATCGCGCCGCTCACCGTCACCGTGGATTCGTCGCCGAACGTCAAGCGCTTTGTGATGCATCTGCATCATTGAGTCGATCTTTGATTCGATCCTCATTGTCCTCTCCCGTCGGCGATCGATCGCGTTATGCTCGCGCGAACGCTCATCGTGAGCGTGATGAACGGGGAGCGTTGGTGGGAAAGACAGCACGGGCGGTCGTTGCGACTCGCGAACCGCGTTCGCCGTCGATCGCGAAGGCGAGAGCACTCAAGGCTCCGCAGTCCGGCTCGCGTGCTCGCGACGACGCTCTTCGCGGTCGCTCCGAGGCCGCGACCGGCCTCGCCCGTGCCGATCTCCTCGGCAAGGTCGCGCGCGCGCGCTTCGAAGAAGAGATCGACGCCGCGCTCAAGCGCCGCCCGGCGAACGAAGCGAAGCTCGCCGGTGCCCTGCGCGCGCTCGCCCCGCTGAGCCCGCAGCTCCGCGTCACGCTCGCCGATGCGCTGCGCGTCCTTTTGCGTCGCCGCACGCTCGATCGCGAGCTCTACGTCGCCACCATACGCTCGCTCGCGGAGTGCAAAGACAAAGCTGCGCCGTCCATCTTGAAACAGGCCCTCTCCGGAGGCGACGCGGGAGGCACGGCCGCGCTGAGCGCCGCGGCAGCCTGCGACGATCCCGAGCTCGCGCCGCTTTTGTCGAAGATCGCGGCGTCTCGCCAGTCGCACCTCGCGTTCGGCGCCGAGGTGGCGCGCGTCGCGCGTGGCGAGTCGAACGGGTCGCACCTGCTCTCGCTCGCGCCGATGATCAAGGAGAGCCACCGCATCGCGCTTTGCGTCGAGCTCTTCGTGCCGCTCGCGCGCGGGAATCCGGCGCCGAAGGCAATCGCGAAGCCGCTCTACATCCTCGGTGAGGCGGAGCGGCACCTCGGGCGCTGGCTCGTCCTCGGTGAGGTCGCGACGAAGGCCGGCGACAACGGCGCGCTCGATGACGCGCGCGGTCGCGCAGAAGATGGTCCGGCGAGCTCGCGCGCGGCGTGGTCGCTCGTTGCGTGGGCCCTCGAGCAAGTCGCGAAGCCGGGCGTCGCTGCGCCCAGCGCGCGCCCCACGGTGGAGATCGTCGCGCGCCTTTCGGATCGTCCGAGCGCGGATCGCGACATGACGTTCCTCTTTCGCCTCGCCGCCGCGAAGGCCGCTTCGGCGAAGGGCATGCTCGAGACGCTTGCGAAGACGGGATCGTCCGGCCCGCTCGCGGACGAGACGGCGATGCGCGCCGCGATGCACCTCGCGCGCGACTACGGCCGAGACGATTTGCGGAAAGAGCTCCTCGCGATCGCGCGCGGCCAGCGTCGTGAAGATCAGCGCGGGTTCGCCGCCGCGATGCTGTGGGACGTGGGCGAGCGCGACGAAGCGCGCGATTTCGCGGACGAGCTCGTCACGTCGAAATGTCTCGCCAACGTGGTGTGGGCGTCGCTTTTGCGTGCGGCAGCGTTGAGCAGCACGTCTCGCTCGAACGGCGCGAAGGAAGATTGCGCGCTACTCTGCAACGAGCCTCACGTCCGGTGGATACACCTCGGCTGGTTGGAATAACGTTTCTCGTCGTGCTCGCCACCAACGTGGTGGGCACGAGGTCGTCCGCCGCCGAGCCGCCGATGACGGTCGTCTTGATGGCCGACACGGACGACGATGACGTCGACGGTCGCGCCGACGGCGAAGAAGATGCTCTGCCGGTCGAAGGGCGCGCAGACCTCGTCGCGCTCGACGCGGCGCTCGACGGCGCCACGTTGAAGCTCGGCGCAGGAACCGGCAAGGCGCGCGTGTGGACCGGAACGCGCCAGGTCCCGTTCGGTTCGCGCGTGGCGCTCGGCTCGGCGTGGCAAGGACTCACGCCCGGGCGCGTCGAGCTCACGGCACGCCTGAAAAATGGGCGCGAGCGAAACATCGTCCTCGACATTCGCGGGGTCGCGATGCGCGACGAGGCCAACAAGAAAGTCGACCTCGCGAAGAGCCACGCGTCGCTCGAGCGCATGCCGCCGGCCGCGCCCTCCGCGCAAGACACGGACGCCCTGCGCGCGATCCTCGAGCTGCCGGACGGATCGAACGATCTCGACGCGACGGTCGAGTCGTACAGCGCCTCCGGAGTGAAGCTCGACGCGCTCGCCCACGTCGCGCTCGCGCCCACGCAATGTCCCGAGACGATCCCGAACGTTCATTGCCTTGAGACGGCCCCGCTTCGCTTCGTCGTCGATGACGTCGATCGTGCGCACCCGCTCGTCATCGATCGATCGATGCGCTCCGAGGTCGGTGGCGCCATCGTGATGCGCTCTGGCGGCCGAAAACAGGCCATCCGCGTCCTTGGCCCGCGCGCCAGCGACGTCGGGCCCATCGGCCGCTTCAAAGTTCGGATCCGAACACACGTGCTCCGCGCCACGACGGGCGGAGCACCCGCGATCGGCGGCAACGACGCGGGCGCGATCGCGATGCTGCGTGCCGAGCTCGCCCTCGCGTCGGCGACGTGGGGCCAGTGCGGCGTGAGCTTCGGTGAGGCCTCGAAGCTCGACGTCGCCGTGGTCGATCCGCCCGCGCGACATCTCGTGTCGCTCGGCGACGATCTCGGATTGCCCGCGAGCGGCGGCGAAATCAAATTGCGCGTCGACGGAAAGCCCGTCGATGTCGTCATCGCGCGCGGTACGAGCATCGAGCGAGCGTCCCACGAGCTCGCCGCAGCGATCACGAAGGCCGGCTTCATCGTCACGACGTCGTCGAACGCGCGCATCATGCCCGGGGCGGGAAACAGCGTCGATCTCTCCGTGAAGCGCCTGAACGGCACGCTCGCTTCGATCGACGCCGCGAGACGCGACGCGCCGCTCACGACGGACACCACGCTCAGCGTACGCATCGGGTCGGTCGATCCGGCCGACGGCATCGAGCATTTCGGCGACATGGACTCGATGTCGGGCACGCTCGAAGAGCGCACGCTCGTGAAGGCGCTCGACGACGGCGATCCGACGAGCGTCGAGCTGGTCGTCGTGCCCTATTTCGCGGGCAGCGGCCGCATCGGAGAGTCCTTCATCACGGGCGACTCGCCGAGCATGCGCAACGTCGTTCTCCTCGATCGCGGCGGCATCCGCGCGCGTCGTTCGAGCTTCACGCTCGCCCACGAATTGGGTCACGTCCTTCTCGAAGCGCCGGGACATCCCGACGACTACGCGATCGATACGCCGACGCTCTTGATGGACTCGGACGCTTCGGACTCGTCGCCGTTCGGCCCGCGCAGGCTCACGGTCGCCGAGTGTGCGCGCGTGATTCGCCAAGCAGGTCCCACTTCGCGCACGCCGCTCCTCGTGCCGTGGCCTCTCGCGCCCATCTCGCTCAAGTAATCAGGGAACGAAGATCTCGCGCAGGTCCGTGCCGCCCGCGTACGCGTAGCTGACGAAGCTGTCGAACCCGTAGACGACGATGCCGACGGGCTCGTCGGCTTGCACATGGTGCGCGCCGTCGTTCTGCTTTCCCGGCGAGACCTTGTTCGTCTTCGAGTCGATGATCGGAAACGAGAGCTGGCATCGGTACGACAAATAGGGCGGCGTCGGCGAGCCACGCTCCGCCGCGGAGAGTCCGTCGCCCGGCCCGATGTCGCACACGGTCGCGTCGAGCAAGAGCCCGTCGAGATAGACGTGCGCGTCGCTCGGAGCGCTGATGACGAGGAAGTCGAAGTTGTACTTGTCCGGCGTCAAGAGCACGTAGTCGCCGCGCCACTGCTCGATCGGCGAGACGTACGTCGTCGAAGGGTCGCCGCCGGGCAAGCCGTTCGGCACGTTCGCGGCCTGCTGGCTCACCTGCATGTCCATCACGATCGCGGCCTGCGACGCCGACAGGAGAAAATCTTGATGCGCGACGAGCACGACGTCCTTGCCTTGCGCGAGATCGAACTTGTCCCACGGCGCGGGGAGCGTCGTCGTCACGTGCGTCGTCCCCGTCGCGACGGCGAGCACGCGATAGAGCTCCGGCTCGTCGACGCCGCCGAGGTCCGCGCCCGCCGCCTGTACGATCTTCGAGCGGCTCGGCATGCGCGAGAGCGCGTACTTCTTTCCCACGGTGTGGATGGGCGGGAGCTGATCCTCGAGGTGGTCGGCGCAGCAGAATCGATCCGCGAGCGTCGAGTAGAACGGCGCGTCCGAAGCCTCGCTCCCCGGAAAGAGCGCGACGGCCTGGTTCGCCGTGATCGTCGTCCCCGTGAAGTCCGCGTCGAAGTCGCCCGTCTCGAGGTTCAGCACCTCGAACGGCTGCAGCACGAAATCCGCGCTCGCGCCCACGTCGAGCCCGCTCGCGAGCGGCCCGCCCGGAATCACGCGCGCCGTCGTCTGCACGTGAACGTGCGTGTCCGGCCGCGTCCCGACGATCGCGATGAACGCGCGCAGGTCGACGCCGAAGTTCTGCGACGGCACGCTGCTCGTCGCGATCGTCTGCGGCCAGCCGTCGACGAGGTAGCTCGTCGTGCCGCCGCTCGACGAGAGCGCCGAGTAGGGCAGGAGCTGCGAGGCGTCGTTCGAGAAGACATTCACGTTCTCGAGCGGGTTGAACTGATAGGCGACGATCGGCATCGACGCGCGCACGCGATACGCGTGCCTCGTGAGCGCCGTGCCCGCGCCGGTGTTGAACTCGCCATCGGGAGAGCCGTCCACCTCGCGCGGGCCGAGCTTGAAGACCTCGAGGCTGCCCGCCGGGATGGTTGCAGTTGCAACCGTTCGCAGGTTCGCAGGAGATCCTGGCGCGGCGTCATCCTCGTCGATCGTCACGTCCGTGACGACGTCCGGCTCGGCGTTCGAGACGACGATCGCGTATTGCTCCGAAGCTGCGTTGTCCGCCGCGCTCACGACGGCGTTGTCGAGATCCACCGCCCAGTACTCGCAGCCGACGTTCGAGTGCTGCTGATCGGCCTGCTGGCACAGCTCCACGCACGATCCTCCGCGGCACGCGAAGCCCTTCGTCGTGTCGCACGTCGAGCCGGTGTCGTAGCCGCTCCCGTCGGCCTTGCAGATCTCGGTGAGCTGACCCTGGCACGCGCCCGTCCCCGGCACGCACGGCACGCACGAGAGGAGCGACGGCGCACACTGCAGGCTCTTCTTGCCGCAATCGTCGATGACGTCGTAGCCCGTCTCGCTCGCGTTGCATTTCTCGAGCGTGTCCCCGTGACATTGCACGTCTCCGGCGTTGCACGCGGGCGGCGGTGGCGGCGTGGGAATGTCGCGATACGCCGGATCGAAGCGGCACGCCGCGAGGAGGCCGATCAGAAAGAGTCGTTTCACGCTCCGCATCAATACGCGCCGTCGAGCATGTCGAACGCGTACGCGTTCCACGCGCTCGTCGAGAGCTGTCCCGAGCGAAGCGAGCTGTAGACGAAGTTGTCGATGCGCGCCGCGAAGATCTCCGTCTCGAGGACACCGTGCTTGAGCGACAACGTCGGATCGATCGCCGCGAGGTCCGGCAGCGAGAACGACGTCTTGCCCGGGCTGACGACGCTCCACGTGACGAGGCCGCCGCCCGACGAGAAGTACGCGACGACGAGATCGAACGTCGCGCTCTCCGTGAAATTCACCGTCTTGCCATCCCACTGCCCGAGGCCCGGCGTCCCGAGGATCGGCACAGGCAAGAAGCCCGTGAGCGAGACCGGATCGTTCGCGTCGTTCGTGAGCACGCGCGAGATCACCGAGCCGGGCGCCTGCATGTATTGACCGGTCGCGGCTTGCGCGCTCATCACGTAGTTCTCCGCGGTGAGCCCGCTCGCGAGGGCCGGCAGGCCGACGAACGAGAGCGTCGCCGACGTCGGAAGAAGCGTGAGTTGCTCGCCGACCGGGAACGACGCGTAGAGCCCCGCGCCGACCGTCACGCCGACGTGCGTCTCGAGCCGATTCGGCCCGCGATACGTCGTCGGCGGCGGCTTCGGGATCACCTTCACCGCATGGTCGAGGAGCATGTCCATCTTGATGTCGACCTGCACCGTCGTGGACTTCGGCACGATCGGAACGCCGCGCTGCACGCCCATCACGTAGGGCATGAACTTCGCCTGACCCGAGTCGACGTTCGTCTCGATGCCCGCGAGCGCGTAGAGCGTCACCGCGCCTGGATACGTCGTGAACGAGTAGCCGTAACCGTAATTGCCCGGCGACGCCTCCGTCGTCTCGTACGACACGTCCGGCTGGTAATACAGCTGGAGCGAGCTCGTCGACGCCGCGAAGACGTACGCCGCGCGCCGCTCGCCTGCGTTGGCTTTCGGCACACCCGTCCAATCGCCGCGCGTCTGGAACTCGATGCCGTTCGGGAAGATGAGCTCGCCCGTGACCGTCCCCACGTCGCGCGGCGTTCCGCTGATCGACTGCGGATCGCCCTTCGCGCACGACACATCGAGGATCGGCGACAAATACGCAGTGACGGTGTCGACGGGAACGTCGACGAACGTGAGCGGCTGATGGCACTTCTCGGTCGCCGTCACGGTGACCTTGCCGGTGAGCGACGAGTCCGTGAAGGTCGCCGCGCCCACCTTGTCGGTCTTCGCCACGAGCGCCGTCGACGCATCGCTCCCCGCGATCGCCGTCGCGCCCGGGATCGCGAACCCCGTCCACGCGTCGAGGATGATGACGTGGAGCTGCCCGTTCAGCGCGCCACCCGAGAAGCCGCCGCGATACCCGTCGGGCGAGTCGTCGTACGTGAACGCCTCGCGCGCCTGCACGCTCGTCTTGTCCTGCGCCGTGACGACCACGTCCTTCGCGCCCGGCGTGTCCGCCGGCGTCGTGCAGAAGAGGTGCGTCGCGTCGACGACCTGCACGTTACCACAATCGCTTCCATCGATTGTTACCGTGGTACCAGCTGCCCAATTCGTGCCGCTACCTTCGATCGCGAGGCGCGTCCCGCCCGTCGTCGCCCCCGTCGTCGGCGTCAGCGCGATCGCGTCGTAATAGAACCCTTGCGCGAGCGTCCGCTCCTGCGCCGTCGAATCGTTCCGCACCTTCACGTCGGTCGGCCCCGGCGCCCCCGGCGGCGTCGTGATCGCCGCGCGCGTCGGATCGCTTGCGAAGATCTCGCTCGCGTCGATCTCGCTCCCACCGACCCACACGCGCAGCGTGGAGGTGAACCCGCGCCCCGAAATCAGCGTGCGCGTTCCTCCCGTGAACGGCCCGTGCGACGGCTGCAATCCTAGGATCGCGAACGGATCTCCGAGATCGACGTCGAGCTTCGCGACGTCGTTCCCGTTCAAGCTCGCATCGCTGAGCCCGGCTTCATCCCCCTGATGCGCATCATGCGTCGGCAAACACGCGCCCCAGGCCCCAATGGCGCACGCCGCCGCGAACGCAAGAAAGCCGTGCCGCATGCCGGGAATCATAGCGCCGATTGCCTTGCCGCCTTCACGGAACCGGAAATCGCGAAAAATCGCTCGTTTCCGCGCGCCGCGATCACAACTCGCAAGGGACCTTGCGATCTGTGCCAGCCGGCCGTGAAAGCGAGGGAAGAACAAGCAGTTGCCGTCCAAGCACACGCACACGCCGACGCCAACGCCCACGGCGGACACGCGGACCCGAACGTCGTTCGGATCCGAACTACGGTGATCTCAGGACGGAAATCCGTCGCCCTAATCGATCGCGCGTGAAGTCCGCATCGCGGACTTGCGGTCTGCTGCCTCTGACTTTAGTCGGAGGTAACAAGATCGCCGAGCTCCAAGCCATAAGCCGAGCTCCTCAGACTCGAGCCCAGTTCAGACCTCGAGCCGAAATCAGAAGAAGTTGCCGATCGTGAACTCGAAGTCGTACGGCTGCTCGTAGCCGAGGCGGTAGAGCGGGAAGCCCCACTCGAAGCGGAGCGGGCCGAGCGGGGAGAACCAGCGGATGCCGACGCCGGCCGACGTGCGCAGGAGGGCGAGCGACGAGGCGCTGAAGCAGGGCTGGATGAGCGGGTCGAGCTGCGGGGCGGGCGTCGTGCGGCAGAACTGGTCCTCGGTGTTCCAGGCGTTGCCGGCGTCGAAGAAGACGACGCCGCGGATGCCGACCTTGTCGAGGATGGGGAACTCGAGCTCGAGGTTCATGAACGCTTCGAGGTTGCCGCCGATGTTCGCGCCGTTCGGGATGGGCGCGGAGTTCGGATCGAGCGACGCGTTGAGCGGAAGGCGCGGGCCGATGCTGCGGAGCAAGAAGCCGCGGATGTCGAGGATGCCGCCGAGGAAGAAGCGCTGATAAATCGGAACGCCGAACGGCGAAGGCGACGAGATGTAACCGAGCTCCGTGTTCAGCTTGAGGACGAAGCCGCTTCCGGGCTGGCCGGGCGTCGAGCCGCCGAGCGGATAGTAGAAGCGACCGACGAAGCGGTGACGCCAGTACTCGACCTGCGAGCCGAAGGCCGAGCTCGCGAGCTCCGTCGATGCTTGCAGATAGACGCCCGACGTCGGGAAGAGGCGATTGTCGCGCGTGTCGAGCACGAGCGCCGGACGCAGCGAGATCGTCAGACCCGCGTTGAAGAGGTTCGCGAGCGGAAGGCGCTGGAAGAGCGAGATGCCCGTCGTCTGCTGCAGGCCGAAGAACGTCGTCGACGACGTATCGACCGTGTCTTCTTGCGCCGTCCCCGTCAGCGACAGACGCAGCCACGGCTGCACTAGCGCGTAACCGAACGTGAGCGAGCCACCGAGCGAGCGCCGCGCGAAGTCCGTGTAGATGTAGAGCTGGTCATACGCCTCCGCGCTCATCGACCAGTCGGTGTCGAAGAAGTACGGCTCGAAGAAGCGGAGCGACACGATCTGACGAAGGCCGGAGATCTGCGCCTGGAGCGCGAGCGACTGCCCGTTGCCGAACAAGTTCGCTTGCTGGATTTGCGCGGTCGCGATGAAGCTCTCGATCGACGAGAAGCCCGCTCCGATCTGGAACGTGCCCGTCGGACGCTCGCCGATCTCGAAGTAGACGATGACCTTGTCGGGCGAGCTGCCGATCTCCTTCGTCACATCGACGCGCTCGAAGTAGCCGAGCGCCATCACGCGCTTGCGCGAGAGCTCGACGCCCGTCTCCGAGTAGAGCTGGCCTTCTTGGATCTCGAGCTCGCGGCGGATGACCTTGTCGCGCGTCTTCGTGTTGCCCTTGATCTCGATGCGCTCGATCCGCACGGGCACGCCGCGGTGGATCGGGATGATGATGTCGACCTGGGCGTTCTTCGCGTCGAGCTCCGTCTCGGGCTCGGCCTCGACGCTGTAGAAGCCGGCGTCTTTGTAGAGCGTGCGGACGGACTCGAGATCTTTCACGACCTCGGCGCGGTTGAACCAGTCGTTCGGCTGCGCGCGGACCATCTCGCGGAGCTTCTTGTGCCCGCCGAGCGGCTCCACGTCGTGGCCGTCGTTGTCCTTCTCCGTGAGCTGGAAGCGCCGAATCTTGAAGCGCGGGCCCTCGTGGATGAGGATCGTGATCTCGATGCCTTCGCGGTCCGTGGTCAGCATCACGCGCGGCGTGCCGACCTGAACGTTCATGTAGCCCTTGTCGTAATAAAGGGCGTTGATGAGGAGGATGTCGCGCTCGAGGACGTCCTGCTTGTACGAGCCGCCGCCGCCGAAATCGAAGAAGCTCCCGTTGCCGGTCTGCATCACGCCGCGCAGCTCGTCGTCCGAGAGGTGCTCGTTGCCGATGAACGTCACGCGGCGGACGGTGACTTCCTTGTGCTCGACGATCTTGAAGCGGACGATGACCTCGTTGTTCTTCTGAACGTCGCGGCGCTCCGTCACGTCGGCGAGGAAGTAGCCCTTCTCCGCGTAGGCATCTTTGATCTTCTGCACCGAGCGGCGCACCGCGGGCAGGTTCAAGATCGTGTTCGGCTTGACCTCGATCGTCTCGGTGAGCTTGTCGTTGTCGAGCTCCTCGTTGCCCTCGAACTCGACGGCTTTGACGTTCGGACGCTCCGTGACGCGGAAGCGCAGGCGGATACCGCGCGGCGCCTCGTTCATCTCGACCTGCACGTCCTCGAAGAAGCCGGAATCCCAGAGCGATCGAACGTCCGACGCGAGCGATTCGACCTTGAAGGAGCTGCCGACTTTTTCTTTGATGTAGGACATCACGTCGTCGGTCGCGATGCGGACGTTGTCCTCGACGTCGATGCCGACGATCTGCTCGCCCTCGGCCTTCTCGGCGGGCGTCTGCGGGAGACGAATTTGGGGCGCTTGCGGTCCTTGCGTGGTCGCTGCGGCGCCTCCATCGGCGGACGTCGCGACGGGCGCGCCACCATCGACGTCCGTCTTCGCCGTCGTCGCGCCAAGAGACGCGTCAGCACCTGCGTCCCGCGTTTGCGCGAAAGCCACGCGCACATGAACGGCGAACGCGACGAAGAACGCCACGAACACCGCTAAGCACGCAAAGGAACGCTGAAATCTGGTCAAGAGCCCGTCTGCTCGTACCCTAGTTGCCCGGCCTGGCGCAACAGCGTTATCCGGCGGTTTGTTCCCGCCTGAGCCAGATCACGGCGCTGACGGCGATCGCCGCTGGAAGGAGCAGCATCGCGAGGGTCATCGAATGCGTCGCGTCGCTGATTCGACCGACGAGAGGCGGGCTCCACAGGTCGCCGAGCATGTGGATGGAGAACGTGCTCAGCGCCATCCCACTCGCGCGAAGCTCGATCGGAACCGCTCCGAGGATCGCGCCGTTGATCGGCGAGGTCGAAAGGAACACGAACACGATGCACACGAAGATGAACGCGAAAAATAAGACGGCGCTCGGCGCGAGAACTGCGGCGAACGCGAAGGGTGCGCCGAGGATGGCCGAGATCGCGCAAATGCGAACGTGCGCTCTGGCCGCGCCTTCGCGATCGAGGCCGCGCGCCGCGCGCTCGCCCCACGCTCCGCCCGCGAACGTCCCGACGAAGCCGGCGACGACGAGGATCGCGCCGAAGACGTAATTCGCGCGATCGAGATCGAAGTGGTGGCGCCCTTCGATGTACGTCGGCGCCCAGTGCTGGAAGCCGCCGAGCGCGAACGTCTGCGCCGCGTACCCGAGGACGGCGCGCGCGTAGAGCTTCTGCTTCGCGAGCGGCGCGAGCATCTTCAACACCGCCGGCCTCACGTGCTTCGAATGTTCTTCGGCGCCGCGATCGAAGATGAGGAGGCACGACAGCGCGAGGATCGCGCCCGGCGCGCCGACGAATTGGAACGCGCCGCGCCAACCGACCTTTGTCTCCAAGAAGCCGCCGAGCACGAAGCCGAGCGCCGAGCCGACGGGGATGGCCATATAGAAGATGGCGAGCCTGCGGCTCCGACCGTTTTCGCCCATGTCGTCGATCAACGTGGGAGCGACGGCCGCGTAGCTCGCCTCACCAACACCCACGAGGGCGCGGGCTCCGACCATCGACCAAAAGCCGTCCGCACGACCCGAGAGAAACGTCGCGATGCTCCACACGAGCACGCCTACCGTCATGAGTCGCGTGCGGAGGCGCGGTGCACGATCGGCGAGCGTCCCGAAGATCGGGCTCGTCGCGAAGTAACCGATCAAGAAGGCCGTCGCGAGCGCCCCGGCTTGCAGCTTGTCGAGCCCGAGCCCGCCCTTGTCGTGCACCGCGCTCACACGCGGAAGCACCGCCGCGAGCACCGTGCGATCGACGTAGTTGAGGAGGTTCAGCCCCGCGAGGATCGCGAGGACGAATCCAGGCCTTCGGATCACGGTTGCACACTACACCTTTCGCCAATCCTTGACATGCGTTCACTGAACGGGATAGGCGTGGTTTGTGAGCGAAACCAAGGAAAAACCCGCACGGCGTCAAACCGCCGAAGCGATGGGCGCGAAGCAACGCGACATCTCGGTGTCCGAGTTCTTCACGAAGAACCGCCACCTCCTCGGCTTCGACAACCCGCACAAGAGCCTCCTCACGACCGTGAAGGAAGCCGTCGACAACTCGCTCGACGCCTGTGAAGAGGCCGGCATCCTCCCCGAGCTCTTGATCGAGATCACCGATCTCGGCGCAGGTGGCGGCGCACCCGCGGAAGGCGAGACGAAGAAGGTCGTCCCCGAGTCGCGCTTCCGCGTCGTCATCGAAGACAACGGCCCCGGCATCGTCAAGCCGCAGATCCCGAAGATCTTCGCGAAGCTCTTGTACGGCTCGAAGTTCCACCGGCTTCGTCAGAGCCGGGGTCAGCAGGGCATCGGAATTTCTGCGGCCGGTCTCTACGCGCAGCTCACGACTGGCAAGCCCGTCATCATCACGTCGAAGACGGGGAAGGGGCGGCCGGCGTTTCGGATGGGGATCCGCATCGACACGAAGCGGAACCAACCCGACATCGTCAAAGAAGAGCAGATCGAGTGGGAGCGCGATCACGGCACGCGCGTCGAGATGGAGCTCGTCGCTGCGTATCGTGGCGGGCGCACCGGCGTGCAGGAGTATCTCGAGCAGACGGCGGTCGCGAATCCGCACCTCGGTCTCGAGTTTCGTCCGCCGAAGGGCGAGCCGCTTCTCTACCCGCGCGTCTCCGACGTGCTTCCGCGCGAGCCGCAGGAGATCAAGCCGCACCCGCACGGCGTCGAGCTCGGGATGCTCCTGTCGATGCTGCAGGACTCGCCCGGAAAATCCGTGAAGCAAGTCCTCGTGAACGATTTTTCGCGCGTGAGCCCCGCGATCGCGGAGGAGATCTGCAAGCGCGCGAACGTGAAGCCGAACATGAAGGCCGTCGACGTCCACGGCGACGTCATCGATCGCCTCCACCGCGCTCTCGGCGAGGTGAAGATCATGGCGCCGCCCGCGACGAGCGTCGTGCCCATCGGTGAAGAGCTCTTGATCGAAGGCTTGAAGCGTCGCTTCCCGGCGGCGGAGTTCTACATCTCGACCACGCGGCCACCGAGCGTGTATCGAGGCAATCCTTTCGTCGTCGAGGTCGGTCTCGCGTACGGCGGCGACTTACCGGGCGACGAGCCCGCGGACATCATGCGCTTCGCGAACCGCGTTCCTCTTCAGTATCAGCCGAAGGCCTGCGCGATTTCGGAGAGCGTCTACGAGACGAACTGGAAGTCGTACACGCTGCCGCAACCGAAGGGCTCGCTCCCCGTAGGTCCGCTCGCGATCGCCATTCACCTTGCGAGCGTGTGGGTCCCGTTCACGAGCGAGGCGAAGGAAGCCGTCGCGCACTACGACGAGCTCCTCCGCGAGATGAAGCTCGCGCTTCAAGAATGCGGGCGCAAGCTGGGCACGCACCTGCGCGCGCGAGAGAAGGCGCTCGGCGAGCAGAAGCGCCTGTCGATCTTCCAGCGGTACATCCCGGAGGTCGCCAACGCGATGGGTGAGATCCTCGGCGCCGACAAAGAGAAGATCGAAAAGAGCTTCTACAAGGCGCTCCCGAACTTCGTGAAGATCGAAGGCGAGGACGACGACGGTGGAGGCACGCCGCCGCCGCCGGCCGATGCCGAAAAAGAAGCCGCTCCGGCGCCCAGTCCTGCTCGCGGTGGAAAGAAGTCGCCGGCGAAAAAGAAGCCCGAGAAGCCGTCCAAAGCACCACCCCCATCCTCCAAGAAGAAGCGCGGCGAACAGCTCACGCTCCTCCACTGAGGCAAGACGATGGCCGCAAAGAAAAAACCTGCATCGACATCCACCGGTCGCGGAACGACGAAAGAGACCGACGCGAAGACGCTGAAGAAGATCCAGTCGCTCGCGTCCGACATCTACAGAGTCGTCAACAAGGGCTCGAACCCCGCGATCGAGATCCGCGTTCGCGCGCTCTCGAACGTCTCGTTCAACGAGAAGCGCCGCATCATCGAGCTCGGCGACAAGACCCAGTCACGCGAGTTCTTCAACACGGCGATGGCGCGCAAGTTCATGCAGACCATGATCGTCGCCAACGGCTGCAAGACGCTGATCGACGCGGGCAAGACGATCAGCATCCGCCAGATGTATTACATGTCGAAGCACGGCATTCAGGGCTCGAACGAGAATACGTTCGAGGAGCAGAACGAGAGCGATCCCGTGATCGAGGACCTCGAGGTCTCGACCGACTCGCTGCGCGAGGAGCTGCATCTCTTCGCGAACCGCAAAGGCGCGATGGTCGGCAACCTGATCATCAACGACTCGGGCGACGAGATCGATCTCTCGCGTCTCGGCTCCGGCGGTTGGGCAATCCCGAGCATCTGCGAGCCGAGCACCGTGAAGTTCGTGAAGAACAAGGCCGAGTACGTCCTCTTCGTGGAGAAGGAAGCGATGTTCTCGCGCTTCAACGAGGACAAGTTCTGGCGCACGCAGAACTGCATCTTGATGACGTCGAGCGGACAGGCCACGCGCGGCGCGCGGCGTCTGCTGCAGCGGCTCGCGAACGAGCTGAAGATTCCGGTCTACGTCGTCGTCGACAACGATCCGTGGGGTCTCTACATCTATTCCGTTCTCAAACAGGGCTCGATCTCTCTCGCCTACGAGTCGATGCGCCTCGCGGTACCGGGCGTGCGCTTCATCGGCATGAGCGCGCTCGACCACAAGAAGTTCAAGCTCACGAAGTCCGTCGAGATCCCACTGAGTGACAAAGACACCGCGCGCGCCAAAGAGATGAAGGCGTACCCGTGGTTCGCGGACAAGAAATGGCAACGCGAGATCGACGCGACGCTCGAGAACGGCTTCAAGATGGAGGTCGACGGGTTCCTCACGAAGGGCGTCTCCTTCATCTCCGAGGAGTACCTCCCGAAGAAGCTGAAGGACCGCGACTGGCTCACGTGACGTCCACCATCGCGGACGGAAAAGTTTCGCTCCGCTGAAAAGGTCGCGAGCCATCACGGATTTTTCGCGTGTGGTTGCGAAAGCGGATCACCATGGATCCGCCTAAAATCAGGCACTTTGCGCACTTTGTGGGAGCGCCCGAAAACCCATGGAGGTAAAGTGCGGACATGAAGCTGGCTCCCGTTCTTTCTTTGGCGCTCGTGGGTGTGGCCTTCGCTGCTTGCTCGGGTAAGGGCAACAACGGCTTCGGCGATGGCGGTAACAACCCCGGCGACGACGGCGGCGGTTGCGTTGGCTTCGGCTGCAACGGCGACGGCGGCTTCCAACCCGGGCAGGACGGAGCGGCCGGCGGCTGCAACCCCGACCCGGGCAACTTCGACGTGCCCGGCAACAACTGCGACGACGACGCGGATGGCACGGTCGACAATCCGCAAGGCGCTTGCGACACCGGCCTACAGCTGAAAGGTCCCGCGGCAGACTTCGCGAAGGCGATCGGCCTCTGCAAGTTCGTGACGTCGGCGACGTACACCAAGGGCTACAACTCGACCTCGGCGCCCGTCGCCGACCAGCACGGCATCCTCACGAAGTACGGCTCGAAGATCAAGCCGCGCCAGGGCTCTGCGTTCGGCGTGCTCTCGTCTGGTTGGGCGACGGAGTACGACCAGTGCTACGACCCGCAAGGCGTCTTCAAGGGCGGCTGCCCGATGGACCCGAACGATACGGGCTCGGTCGCGCCTCCCGGTTACCCGAAGGCGGTCAACGGCTGCGACCCGGCGACGGACGTCCACGACGCGGCGGGCATCACGCTCAAGATCAAAGTCCCGAACAACGCGAAGGGCTTCTCCTTCGACTTCGACTTCTGGAGCGGCGAGTGGCCCGAGTGGGTCTGCACCACCTTCAACGATTCGTTCGTCGCGTGGCTCACGTCAGCTGCGTTCTCCGGCAAGGCCGGGGACTTCAACATCTCGTACGACACGAACAACAACCCCATCAACGTCAACAACGCCTTCTTCCAGGCGTGCTCGCCCGCCAACGCGACGGTGGGCTGCCTCGGAACGCAGTCGACGGACAAGTGCTCGCTCGGCAACGGCGAGCTCCAGGGCACCGGCTTCTACGATCCGGGCTCGAACTGCGGCCAGAGCGACAGCGGCGGCGGCGCCACGAGCTGGCTCACGACGCAAGCGCCGGTTCAGCCAGGCGAGACGATCACCCTCCAGTTCATCATCTGGGACACGGGCGATCAGGCCTATGATTCCAACGTCCTCATCGACAATTGGCAGTGGCAGGCAGGCGACACGACGGTCGTCACGCACCCCGTCAACTGACGATAGTTCGTCCGACAGATCGGAGCGGCTGCGGCCATTCTTGTGTAAGCGAGGGACCACCATGCGTGCGATTCATGCGATGGGTCTGGGTGTCGTCTTCTTGATGGCGTGTGGGGGACCAGGCTTCCAAGGCTTCGACGGCGGCAAAAACGGAGACGGCGGCTCAGGCGATGACGGCGGCACGACCACCGACGACGGCGGCTGTCCGTTCTGTGGCGTGGACGCGTCGAACGACGGCGCCACACCGACGTGCTCGCCGAATTCGCTGAACTACGACATTCCGAACAACAACTGCGACGACGACGGCGACGGCACGGTCGACAACGCGCCGACGTGCGACAACGGTCTCCAGCTCACGGGCCCCGCGGCCGACATGGCGAAGGCGATCGGGCTCTGCCAGAAGGCGGACTCCGCGCACTGGGGTGTCGTCAGCGCGTCGTACACGAACGGCTACAACTCGACGACGGCGCCCGCCGCACTGCAGACGGGCATCCTCACGAAGTTCGGCAACGTCCTCAAGCCGCGCCAGGGCTCTTCGTTCGGCGTCCTGTCGTCGGGCGCTGCGCGCGAGTACGACCAGTGCAACTCGAACGGCCCCTTCAAGGGCGGCTGCTCGATGCAGACGGCCGCGAGCGTCGCGCCGACGGGCTATCCGAAGGATTCTCCGTCGTGTCCGCAGCAAAACATCTCGCAGACGGTGAACGACCTCGCCGACTTGAAGCTCCAGGTGAAGGTGCCCGCGAACGCGAAGGGTTTGTCGTTCGATTTCGATTTCGGATCCGGTGAGTGGCCCGAGTTCGTCTGCACCACGTTCAACGACTCGTTCATCGCGTACCTCACGTCGGCCGCGTTCAACGGCGGCAAGCCCGAGAACATCTCGTTCGACTCGAACAAGAACCCCGTCAGCGTCAACAACGCGTTCTTCGATCGCTGCTCGCCGTCGACGGGCCTCATCTCGCAGCAAGGCGGCTACTGCAACTTCCCGACGAACAAGTACTGCGCGGGCGGCAACGCCGAGCTCCAAGGCACGGGCTTCTACAACGCCGGAACGTACTGCGGCGAGAGCGGGCAGGACTCCGGCGGCGGCATGACGGGCTGGCTCACCACGAGCGCGCCCGTGCAACCCGGCGAGACGATCACCCTCGAGTTCATGGTCTGGGACACGGGCGATCACATCTACGATTCGAGCGTCATCATCGACAACTGGACTTGGTCGCCGAGCGACACGTCGGTCTCGACGGGTCGTCCTCCCAACTGATTTTTGGCGAACTGAAGGAAAAACAAATGCGCGGGATCTACTTTGCCGTGAGCACGTTCGTTCTGGTGACGGCGTGTGGCGGACCGAAACCGTTCAACTTCAACGACGGCGGCAGCGACGCCAGCGTGGATGACGGCAGCGTCGATCCCACCGACTCGGGCTGCCCGTTCTGCGGTGTCGACTCGTCGAACGACGGCGCCACACCCACGTGCTCACCGAATCCGGCGAACTTCGACGTTCCCGGCAACGGCTGCGACGACGACGGCGACGGTGTCATCGACAACCCCGTCGGCACGTGCGACACGGGCCTTCCCACCGCGAGCCCGAGCGCGATGCAGTTCGCGAAGGCGATCGGCATCTGTCCGAACAAGGGCGACACGTGGGGCGTGACGACGGCGTCGTACACGCAAGGCGTCGGGTCTTCGGCC
>Ga0068868_100000982_pt1 | contig 19442 bp, 20 predicted proteins | sample KBSMisM42_FD_64660 | JGI IMG/M metagenome (GOLD analysis project Ga0068868, IMG submission 64660) | Miscanthus rhizosphere microbial communities from Kellogg Biological Station, Michigan, USA - KBS Miscanthus M4-2 | ecosystem: Host-associated > Plants > Roots > Rhizosphere > Soil ...
GAAGCCGACGTTGAAGAGCGCGTCGTGGTCGGCGTCCTGACTCGAGTCGACCGGCAACGCGTCGAGCAGGTTGTAGAGGGCGCACTTCTCGATCGCCATCTTCTTGCCCTGCTCCTGGCCCGGGTTCGAGGCCTTCGGACCGTTCGTCGTCACGACGCCGTTGTCCTTGTAGTAGCAGTTGGCGGCCGGGATGCTGCTCGACCAGTTCGCCGAGCTGTCGAGGATGAAGAGGACGTTCGGGCGGTCGGTGTTGCTGTTGGGTTCGCCGTAGATGTCGATGTCCTCGGCACGCGCCGGCGCGAGCAGCAGGCACAGCAGCACGCCGGCGAGGGATAAGCCGCGCAGTCTCGATCGATGAGGACTCATGGTCATGGCGATCTCCAGGATGTCAGGGACACGCGTTCGCGGTATCTGTCGAAAGGGTGCGGATGGAAACGCCCTGGTTGACGGCGGCGTTCGCGTTGCTGCGCGGGTCGGCGACGACGGCGCGCAGGTTCCATTCGCTGTCGGCGCACAGCGAATCTCCGGTGGCGGGTGTCGATCCTGCGGTTTCGATTCCGGGGTTGGGCGATCCGCTCGAGCCGAGACAGGCGCGGTCGCCGGCGTTGCCGGGGTCGAGCTCGTTGACCTTGAGGACGCGGACGCGGTAGCACGTCGGCGGCGGCGAGAGCTGGACCTGGTAATCGGGCTGGGCATCGCCGTCGACGTCGATCGGAATCGACGACGCTGCGACGGCCGCGGGGTTGGCCGCGAACAGCTGCGAGCTGATCGTCAGCTCGATCGCCGCCTGCGCCGCGCCGACGACCTCCTGGCGCGCCTGGCTGTTGCCGACGACGCGCATGTTCATCTGGCTGCCGTTGAACGCCCACGCGCTCAGCATCGCGAGCGCGACGAGCATGATCAACGCGATGATCAGCGTCGCCCCGCGCTGTGCGTCGCGCCGGGCCGGCTTCATTGCGCCTCCCGCACCGCGCTCGGATTGACGAGGCGGATGGCGCTGCTGTAGGCCTTGCGCGTGTAGCCGTCGTTCGGAGTCGAGACGGCGCCGATGCCGCCGAGCTGGAAGTCCTGCGCCGACGCGATGTTGTCGGCGATCACCTTGTCGAGCGAGCGGGTGATGAAGTGCGCCTTCAGCGACACGACGTTCGACCACGCCGAGGTCGGCCCGATCGCGCCGAGCGCGGTCAGATAGCTGTCGGGCGAGCCGTCGCCGTCGACATCGAACCCGTACTCGAAGCGCAGCGTCTCGATGCCCTCGGCGAGCGGCGTCGTGACGAGTGCGTTGCCGACGAGGTCGACGCGCTTGAGCGTCGGGGTCGTGTCGCCGCCGACGCCGCAGCGGTTGCAGTCGGCGACGTAGTAGATCCGCGAGACGTACGCGCGGACGTTGTTGACGGCGCTGCAGGCGCGGTTCTTCAACGTGAAGTCGGCGCTGCTGGCCGAGAACACCAGCCGCGGCGAGAAGACGTCGCTGACGCAGTACGAGTACTGCACGTAGTACTGCGTGTTGCCGACCGCGATCGTCGCCGGGTTGACGACGTCGACGCCGACATGGCGGATGACGAGCGCGTCGGTGTTGGCGCGGCGGTTCGCGAGGCACGGCAGCACGTCCGCAGCGCCGTAGCCCTGGACCGGCGCCGGGAACGTCAGCGGCGCGCCGCTCCAGCCGACCGGCACGGTGGCGCACGGGTCCGGCTGCGTGTAGAGCGCGCCGGCGACCGAGGTCTCGCCGAAGAACCCCGCCATGCGCAAGTCCTCGCGGAAGAGCTCGGCGACGTAGCGGCCGTTCTCGATCTGGATCGAGGCGCGCTGCAGGTCCTGGCCGCGCGTCGACGCGTGCGCGAGAACGAGGAGGAGCGACGAGACGACGATGAGGCCGAGCGTCAGCCCGACCATCAGCTCGATGAGCGTCATGCCGCGCTGCACACGCGCCGCCCGAAGCGTCGGTTGCGCGCGCTTCATCGGCTCAGCAGCGCGACAGGACGGGCGCCGACGCGGCGTCGCGCAGGAGCGCGACGCACACCGTCGCCGACGCCGTCCGGCGCAGCGTCTCGTCAGGGAACGCGGCGTCGCCCTGGCCGCAGGGGCTCGCCGGCGCCGCGGTCTGCACGATGCCCTGCCAGGCGATCGAGATGACGTAGCGGTCGCTGCTCGTCACCGGCCGCGTGATGCAGCCGCGCGCCGAGATCATCGCGCCGATCGTGCTGCCGGCGCGCTGCTCGGTGCTGCCGCGGATCAGGTTCGACCACTCGCACATGTCGAGCGCCGCACCGGTGAGGCCCGTGCAGTCGGCGGCTGCACCGTCGCCGAGCAGCCCGGCCGAGACGTAGTCGCCGGCATGCGCGCGGTTGGCGTTCATGCGGCTCACCATGTCCTCGAGGAGGACGAGCGCTTCGCTGCGCTGCAGCGTCTCGAAGTCGGTCGAGACGGCGCGCGCCTGCATGCCGGCGAAGCCGAGCAGGCCGAACGCGCAGATCAGCACCGCGATCAGCACCTCGATCAGCAGCGCGCCCGACTGCGCGGCGCGGCGCGGCGCGATGGCGGGGCGGCGCGCGCTCACGAGCACGCTCCGTACGACGAGCGAACGCGCCCGGAAGGGTCGAGCTCGAGACAGCGGAAGTTGGTCCCTCCGCCGATCGTCATGCGCACCGAGCCGAGCGGCGCCGACACGCGGCCGTTGGGATCGAAGGTGACCGAGGCCGGCGCGCCACTGATGCTCACCGACTGCGCGGCGGCGTTGCGGCGGCTGAGCTGCTCGGCGGTGGCGACGGTCGCGACCGTCCAGCCCTGCTCCCAGCCCGAGCCGGAGCGCGTGATCGAGACCGAGACGTTGCGCTTCAGCGCCTCGTTGCGCGCCAGCATGAAGTCCGACGTCAGGTCATACGTCAGCGCTTTTGCCTGCTGCGACGCGAGAAAGCCGCTGAACGACGGCGCGATGATGCCGAGCATCACGGCGAGGATCGAGACGACGGTCATCATCTCGACGAGCGTGAAGCCGCGCACCCGGCGGCCGCCGCGCGGCGCGCGACGGCTGAGGCTCGGTAAGGCGCACGGCGGGTTCATGGCTCACCAGCAGCTGCTGAGGGCCGCGGTCTTGGCGCCCGTCTGGTTGACCGTCAGCGTGCCGCACTTTTCGTAGACCTGGTCGGTGCCGGCCTTGGGCGCCGCGGTCAGCGTGAAGGTCGGCGGCGGCCCGGCGACCACGGCGAGGGTCACGTCGTACGACGCGACGACGCTCGACGGCTGCGGGATGTTGATCGTCGCCAGCGTCGCGGCGTAGCCGCGGGTGTCGACCAGGAACTGCGACTGCCGTCCCGCGACCGCCATCAGGTACGCCTGCGCTTCGGCGCGGCGCGACTTGCGGACATGGTCGCGGTAGCTCGGCAAGGCGACGGCGACGAGGAGCGCGACGATCGCGATCACGATGATCAGCTCGATCAGCGTGAAGCCGCGGACGCGAGCGAGACGACGAGAGCGCTGCAGCGCCGGCCACTTCCGGTGCAGCACGAGCAACACCGGAAGCAGCAACGCCAGGACTGCCGCGAAGTTGTTAGGTTCGTTGATCATGTTCTGCTGACGCTCAAACAGGGTCCGGCAGGCGCGGGCGCCATTCCCCATACCTTTTTCGGTCGGAAGATCCGGAGCATTAGGGGCGTTCGCTGCAGGGACGAGGTGCGCGAGAACGAAGTCACGACCTTGAATGCGAACGACGATGAACGGTGTCTGTCGGCCGACAGGCGCGCTTCAGTGCGCTCGTCGCGGTCGCTGATCGACCGTGCGTCGCATCATGCCCGCGCGATTCGCGCAACGGCGGCGGAAAAGCGTGATCGACACGGCGCATTTCGGAGCGCTTCCACCGAGTGGCGAGCGGGCGCCGACGAGCGGCGGGTTGCGGCCGTCGAACGGTTCCTAGCCGTTCGGAGGGGGCGTTCGCACGCACCGCTTGCGACGATGCAGCCGGCCCCCAGCTTTCCCGATCCGATGGGCGCAAACGATCCGCTCCTTCTCGACGCCTACTCGCAGGCGGTCACTGCCGTCGTCGATCGCGTCGCGCCGAGCGTCGCTGCGGTGCGCGTTGCCGATCGCAGCGGCGCCGAAGGCGGCCACGGCTCGGGGTTCGTCTTCACGTCCGACGGCTACCTGCTGACCAACTCGCACGTCGTCCGCGGCGGCCGCGCGCAGGCGCGACCCGGCGCGCGCTACACCGTCGCGCTCGGCGACGGCAGCGAGTCGGCCGCCGAATGGGTCGGCGACGACCCGGACACCGATCTCGCCGTTTTGCGCGTCACCGGCAACGCGTCGCCCGTCGCGACCGCGCACCTCGGCCGCTCTGCCGACGTCCGCCGCGGCGAGATCGCGATCGCGATCGGCAATCCGCTCGGCTTCGAGCACACCGTGACCGCCGGCATCGTCAGCGCGCTCGGCCGCAGCATGCGGGCGACGAGCGGTCGCCTGATCCCCGACGTCATCCAGACCGACGCCGCGCTCAACCCCGGCAACTCGGGCGGGCCGCTGCTCAACTCGCGCGGCGAGGTGATCGGCGTCAACACCGCGATCGTGCGCGGCGCGCAAGCGATCTGTTTCGCGGTCGCGATCGACACCTCGGCGTGGGTGATCCCGCAGCTGCTGCGCCACGGACGCGTGCGGCGCGGCTACCTCGGGGTCGGGGGCCAGACCGCGGCGCTGCACCGCCGCGTCGTCGTCCACCACGCGCTCGGGCAAGCGCACGGGGTTCGCATCGTCGCGATCGAGCCGGGCAGTCCGGCGGCGCTCGCAGGGCTGCGCGAAGGCGACACGATCGTCGGCATCGACGGCGAGCGGATCGAATCGGTCGACGCGCTGCACCAGGCTCTCGGCGAGCGCCGCATCCGCAAGGACTGCGCGGTCAAGCTCCTGCGCGGCGAGGTGTCGCCGGAGGTTCTGTACGTCAGCGTGCGCCCGAGCGAGCGTGTCTAGCGCGAGCGCCTTCGCTCAGCCGCCGACACCGCCATTGCGGACCGTCGGTCCCATGAACGACGGATCCGCGACGCACTGCTCCTCGCTCTGCTCCGGCTCTCTGGCCATGCGGCATATCTGCCGCTTGTAGTACTTCTTCGCCTCGCAGTCGTTGCGGTAGCGGCGCTTGTCGTCGCTGCGCATGCACGGGTCGGCGGCGAGGATGTCGTCGCTTCCCACCTTGTACATGCAGTAGTCGGCCTGCCATTGGACGCGCGGACCCGGAACCGGGCAGTCGCCTGCCCACGCCGGAAACGACGCCGCGAGCGCCAGGCAGAAGATCGATGAGAGTCGCATGGCGTCGCTCCGAACGTTGGATGCGACATCGGCGCGTTCGACCGGTTCTAAAGCGCTGGCAGGGTCTAGTGATCGATTGATCGCCAGGTGATCCCGATGAGACAGCTGCTCGTGACTTTCCTGACCGCCAAACGATGCCGCCGTTCAGACGGCACCCGCGAGCACCAGCCTCCGCGGCACGATCCCTGCCATGCGACTCCTCGATGTCGATGTCGATCTGATCCTCCTGACCCTGACGGTGCTCTTGACCGTGGGGAGCATGGAGCCGGCCACGCAGGCGCCAGTGGATGTGCCGATCGTCTGCGTCGAGACGGCCTGCTACCCAGTTACGCTCGTGGTGCCGTAGGAAAGACCGGCTTCGACCAGCAGCCGCCCGTCGAAGAGGCTTACCGCGAGTCTCCTGCTGCGGCATGATCGCCGCCATGTGAGCTCCAGCATGCAGATGAAATCAGTCGCTTCAATCCTGGCCGCGCTCATGTGCGGCGCCGCGATCGCGGCCGCTGCGGGCAGGCCGGATACGAAGTTCCCGCCGCCCGGACTGGAGGAGGTGGTGCCAGATGCGTTCGGAGTCTGGCGCGAGCTTAAACAAGCAGGGCCGATCGTCCCTCCCCAAGAGGGGATCTTCAGGATCTACGACGAGATCCTGACTCGCACCTACCTCAACGCGAACGGCGACCGGATCATGCTTTCGATGGCCTGGGGTGACGATCAGCGAGGCGAACGGCAGGCGCATCGACCGGAGATCTGCTACCCCGCACAAGGCTTCACGGTGAAGACGCTCAGCGATGGGACGCTGGCAACGTCGTTCGGCGACATCAGCGTGCGCCGCCTCACGACCAGCGCGGGCCCGCGCCATGAGCCGGTCACGTACTGGTTGACGATGGCGAGCACCGTCGTCCGCAACGACTACGACAGGCGGATGGTGCAACTGCATCTGCTCCGAACTCGGCAGATTCCGGACGGGCTCCTGTTCCGGGTGTCGTCGATCGATGGCGACGCGGCGCACGCTTTCAATGTCCAGCAGCAGTTCGCTGCCGACCTGATGGCCGCGATGTCACCGGATGTGCGCCGTCGTGTGAGCGGGTTGAAGCCTGCCGGCGCGAGTTGAGCGCGCAGTCCCTCTTATTTCGGCGCTCCGGTCCTGACGGTCCCGATCCGGCACACGCCGCCATCGTTGATGGTCGTGATGGTGAGGTCCGCGATCCCCATCTGCGCGGTGTGCAGCAGGCTCATGATCGTCTTGAAGTTCTTGTCGCTCTCCCGGATCACGGCCGGCACGTTGGCCGCGCACACCGGCCCGTAGACGAGGATGTCGTCGCTCGTCGTGGACACCTCGATCCGTGTGACAGCCTGACCGTGGGCGTTCGCCGCCAGAGCGAGCAGAAGGGCTGGGACGATTCGCAAGTGAGCCTCCGAGTTGGTAGAGGCGAGAGGCTACAAGCGGAGGGCCGCAGGACCGTACCGTTCGTCCCAGCTGGTCGGCGGGCCGCGCAATCCGCGGCAGGTTCCTTGGTAGGCCGTGTTGGGATCGAACCAACGACCAAAGGATTATGAGTCCTCTGCTCTAACCAACTGAGCTAACGGCCCGCGCCGGAATCTTCGCATGGCGGCGGCTCGCGGGATGCTTCGCTGCGCTCAGGATGACTTCGGCGCTCGGCGCCGATGTCACTTCGTGCTGAGGGCGTTGCTGACGAGACGCGACGTGATGTCGACGATGCGGATCATCCGGTTGTAGGCCATCCGCGTCGGCCCGATGACGCCGAGCGTGCCGACGACGCGGCCGTCGACCTCGTAGGGCGCCGACACCACCGAGAGCTCCTCGTAGGGAACGACGAGGCTCTCGCCGCCGATGAAGATGCGCACGCCCTCGGCGCGCCCGGTGACCTCGAGCAGCCGCATAAGGAGCGTCTTCTGCTCGAACAGGTCGAAAAGCTTGCGCAGGCCGCCGAGGTCGCTCGAGAAGTCCTGGATCGCGAGGAGGTTCCGCTCGCCGGCGACGACGACCTGCTCGTGGCTCTCGGCGAGCGCCTCGCTGCCCGCTTCGACGGCGGCGAGCATCAGCGCCGAGATCTCGCCGCGCAACGCGTCGACTTCGCCCTTCAGTCGCTCGCGCACCTGCTCGAGGGTCAGGCCGGCGTAGTTGGCGGTCAGGAAGTTGCTCGCCTCCTGCAGCTGCCCCGCGGTGTAGTCCTGCGCGGTGAAGATGACGCGGTTCTGCACGTCGCCGTCGGGCGCGACGAGGATGACGAGGACGCGCCGCTCCGACAGGCGCATGAACTCGATGTGGTGGAACACGCTCGGCTTCTTCGGCGCCGTGATGACGCCGACGAAGCTCGACAGGCTCGACAGCAGCTGCGCCGCATTCGCGATCACGCGCTGCGGCTGGTCGGCGTGCAGCTGCGCCTCGATCGGCAGCTCGTCGTGCCGCGCGATGTCGCTCGGCTGCGCAGTCAGCATCGTGTCGACGAAGAGGCGATAGCCGCGCGCCGTCGGGATGCGGCCGGCGCTGGTGTGCGGGCTCGCGATGAGGCCGAGCTCCTCGAGGTCGGCCATGACGTTGCGGATCGTCGCCGGCGACAGCTCGAGGCCGCTCGCACGCGAAAGCGTGCGCGAACCGACCGGCTGGCCGTCGGCGATGTAGCGTTCGACGAGCGCCTTCAGCAACGTCCTGGCGCGTTCGTCGAGGATCGTTTCACCACCCTTCACGCACCCGATTTTGCCTCTGTCGGCGAAGGCCCCTGTGGTGTAATCCCGCGAATGGCGAAACGCTTCCGACACGCTGCGCTCGTCGGCAAGTTCAACGCCGAAGGCATCCGCGAAGAGCTCGAGAAAGTCGCCGCGTTCCTCGTCGCCAAGGGCCTCGCCGTCACCCTCGAGGAAGACACCGCCGCCAAGACGGGGATCGACCGCTACCCGCGGCTCGGCCCCGACGCGCTCGGCGCCGCGTGCGACATCGCCGTCGTCGTCGGCGGCGACGGCACGATGCTCGGCATCGCGCGCCGGCTCGCGCGCCACGACACGCCGCTCGTCGGCATCAACCAGGGCAGGCTCGGCTTCATCACCGACATCGCGTTCGATGCGTTCGAGGCTGCGCTCGCCGAGATCCTCGCCGGCAACTTCGACGAGGAGAAGCGCACGATGCTCGAAGGCGGTGTCGAGCGCGGCGGCGCGACGATCTTCGAGAGCATCGCGCTCAACGACGTGATCGTCAGCCGCGGCGCGACCGCGGGGATGGTCGATCTCAGGATCGACATCGACGGCGAGTTCGTCGCCCAGCTGCGCGCCGACGGCCTCATCGTCACCTCGCCGACCGGATCGACCGCGTACGCGCTCTCCGCCGGCGGCCCGCTCCTGCATCCGGGGATCGCGGCGTGGGCGCTGGTGCCGATCGCGCCGCACGACCTCTCGAACCGGCCGATCGTCGTCCCCGACCGCAGCGAAGTGCAGGTCGAGATCGTCGCCGGCCGCGACGCGAGCGTGAACTTCGACATGCAGTCGCTGACGAGCCTCGCGCACGGCGACCGCATCCGCGTCCGCCGCTCGGGCGGCACGGTGCGCTTCCTCCATCCGCGCGGCTGGAGCTACTTCGCGACGCTGCGCGAGAAGCTCCATTGGGCATCAGGGGCGGTCTGACGTGCTGCACCGGCTCGCGATCCGCGACTTCGTCATCGTCGATGCGCTCGAGCTCGAGCTCGCGCCCGGCTTCAGCGTCCTCAGCGGCGAGACCGGCGCCGGCAAGTCGATCCTCGTCGACGCATTGCAGCTCGCGCTCGGCGGTCGCGGCGACGCCGGCGTCGTCCGCGAAGGACGCACGCGCGCCGAGATCAGCGCGGAGTTCGACGTCCCCGCGCCGCTCGCTGCGTGGCTCGTCGTCGCCGGCTTCGACGCCGACGCCGGCGACGCCGGCCGCCTGCTGCTGCGTCGCACGATCGATGCGCAGGGCAAGAGCCGGGCATGGATCAACGGCGGAGTGGCGACGATCGCGCAGCTGCGCGAGGCCGCCGAGCACCTGGTCGACATCCACGGCCAGCACGCCTGGCAGGGCCTGACGCGCGCGCCTGCCGTGCGCGCGCTGCTCGACGACATCGCTGGCATCGACGCGCGGGAGCTGTCCGCGCTCTGGTCGGCGTGGCGAAGCGCAGTGCAGGCGCTCGACGACGCGCGCCATCGCCATGGCGATGTCGAGCGCGAGCGCGAGCGGCTCGCGTGGCAGATCGGCGAGGTCGCCAAGCTCGGGCCCGGCGCCGACGAATGGGCCGAGCTCGACGCCGAGCACACGCGGCTGTCGCACGGCCAGTCGCTGATCGACGCGGCGCGCGGCGCGCTCGACGCGATCTCCGAAGCCGACGCGAGCGCCGATGCGCTCGCCGGCCGCGCCGTCGAGGCGCTCGAGTCGGTCGCCGATTTCGATCCGCGCTTGCGCGATCCGATCGAGGCGCTGCGCGGCGCGCAGGTGCAACTGCAGGACGCCGCGCACTCGCTCGCGGGCTACCTCGATCGCGCCGAGCTCGATCCCGAGCGGCTGCGCGAGGTCGACGACCGCGTGTCGGCGTGGCTCACGCTCGCGCGCCGCCACCGCCGCCCGCCCGCCGAGCTGCCCACGCTCCTCGCCGGCTGGCAGCGCGAGCTCGGAGCGCTCGACGCCGCCGCCGACGTCGACGCGCTCGAGCGTGCCAGCGTCGCCGCGCGCGCCGCCTACGACGCCGAGGCGCGGCGCGTCTCGGCGGCGCGCCGTGCCGCGGCGCCGAAGTTCGCCGCCGCGGTGACGAAGACGATGCAGCAGCTCGGCATGGCGGGCGGCCGCTTCGCCGTCGACCTCGTCGCGACCGACGCGCCGCAGTCGTTCGGCAACGAGACGGTCGAGTTCCTCGTCGCCGGCCACGCCGGGACGACGCCGCGGCCGCTCGCCAAGGTCGCTTCGGGCGGCGAGCTGTCGCGCATCGCGCTCGCCGTCGCCGTCGTCGGCATCGAGCCGCAGGGCGAGCACGCGCCGGCGACGCTGATCTTCGACGAGGTCGATGCCGGCATCGGCGGCGCCGTCGCCGAGACCGTCGGCCGATTGATGAAGCAGCTCGGCAGCGGCCGCCAGGTCCTCGCGGTGACGCACCTGCCGCAGGTCGCGGCGTGCGCCGACCACCACTTCGTCGTCCGCAAGAAGCAGGCGGACGGCGCGGCGACGAGCGCCGTCGACGGCGTTGCCGGCGAAGCGCGCGTCGCCGAGATCGCGCGCATGCTCGGCGGCGAGAAGCTCTCGTCGACGAGCCTCGCGCACGCGCAGGAGATGCTCGCGTCGGGCGCCGAAGACAGCGCACCGGCGAAGCGGCCGACACGAAAGGCCGCGTCGTGAGTGGCGATGCCACCCCACGAGAGATCGTTCTCGTCACCGGCATTTCGGGGTCCGGCAAGTCCGTCGCGCTGCATGCGCTCGAAGATGCCGGCTTCTTCTGTGTGGACAACCTCCCTCCCGAGCTGTTGCGCGACTTCGTCCGCCTCGAAACACAACGCCGCGAGCGACGCATCGCAGTGGCCGTCGATATCCGCAGCGCCGGATCGCTGCCGCACCTGCTGCCTCTCCTCGCGGATCTGAAGGGCGAAGGCATCGGCGTGCAGTCGATCTTTCTCGACGCGACGACGTCGGCGCTCGTGCGCCGCTTCTCGGAGACGCGGCGCGCGCATCCGCTCGCCGACCGCGGCGCGCTCGTCGAGGCGATCGAGCTCGAGCGCCAGCTGCTCGCCGGGCTGCGCGAGCTCTCGACCGTGATCGACACCAGCCAGCTCAGGCCGACCCAGCTGCGGGCGTGGATGCGCGAGCTCGTCGGCGCGAGCGACAGTCGCCTCACGCTGGTCTTCGAGAGCTTCGCGTACAAGCACGGCGTCCCGCTCGACGCCGACTACGTGTTCGACATCCGCGTCCTGCCGAATCCGCACTACGTCCGCGAGCTGCGCCCGCTCACCGGCCGCGACGCCAAGGTCGACGCCTATCTCGTCGCCCAGCCCGAGGTGCTCGAGATGCTCGCGCAGGTCGAGGCGTTCCTGCGTCGGTGGCTGCCTGCGTTCGAGGCCGACCAGCGCAGCTACCTGACCGTCGCGATCGGCTGCACCGGCGGTCAGCACCGCTCGGTCTGGTTCGCCGAGCGGCTCGCAGCCGCGTTCGCGGCAAGCGGAACGACGCTGGTGCGCCATCGCGAGCTCGACGCGGCGGGCTGATCCGCCGTCCGGCCATGGCCGAGCTGCCGCTCTTTCCGCTGCGCACGGTTCTCTTTCCCGATGGCCTGCTCGAGCTCAGGATCTTCGAGGCGCGCTATCTCGACCTCGTCTCGCGGTGCCTGCGCGAGCGCGCGCCGTTCGGCGTCGTCGCGCTGCGCGCGGGCAGCGAAGCGAGGACCGCGGGCGACTCGGTGCAGCTCTACGAGGCGGGAACGCTGGCCGAGCTGATCGACGTCGACAGCGCCGAGGCGGGGATCCTCGCCGTCCGCTGCCGCGGCGGCGAGCGCTTCAAGCTCAGCGGCACCGCGCGCCAGGAACGCGACGGCCTCTGGGTCGCCCCGACCGAGCCGATCGCTGCCGACCCGGTCGTCGCGCCGGCGACCGGTCATGCCGACGTCGTGAAGACGCTCGCCGACGCGATCGCCGCGATCGCGGCGCAGGGAACGCGGCCGTTCCTCGAGCCGCATCGACTCGACTCCGCCGGCTGGGTGGCCAACCGGTGGTGCGAGATGCTGGAGCTGCCGCTCGAGGCCCGGCAGCGCCTGCTCACGCTCGATCCGCTCGCGCGGCTCGACCTCATCGCTTCGTTGCTGCGCGTTCGCGACTCGTCGAGCTGAAGGCAGCGATCGCGCGGGCGCGCGCCGATCGCATCACGCGGCGATCGCAGCGATCTCGTGCAGGCGCTTGCGCAGCGGCGCCGGAACGCCGAGCGCAAGCGCATCGTCGGGTGCGAGCCAGCGCCCGGTCGGCCAGCGCGCGACGCATAGCGCAAGCACGTTCGCCGGCAGCCGCGCCGGAAACGTCCAGCGCACCGGCTGCAGATGCCAGTCGCGATGCGTCAGCACGTGGACGAACGGCGCCAGCACCTCGCGCTCGCCGGGCCAGTCGGCGGTGAGCGATTCGAGCTCGTCGATCGAAGCGAGCTCGGGCAGGCTCCAGAGCCCGGCCCAGACGCCGGCCGCTTCACGCTCGACGAGAAAGACGTCGTCGTTGCAGCACAGCTCCAGCCAGACGGTGTCCTTGCGCGAGCGTGCGGCGCGGCGCGACTTCAGCGGATAACGCTCCTGCGTTCCGGTCTGCGCCGCGGCGCAGATCGAATGCGCCGGACAGAGCAGGCAGTGCGGCGAGCGGACCCGGCAAAGCGTCGCGCCGACGTCCATCATTCCTTGCGTGTACGCGGCGACGTCGGCAGCGGCGGGAAGCAGCGTGCTCGCTGCGTCCCAGAGCGCGCGCTCGGCGCGCGGATCGGCGAGGTCGCGTCCGAACGCGAGGACGCGCGCGAGCACTCGTTTGACGTTGCCGTCGAGGATGGCGGCTCGCTCGCCGAAGCAGAACGCGGCGATCGCCGCCGCCGTCGAGCGGCCGATGCCGGGGAGGCGCGCGAGCGCTTCGCTCGTGCCCGGGAACTCGCCGCCGTGCTCGGCGACGACGAGCTGCGCCGCGCGATGGAGGTTCCGCGCGCGGCCGTAGTAGCCGAGCCCGCTCCATGCCGCGAGAACCTCGCCGAGCGGAGCGGCGGCGAGCGCGCCGACGTCGGGAAAGCGCGCGACGAAGCGTGCGTAGTGGCCGAGCACCGCCTTGACCTGGGTCTGCTGCAGCATGATCTCCGACAGCCAGACGCGGTACGGGTCGCGGGTGCCTTGCCACGGCAGGTCATGGCGACCGTGGACGCGTTGCCACGCGACGATGCGCGCGGCGAATCCCGCAGGGAGGTCGTTGCTGCCGCTCGCGCGGCGATCGGGCGCTGCGCCGCTCAAGCCTGGCGCTGTGCCATCGCGGCGACGGGCTCGACGTCGTCGAACAGCGGCAGGTCGACGTCGAGCGGGATCGAATCGGTCGCGAGCGGCACCGCGAAGGCGTGCTCGCGGAACGCCTCGACGAGCTCGCCGGCCTTGGCCTGCAGCTCCTGAAGATGGGCGTCCTGCGCGTCGATCTCGTCGATCCTGCTCTCGAGCTCGCCGGCCGCCGTCTGCACCTTCTCGAGCGTCTCGATGCGCCGCTTGAACGCCTTCCTGCGCTCGCGCAGCTGGCTGTCGACCTGCGCCGAGACCGCCTTGTTCCAGAGCTCGAGCTCGCTGCTCGCGTTCTCGAAGACGACGCGCAGCTTGGAGACGAGCATGCGCCGGAACTGCTCCATGAACTTCGGCTGCGCCAGGCGCAGCGCCAGCGTCAGGCCGAGGTACTGAACGTAGTTGTTCTCGATCAGCTGCAGCTCGCTTGCGAAGCGCTCGAAGTCGAGGGGCTTGCCGACGACGAGCGAAAACCCGAACTCGGCGTTGAGCCGCGCGAACGACGCGCCGAGCATCTCGCGGATCTCGGCGTTCCTGCGCTGCGACGACGCGAGCAACGCACGCAGCCGCTCGCACAGGGCGATGAAGGCCTTGCGCGCGCCGAGGTGCATGAACGCCGAGCCGAGCTCGGCCTGCATCTCGGCGACCTCGTCGCGCAGGCGGTCTGAAGACAGGTCGACGAGGACGTCCTTGAGCATGCGCGCGTGCACCGAGCGCATCGCCTGCAGGAGCGTCGTGCACTGCTCGAACTCGGCCGTCTCGGCCTCGACGCGCTTGAGCATCAGGCGGACCTTGCCGCTGTTCTTGCCGCGCAGCCCCCGCAGCTCGAGCGTCTGCTCGGCGAGCTGGCGGCGCTGGTCGGCGAGGTGACGGACGACGTGGTTCTCGATCCGCTGCGCGCCGTCCTGGACGACCTGCTCGAGCACCTGCCGGCGCTGCGGCAGCAACTGCGCGCCGAGCGCGCCCTCGAGGGCCGGCAGCCGGCTCTCGTTGAGAGCCATCTCGTCGCCGCCGACGCGCGCGGCGAGCGCCTGCCGCGCCGACAGCGGAAAGACGCGCTGCAACGGGACGCCGAGCGTGCGCGCGGTCTCCTTCTGCTGCTGCGCGATCTGCCCTTCGACCTCCTCGAGCGTCGCGAGCGGATCCTCGAGCGCATCGATCTTGTTGAGGACGACGAAGCGCGTCGGCGCATTCGTGCCAAGGTGGTCGCGCCAGATCACGAGGTCGGACTTGGTGACGCCGGTGTCGGCGCCGAGGATGAAGACGGTCGCGTGCGCGCTCGGCAACAGGCTCAACGTCAGCTCGGGCTCGGCGCCGATCGCGTTCAGGCCCGGCGTGTCGAGGACGACGAGGCCTTGCTTGAGCAGCGGGTGCGGGTAGTTGATCAGCGCGTGGCGCCACGCCGGCACCTCGACGCGGCCGGCGTCGTCGCGCGGCGGGTTGTCGTCCGGAGTCTCGTCGTCCCAGAAGCCGAGCGCGCGGGCGCGCTCCTCGCTCATCCACTCGGTGCGCGTCACTTCGATCAGCGACTGCGCGAGCTGGTCGGCGTTGCCGACGTCGAGATCGAGGCGCCGCCAGGCTCGCGGTTGCTGGCGCATCTCGCCGAGCGAGAGGCCTTCGAGGCGCGTCTCGATCGGCAGCAGCAGCAGCGACGGCGGCTCGTCGCCGCGCCAACCGAGCTCGACCGGGCACATCGTCGTCCGTCCTGGCGTCGCCGGCAGGATGCGGCGGCCGGTGTCGGCGAAGAAGATCGCGTTGATGAGCTCGGACTTGCCGCGCGAGAACTCGGCGACGAAGGCGACGACGAGCTTCTCGTTGCCGAGCCGCTCGCGCAATGCGGCGATCTGCTCGGCGGCCTCGCCGCTCGCGAGCTCGTGCTCGCGAAGGAAGCGCGCGAGGTCTTCGAGCCGGTCGCCAAGCGCGGCACGCCATCCGCCGAGGGCGTCGAGACTGGTGGCGAAGGAAGGCGTCATCGCGGGGCGCGGTGGCTCGAGGCATGGTAGCGCACGCTTACACCATCGAGCCGTGACCAAACGCTTCCGCCGCGACCGCTTGCGCCGTTTCGCACGCCGCCGATCGGATCGATGCCGGTCGCGGGCGTTTCGGCCGCTGACTGCCGCCGCCTCAACGCTTCTGGCACGTCGGACAGAAGAACGTCGCGCGGGCGTTCTGGACGACCCTGCGGATCGGCGTCTTGCAGCGCAGGCACGGCTGGCCGGCGCGGCCGTAGACCTTGGCGTCGAGCTGGAATTCGCCGGCGGCGCCGTGCGCGTCGCGGAAGTTGCGCAACGTCGAGCCGCCGAGCTCGACTGCGCGCGCGAGCGTCTGCCGGATCGCAAGCGCGAGTCGATCGGCGCGCGGCCGGCTGATGCGATCGCTCCGCGTGCGCGGATCGATCCCCGCTTCGAAGAGCGCCTCGCACGCGTAGATGTTGCCGGCGCCGACGACGATCTCGCCTCCGAGCAGCGCGCTCTTGACCGAGACGCGGCGGCGGCGCAGTGCGGTATGCAGGTGGGCGCCGTCGAAGCGCTCGTCGAACGGCTCGATGCCGAGGCCGGCGAGCAGCGTCGATGCGGGCGGCGCATCGGCCGCGTCGGACCAGACGACCGCGCCGAAGCGGCGCGGATCCGTCAGCCTGAGTGTTCCGCGCGCGGTGACGAGGTCGAAGTGGTCGTGCGGCCCCGGCTCGGCGACGCGAGGCGCAAACGAGAGCGACCCGGACATGCCGAGGTGCATCAGCAGCCCGCCGCGCTCGAGCGCGAGCCAGAGGTACTTGCCGCGCCGGCTGACCTCGCCGACGCGCTGGCCGATCATCTCGTCGACGTTGCCGCCAAGCGGCCAGCGCAAGGGTTTGCCGACGCGAACGCCGGTCACCCGCGCGCCGCGAATGCGGTCGGCGAAGCTGAGCCGGGTGACCTCGACTTCCGGGAGTTCGGGCATGGGGATGCGAGTGGAGCGAGCGCCGCCCGTCGGCGAACGCCGGCAGTCGCGCGGGGAATTATCACGATCGGCAGCGGTCGAATGTTCCCGTGCGGTCTTGCCAGGTCTTTGCGCGGCTCGCGCGCGCGACGCAGCACTAGAATCGTTTCTCGCCTGAGGAGTCCTCCATGCCGGCGTCTCGCAAAGCTTTCACCTCGGGCGCGCTTCCGGTCGTCGTCTCCCTCGTCCTGCTCGCCTCCGGCGCCGCCCTTTCTGCCCGCGCTGCCTCTGCAGCCGGCGAAGCGGTCGAGAACTCGTCGCTCGACGCGTCCCTCTTCTACCAGCTGCTGCTCGGTGAGATCGAGCTGCGCGACGGCCAGGCCGGGACGGCGTATCAGCTGATGATGGACGCTGCGCGCCGCACCAAGGATGAGCAGGTGTTCCGTCGCGCCACCGAGATCGCGCTGCAGGCACGCGCCGGCGATCAGGCGCTGTCGGCGACGCAGGCGTGGCGACAGGCGGTTCCGGCATCGGACGATGCGCTGCGCTACCAGATCCAGATCTTGGTCGCGATGAACCGCATCGCTGACGTCGAGGAGCCGCTTGCGTTGCTGCTTCAGCGCAGCGCGCGGCCGTCGTTGCCGGCGGTGATCGAGGCGCTGCCCCGCTTCCTCGCGCGCGCTGCCGATCACGGCGCGACCGCAGCGCTCATCGAGCGCGTGCTGCGGCCGTACGCCGACGCAGCGGACACGAAAGCGTCGGCGTTCGTCGCGACCGGTCGCGCCTGGCTCGCTGCCGGCGACACCGCCAAGGCGCTCGCCTTCGCGCAGCGTGCGAGCGATGCCGATCCGGCGTCCGAGAGCGCAGCGTTCCTCGCCCTCGACCTGCTGCCGGCAACGGCCGACGCTGAGGCGATCGTCAAGCGCCAGCTCGCCGCCCGCCCGGCGAGCCCGAACGTGCGGCTGCTCTATGTGCGAACGCTGGCGACGACGCAGCGGCTTCCGGAGGCTGCGGCGGAGGTCGCCGTGCTGACGAAGTCCGATCCGCAGCTCGCGCCGCCGTGGCTGACGCTCGGCGCGCTCGAGCTCGAGATGAAGCGGCCGAAGGAGGCCAGCGAGGCGCTGCGCACGTACGTCCGTCTCGTCGAAGGCGGGGCGGCGGTCAATTTCGGCACGCCGGCGAGTGCGCCGGTCGGGCACGGTGGCGACGACGACGACGACACGCCGCCGAACGCGAGCACCGCGCTGACGCAGGCCTTCCTGCTGCTCGCGCAGGCCGCCGAGCTACAGAACGACTACGCCGGCGCCGAGCGGTGGCTGGCGCGCGTCGACAACCCGCAGCGTGCGCTCGAGGTGCAGGCGCGGCGCGCGTCGCTGCTCGCGCGCCAAGGAAAGATGAAGGAAGCGCGCGAGCTGATCCGCCGCGTCCCCGAGCAGTCGCCGGGCGATGCCCGCGCCAAGCTGCTCACCGAGACCGAGCTGCTGCGCGAGCACAAGATGTACGCCGAGGCCGAGCAAGTGATGGCCGAGGCCAACAAGCGCTTCCCCGACGACACCGACCTCCTCTACGAGCAGGCGATGCTCAACGAAAAGCTCGACCGCGTCGACGAGATGGAACGGCTGCTGCGCCGGGTGATCGCCCTCAAGGCCGACCACCAGCACGCCTACAACGCGCTCGGCTATTCGCTCGCCGATCGCAAGGTCCGCCTCGCCGAGGCGCGCGAGCTGATCAAGAAGGCGATGGAGCTGAGCCCCGGCGAGCCGTCGATCACCGACAGCATGGGCTGGGTCGAGTACCGGCTCGGCAACCGCGACGAGGCGATCCGCTGGCTCCGTGAGGCATACCAGGCGCGACCCGATCCCGAGATCGCGGCGCACCTCGGCGAAGTGCTGTGGAGCGCCGGCCGCGCCGAGGAAGCGCGGCGCGTCTTCCGCGACGCGCGCGCGCGCGACGCGCAGAACGACGTGTTGCGCGAGACGCTCGCGCGCTTGCGCGTCGACCTGTGACGCGGCGCGGCGCGGAGGCGCCGCAGCAGCAGCCGGCAACGCCGTCTCGCGCCGGCGCGACGTTCGCGCTTGCGCTCGCGACGCTCGCGCTCGCCGCCTGCACGACGCTGCCCTCCGCGGCTCCGGCCGGCGCCGACACGCTCTCCGGCCGCCTCGCGCTTCGCGTCGAAGCGAGCGGCGACGCCTCGTCGAAAGCGTTCTCGGCGGCGTTCGATCTGCGCGGCGACCCGAGCGTCGGAACCCTCGCGCTCTCGACGCCGCTCGGCAGCACGCTCGCCGAGGCGCGCTGGTCGCCGGCCGAGGTCGTCCTGGCGACGCCGCAAGGCACGCGCCGCTTCGCCAACCTCGACGAGCTGACCCGCGATGCGCTCGGCGAGAGCGTTCCGATCGAAGCCTGGTTCGACTGGCTGCGCGGCCGGCCGTGGCCGGGTGCGCCGAGCGAGCCGGCCCCCGAGCTTCGGCAGGGCTTCGCGCAGCTCGGCTGGCGCGTCGACCTCGGCAGCTTCGCCGCCGACGGCATGCTGAATGCGACGCGGACGGCGCCGCCGCCGACGGTGACCGTCCGCATCCGCCTCGATCGCTCCTAGCAGGCTAGAGCTTTGCGATGGCGGTCCGCGCGATCCACGACGTCCCGGCACCGGCCAAGCTCAATCTCTTCCTGCACGTCGTCGGCAAGCGCGACGACGGCATGCACCTGCTCGATTCGCTGATGGTGCTGATCGACTGGTGCGACACGCTCCAGGTCGCGCCGCGCAGCGACGGCGCCCTGCGGCGCCACGACGCGACGGTCGCGCTGCCGGCCGACGATCTCTGTCTTCGCGCCGCGCGCGCGCTGCAGTCAGCGTCGGCGACGACGATGGGCGCCGACATCACGGTCGAGAAGCGCATCCCGTCGGGCGCCGGGCTCGGCGGCGGCAGCTCCGACGCGGCCTCGACGCTGCTCGCGCTCAACCGTCTCTGGCAGCTGGACTGGCCGCTCGATCGGCTGCTGCCGATCGGCGCCGCGCTCGGCGCCGACGTTCCGTTCTTCCTCGCCGGCACGAACGCATTCGCCGCTGGGATCGGCGAGCGACTCGTCCCGGCCGCGGTCGAGCCGGGCTGGTTCGCGGTCGTCAAGCCCGCGGCGAGCCTCGCGACGGCGTCCGTCTTCGCCAGCCCCGCGGTCGCCGAGCGCGTCGCCGCTGCTAGAATTGCGGGTTTTTCCGGGCCTCGCTCTGGCATCGATGCC
>Ga0068868_100000986_pt1 | contig 19405 bp, 18 predicted proteins | sample KBSMisM42_FD_64660 | JGI IMG/M metagenome (GOLD analysis project Ga0068868, IMG submission 64660) | Miscanthus rhizosphere microbial communities from Kellogg Biological Station, Michigan, USA - KBS Miscanthus M4-2 | ecosystem: Host-associated > Plants > Roots > Rhizosphere > Soil ...
GCGTCCATGTCGCGCAGGATCGTCCGTTCCGAGCACTCGAGGCGCTGCGCGAGCACACGAGCCGTCATTCGGCCGGCGGACTGCAGCAGCAGCAGGATCGATAGGAGGCGATCGGCACGCATCGCCAAACCGTAGCAGAAAAAGATGACATCGGATGTCAGGAATGGGGCGTATGGTCGATTTCCTAGGGCTCGGAGATTTCAGATGCAAGCACTACGAGGCCGAGTCGCCGTCGTCGCGGGCGCCACGCGCGGCGCCGGGCGCGGCATTGCAACCGCGCTCGGCGCGGCCGGCGCGATCGTGTACTGCTCGGGCCGCAGCACGCGCGCCGGCGGTGCGACATCGGGGAGGCCCGAGACGATCGAGGAGACGGCCGAGCTCGTGACGCGTGCGGGCGGGCAGGGCATCGCGCAGCGAACCGATCACACCGTCGAAGCCGACGTGGAGGCACTGTTCGCGCGCGTCCGTGCGGAGCAGGGCCGACTCGATATCCTCGTGAACGACGTTTGGGGCGGAGACGAGCTCACGGAGTTCGGCAAGCCGTTCTGGGAGCTCGCTACGCCCAAGGGCTTCACGATGCTCGATCGCGCCGTCCGGGCGCACATCATCACGAGCCGCCACGGCGCGCCGCTGATGATCGAGCGGAATTCGGGCTTGATCGTCGAGATCACCGACGGCGACAAGATCGGCTACCGCGGAAACCTGTTCTACGATCTCGCGAAGACGACCGCGATCCGGCTCGCGTTCGCGATGGCGCACGACCTCGGCGAACGCGCGATCACCGCGCTCGCCGTGACGCCGGGCTTCCTGCGCTCGGAGGCGATGCTCGATCGATTCGGCGTGACCGAGGCGAACTGGCGCGACGCAATCGCGGACGATCCGTTCTTCGCCGAGTCCGAAACGCCTCTCTATGTTGGGCGCGCGGTCGCGGCGCTCGCTGCTGACCCGCGCGTGCACGCGAAGCGCGGCAAAGTCTGGGCGAGCTGGACGCTGATGCGCGAGTACGGCTTCACGGACGCTGACGGCCGGCAGCCCGACTGGGGCAGCTTCTTCACGGGCAAGATCGGCGAGCTCGTGGGGCGCGGCTCGCCGTACACGGAGTTCGAGCGATTCCTCATTCGCGCGCGCGCCCTCGACATCGAGCTCGAGCACGGTTTGGCCGACGAGCATTGGCGGCTGCAAGCGCTACTCGCGCGCACGGCGTGATCATCCGCGCTTGACGGTGTGTTCGTCATCGTCCCACCCACGGGACGGGGCGAGCGGATTCGGGACGCGCGGGTTGCGGCGGCTTGCTGGCCGCGCCGGTCTGCCGCTTCAAAACAATGAGTTATCGGCACGCCGGCCCGTGGCGCGCTTGTTGCACTGGTGGCCGTGATCGCCGTGATTGCCGGGGGAGGCCGCATGAGCGTCACTAGCTTCGTCGATTCGATCGGACTCGACCTGCGCCACGCGCTACGCACGCTCCCGCGCCGACCGGCCTTCACGTTCGCCGCGATACTCACGCTCGCGCTCGGCATCGGCGCGACCACCGCAATCTTCAGCGTCGTCTACTCGGTGCTCATCAAGCCGTTGCCGTATCCAAGCTCGGGCGAGCTCGTGCGGATCCGGCACAGCGCAGCAGCAATCAACACGAACGACCTGACGGCGGCGTCGACGATGCTTCTGACGTACCGGAAGGAGAACCGGACGTTCGCCGACATCGGGTTCTGGACGGACGGCGGAGAGACGTTCACCACTCCTGACGCAACCGAGCGAGTGCGCTCGCTTCGCGTGTCCTATGGTTTGCTGCAAGCGCTCGGTGTCCAGCCGCTGCGCGGCCGATGGTTCACGGACCAAGAGCACGGACCCGCGGCCGAAGGACCCGACCCGGTCATCCTCTCATATGCGTTCTGGCAGAGCCGGTTCGGCGGTAACGCGACGGCCCTCGGCAGCGAGCTGTTGATCAACGGGCGTCAGTCGCACGTCGTCGGCATCATGCCGCGGACTTTCCGCTTCCTCGACATGACGCCGCAACCCGATGTGATCGTCGCGGTGCGGCTCGACCCGGCGCGCGAAGCGATCGGCTTTTTCGGTTACCAGGCGCTCGCGCGACTCAAGCCCGGCGTCACTCTCGACGAAGCGAGCGCCGACATTGCGCGGATGCTGCCGATTTGGCTCGACGCGTGGCCGATGGTGCAGGGCTCGAGCGTGACGCGCGACGCGATCAAGAATTGGCGAATCGCGCCTGTCGTCCGCTCGTTGAAGGACGACCTGGTCGGCGGCGTGGCGAGCTCGCTCTGGGTGCTCATGGGCGCGATCGGTGCGGTGCTGCTCGTCGCGTGCGCGAACATCGCGAATCTGATGCTGGTTCGGGCCGATGCACGCCGGCAGGAGCTCGCGGTGCGCGCCGCGCTCGGCGCGGGGCGCGGCCGCTTGGCGCGCGAGCTGCTCGTCGAAAGCCTCGTGATCGGTGCGGTCGGCGGTGCGCTCGGCTTGCTGCTCGCCTACGCGGGGCTGAGGGTCCTCGTCGAGATCGGCCCGGCCAACATGCCGCGGCTCGACGAAGTCGGTGTTCATCCGATCGTTCTCGGTTTCACCGTGGCCATCGCGCTCGCGTCGACGCTCCTGTTCGGAGCGATCACGGCGCTCAAGCACGCGGTCGTGGACATGTCGTCGATCGGCGGCGCGCGCGGCGCGACGACGGGTCGCGAACGCAACGCGACGCGGAGCGCGCTGGTCGTCGCGCAGATCGCGCTGGCTTTCATCCTCGTGGTAAGCGCGGTGCTGATGATTCGAACGTTCGTGGCGCTGCGCGACGTTCATCCCGGCTTCGCGGATGCGGCGTCCATTCAAACCGTGCGCACGTGGGCTCCGAATGCGCTGCTGCGGGACCCGCTGCGATTCACGCGTTTGCAGCACGAGATCCTCGATGCGGTCGGGGCGCTTCCGGGCGTCAGCTCTGCCGCGTTCACGAGCGGGGTGCCGATGGAAGGTGCGCCGTTCATCTTCAACGCGCAGGTGGTCGTCGAGGGCCGGCCGCTCGCGCCGGGCGAAAGCCTTCCGCCACGCAGGCTCAAGACCGTCTCGCCGGGCTTCTTCGCGACCATGAGCACGCGAATCATCGCGGGACGGGACATCACGTGGGCCGATATCGACGCCGGCGGGCGCGTCGTGCTCGTCTCCGAGGACTTCGCGCGCGAGCTTGCCGCGACACCCGCGGACGCGCTCGGCAGGCGCATTCGAACGCCGAACGACAACGACGCGTGGCGGGAGATCATCGGCGTGGTGGAGAACGTCAAGGACGATGCGCTCTACATGGCGGCGCCGAGCATCGTGTACCTCCCGGTATTCATGGAGAACGCTTTCGGTGCGGAGAAGTTCGGAATACCGCCGATGGCGTACGTCGTGCGGAGCGATCGCGCGGGCACCGCGACGCTCGTCAACGAAGTCCGGCAAGCGATCTGGTCGGTGAATGCGGATGTCCCCGTCGCGCTCCAGCGCACGATGCAGGATCTCTACGCGGCGTCACTCGCGCAGACATCGTTCGCGCTCGTCATGCTCGGGATAGCGGGCTCGATGGCGCTCGTGCTCAGCATCGTCGGGATCTACGGCGTGATCGCGTACGTCGTGTCGCAACGCGCGCGAGAGATCGGGATCCGGATGGCGCTAGGCGCCGAGCCGCGCCAGGTCCGAACGATGTTCCTGCGACAAGGCCTCGCGCTCAGCGGGGTGGGCTTGGGCGTAGGGCTCGTGGCCGCGCTGGGGCTGACGCGCTTCATGTCTTCGCTGCTCTACGGAATCGGGGCGACCGATATCGCGACGTATGTTGCGGCGCTCGGCGTCATTCTCGCCGCGGCTGCGCTTGGCACTTACCTGCCGGCTCGGCGTGCGACCGCGATCGATCCTGTCGAGACATTAAAGGCGGAGTAGAACGACGACGGCGCTCGGCGCGCCGCGAAAATCAGCGCATCGCGACGGTGTGCGAGCGCCTCGCGCCGAGATCACGCAGCCGGTCGTTCATGCTTTCGACTTCCGCGGCGTCGGCGAGCGGCCCGACGCGCACGCGATGTAGCGATTTGCGGCGCTTGTCTTCCGTCACCACGAACGCGTTCATGAAACCTTCGGACCTCAGGCTCGCGACGAGCTCTACGGCGTCCTCACGGCTCGTGAACCTTCCTGCCTCGGCGAAAAGCCTCTCGGAATCCGCGGGTGACAAGTGCTGCTCTGATTTTTGCGGCGGCGAAGCAGGTTGCGACTTCGCCTGCGCGACGGCCGGTTTAGGCTGCTCTGGAGTATTCACCCGTTCGTGTGCCTTAAGAGTCTGAGGCGGATTGCGGCGGTCCGGTGGAGGTGTCGTTTTCCGCGGAGGTGTCGTTTCCAGCGGCGCTGCCTTTTCCCGCGGAGGCTGCGCTTGCCGCGGGGCTGGGGTCTTCTCCGCCGGCGGACCCGGGAGCGCGCGGACTTCGACGCGGGTCGTCCCGTCTCGAACCATATCGAGCTTGGTCGCCGCCGCGTAGGACAGATCGATCAGACGTTTGTCGACGAACGGACCGCGATCGTTGACCTTGACGACGACCCGCTTACCGTTCTTCAAGTTGGTGACTTCGACCCAGGTCGGAAGCGGCAGCGTCGCGTGGGCGGCAGTCATCTCGTTCATGTCGTACATCTCGCCGCTCGACGTCGGACGGCCGTCGAATGGATGGCCGTACCATGACGCAGTACCGCGCTCGCTATAACCGTCGCTCGACGCGCGCACGTTGTAGCGCTTGCCGAGCACTTCGTAGGATTGCGAGCTGCCGTCCGTGACCTGCGAGCGCGGCGGCGTTTTCGCAATGGATGTTCGTGTCTCGGCGCCTTGCAAGCCGGCCGCGCAACCCACAGCGAGCATCGACGAAAGCAGAACCCCGTAAGCGAGAGCGGCGCCGGCGCGCTCGGGATCGGCTAAGCTGAATGCGACACACCCGTGCGCGAAGGCGGGGAATTCCCGCGGCAGCGGTCTTGACACGAGATTGATCGATGTCATCGCGGCCACCTGCATAAAGCCAGGAAGCAGGTTCTGCATGATCCATGCCGCTACGCCGCGACCGCCGATTTGCGCTCGACGCGATGGTTGCTAAGGAACTCCTCTTTCCAGAATTTGCGACCACAACTGCAAATCGCGGCCGCAACGCTCTCACTGTCGCGGTGGGAACAGGCTGACCAGCGTTTCCATGAGCCACGCGACGCCCGCATCCAACATGGCCGCGTGGGTCGTCACGACCTGGATGGGGTCGGGCTTGCGCTTGAACGGCAATTCGACGGCGGTCAGGCCGAAGCGTGCCGCCTGTTGGCGAACCAGCCCGCGCGGTAACGCGGCGAGCAGATCGCTGTGCGCGACTTGTTCCACCGCCATCATGAAGGACGGCACGGTCAATGCGACGCGGCGTGTGCGTCCGCGCTTACTGAGCGCTTCGTCGACAAAGCCCTGGGCAGCGCCGCTGGACGACACCAGCAGGTGCTTCGCAGCGCAGAAGTTCACCTCAGTCGGATGGCGTGCGAAGGGGTGGCCTCTTCTCATCGCCACAACAAAATCCTCGTCGTAAAGACGTCGCGCCTCGAAGCGCGACGGCACTTCACGCACAGGCAGCAGCCCGACGTCGACCTCGCGCTGCTCGATCTGGCTGAGGCACTTCGCCCAAGGATGGTCTGTTGACCGCTTGGTCTGTTGAGGCATCAGGTGCACCAGACCTAGGTCGATGCGCGGCGCGGCGACACCGATGCGCTCCAACAGCGTGGTAGCCGTTGATGCCAACACGGCGTCGGGCGCGCCGATGACGAAACGGCGGCTGCTCGTCGCGGGATCGAAGGGCACCGCGGTGCACAGGACGCCTTGCACCAGCGACAGCATCTCCTCGACCGGTTCGCGCAGCGCCAGCGCACGTGCCGTCGGCACGATGCCCTTCGGTGTTCTTAGGAACAGAGGATCGTCGAGCAGTCGGCGCAAGCGCGCGAGCCCGTGGCTAACTGCCGACGGGGTGAGGCGCAATCGTGCGGCGGCGCGCCCCACGTTGCCCTCCTCGAGCACGACTTGAAAGAGCACGAGCAGATTGATGTCGACTCGTGCGAGATGAGAGGGATTCAGCATGACGCTGAAAACATACCACTGGATTCAGCTACCGCAACGGCCGAGCATGCTGCCGTCGCAACCGAATCAGGAGAGCAGTAAGTGTCAGAGCCCAAAGAGCCCGGAAGCCTCGGCCCCACGCAGGCGTGGACCACCACTAGACGAGCGGCGCTGGCGGCGCTAGCCCTGCCACTGGCGGCAGAGTCCGCCGCCGACACCGACGCGATCGCCGGAGTCATCGCAATTGCCGCTGAGAAAAATGCGGCCTTCATGCGCGGCGACATGCAGCACTGGTTGCAAGTGGTACGCATCGCCGCCGATTTCACATTGATGCAGCCCTTCGGTGGGCCGGCCAGCCACGGGTTCGACGCGAGTCCCGAGCGCCTGGCCGAGATGAGCCGCTACTTTCGCAACGGCAAGACCCAGTTGGAGGTTGCGAAGACCTATTCTTCCGGCGACCTCATCGTTCTCGTCATGATCGAACGGCAGACGGGAGAAGTGGGTGGCCTACCGGAACAGGACTGGTCGCTGCGCGTCACCGAGGTCTATCGCAAGAACGGCACGACGTGGGAGCTCCTGCACCGGCACGCCGATGCACTGGTCCATCGGATCACGCTCGAGCAACTGTCGGACCTGGCTCGTGGTACGCCCCGCACCGATCAGCAGCGGGGGTGACAGCTCGGCAGGGACTACGTCGATCGCGGCAGTCTCGCGACGGCGGCACCGATTCTCCAAGACGAGCCATCGTTTAACGCTACTCAGCTCGGCGAGCACTGCTACTGCGGCCGGGCTGGTTGACCTCACTGATGCGCGCAGCCGCTTCGGGCGAGTTCAAGTGCTCGAAGAGGCGATCAGCAAGGTGCGAGACCTCAGGCCATTCTTCGGAACCTTCGGAACACCGCTCTGTGTTCAATGCACCATGGGAAGGGCGGGATCGCTGAAGATGGGCGGAGGCATGAGCCGAGGCCCGACAACCTCAGAACACTAAAGCGCGACGAGCATTCATCGCCCCGTGAGCCATGCCGCACAACGCCGCGTCCCCAATTGACGCCTAATTTCGCCCGTGCTCTATTGGAAACAATCACCTATGCAAGACGAATTCACGTTATACGGCAGTTTCGCCGCATTTCATTTGCGGCGTACGCCGCCTAATTATTGTTGTGCGGCATAGACACCAAACCGCGACGAGCCCGACATGGGTCATTCATTGATCGCCGACCGCTAGCTGTAGCAAGTACTGCGACGCAACTTGGAAAGATGGAGCGCAACGTGCGACGTATTGTCTTCATCCTATCGACATTCATTGCGCTACCCCTCTACCAAGCTGATGTCTTCGGGCAGTCGGCAGTACCGCGGATCAAGGTATCGGGTGATAGGTTTTTGGCTTCTGACTCAGGGAGGACGTTCACGCCTTGGGGGTTCAACTACGATCGAGATTCGAAGTACCGGCTCATTGAGGACTACTGGGCTCGCGAGTGGGGTAAAGTCGAGCGGGATTTCGGCGAGCTTCATGCCTTAGGTGCCAACGTCGTTCGGATATGCCTTCAGTATCACAGGTTCATGGATACGCCGACTTCGGCCAATGAGGCCAATCTGTCTCGTCTAAAAGATCTTGTAAGCCTCGCGGAAAGCCGTGGCATCTACCTCGACATCACGGGTCTTGGAAGTTTTCGGCCGGAGGACGACCCGCCGTGGTACGTAGGGTTGTCGGAGAAAGACCGTTGGGCCGCCCAAGCGACCTTTTGGGAAGCGATTTCAGAAGCTCTTGCGGATAGACCGGGCGTGTTTGCGTTCAATTTGATGAACGAACCGATCGTTTCTGGTGAGCGACTGGCGCGAGGTGCTTGGGTGCACCCCGACGAAATAAAGGGCCTGCACTACATCCATTACATCAACCTGAATCCTGACGGCAGGGACCGCGCCGACATAGCGGTGGCGTGGATTCGCGAGATGAAACGGGCCATTAGAAAACATGATGGTGAGCGGCTAGTCACCGTGGGTCTATTTCCGCTTTTCGGTTCGCCGGATGCGACAGGATTCGCCCCGGCGCGCATCGCGCCCGAGGTCGATTTCATAAGCGTTCACCTGTATCCGCAGGCCGGCCGCGCTCATGAAACTGTCGATCTTCTCAAGCGATACCATGTCGGGTTTCCGGTCCTTATTGAGGAGACGTTTCCACTAAACAGTGGAATCGCTGACTATCAGACCTTCTTGGAGGGCTCCCGCAGGATTGCGGCTGGATGGCTCTCGTTCTACTGGGGCGTGTCGGATGAACTCGGCGAACGCGATGACCCTACTGAGCGTCTTGCCGGAGATGCTATACGCGTCTTTCGAAACTTTAGACCGCAATAGAGGGCGTCAGGGTGATGCGGTGAACTCGAGTCCGGAACCTCCTGGTCCGCTCTTGGCCGAAAACGGCGCGATAGCCGGCGCAAATGCCGCACAACAAGCAGTTGCAGCGGACGGTTATGGATAAAGTGCCAAGGCACCTAAGGTCAGCGCGCCGCCGCTGAACTGCGGCGTTATGCGCTTTGCTAGTTACATCTGCTTTCCAATTGTGTTTCTGCTCACGACTGCAGCGTGCGATCGCGCGCACGTACTCACGCCACAGGAGATCGACGCGCGGCCATTGACGCAAGTCGATTCCTTTGACGCAAAGGATCGTGATGCTGTGAGAGCCGCGATTGATCGCCTGAATGCCAATGGAGCTAACCCGCGCGATTTCTATCTGACGCCGATTATTCGGCGCTCGGACGGTCTACTTGAACTCCACATATGGCATCGGGCCGCGTTCGAGGGACCGGAAGTTGTCGGAAATCCAGGCGACCAAAGCGGAACGCTGGTCTACGACGTTACGAGGAATGCAATCGTCGAGGCGTGGGCGTGGCAGTAGCGCCTAATAAGCTGTTGCACGGGACAGTGATGGATAAAGTGCCAAGGCACATCGGTCAGCGCGCTGCCGCTGAACTGCGGCGGTAGTCGACATGCAGCGCGCGTGGTATCCCGGTGAGCCCCATCACGCGAACGAGTGGTTGCGGAGCCTCGGAACTCGCTGGTGGGTGGCGGGCGGCTGGGCGGTTGACTTGTTCCTTGAACAAGTCACGCGCGTGCACGAGGATTTGGATGTCGGCGTCTTGCGCCATGATGTTCCGGCGCTACGGGAAGCATTGCCGGGCTGGCAATTCTTTGAAGCGAAAGATGGGCAGTTGACCGAACTTGGAATCGACGCTCGACCACGAGCGGACGTGCATTCACTTTGGTGTCGGCGGGGAGGATCGTCCACTTGGCAACTTGAGATCATGCTTGAAGCGGTGAACGGCGAGGAATGGGTGTACCGACGAGAGCCGAGAGTTCGGCGCTCATTCGCGGACATTTTTCGGCGCAGTCAGTGCGGGCTCCGGTACTTGGCTCCTGAAGTTCAGCTCCTGTACAAGTCCAAAAGCCCGCGCCCTCGCGACAACGCGGACTTCCGAAGCGCAATGCCGAGGCTAAGCGAGTTCGCCCGAGGTTGGCTTCGAGAAGCACTCGTTACTGCATCACCTGGGCACGCATGGGTGGCAGAGATAGACGGTGCGCCCCGTGTCGGCTAACAACCAGTTGCAGCGGACGGTGAGAGATAAAGTGCCAAGGCACGCAGGTCAGCGCGCCGCCGCTGAACTGCGGCGTTAGCCGACTGGTGACAGGCGTTGGGCAGCACCAGGCGACGGTTCCTTCACGCGGCAGCCACGTTTCTCGGTGGCACGTTCGTCCCGCGAGTCCTCTCGGGACGAGCCGGCGCGACTAGATTGATCTTGCTTGGCACTGGGGGCGGCCCGCGGCCTCGACGGACACGCTCGGCGCCTGCGCAAGTGATCGTCGTGAACGGAGTGGCGTACGTCATCGATTGCGGTGACGGCGTCGCGCGACAGTTCGTGCTCGCAGGGATCGGATTGCCGACATTGCGCCATATCTTCGTAACGCATCAGCATTCAGACCACACTGCGGACTACGGGAACCTGATCCTGCTCGCATGGACGGCGGGCTTGCGGACGAGGATCGATTCTTGGGGACCGCCGCCTCTTGAGGAGATGACCAGGCTCTTCATGGAGATGAACTCATACGACATTCGAACACGCATTCAGGACGAGGGCCGCGTACCGCTACAGCCATTAGTTCATGTCCACGAGCTGAAGGAACCCGGGCTAATCCTCGACGACGAGAACGTGCGAGTCAGGGCGGCGCTGGTGGATCATCCGCCCGTCGTGCCGGCATTCGGATACCGGTTCGATGCTTCTGATCGATCGATCGTTATTTCGGGCGATACAAAGCCATCTGAGAGTCTAATCGAGCTTGCGCGCGGCGCGGACGTCCTCGTTCATGACGCCCTTTACCCGTCTGCGACCGATCGGCTCGTTGCGGGCGTGCCCAATGCATCCTCTCTCAAGCAGAGCATCTTGTCGCACCACACAACGGCGGAGGATGCGGGTCGGGTTGCGGAAGCCGCTGGCGTCAAGACGCTGGTCCTGTCCCATTTGTTACCTCCGGAAGACCCGACGGTGACTGATCAGATGTGGGTACGCGCGGCTAGTGCGCACTTCCATGGCAGGATTATCGTCGGTAAGGACCTACTTGAAATTTAGAGTGTCCGATGTCGAGGGCAGCGGTGCAGTCCGCTAACAAGCAGTTGCAGCGGACGGCCATGGATAAATGTGCCAAGTCACATACGACAACGCGCTGCCGCTGAACTGCGGCGGTAGCCGACAACCGCGCATACGCCAGTCGTCGAAGGAGGCTCCGCATGGACATCGGCACAACGCATACTTGGGCGGCGCTTTTGCCGTCGACAACGATTGGTTTGGTCGGCGGTATCCTCAATTTGTTCTGGCCGGAGCTCGTTCGATCCTTCGTAGCGCGTCATAGGCCAGAAATAGCACAGCGTTTTGTTGACGAGGACGCGCACCGTCGGTTTATCGAGTTCTGTGGCGTGGTCATGCTTCTGATTGTTGTCTGTGCGTGTCTGTGGGCAGCGTTCGTCGCACGCTGACAAGCTGTGTTTCGGTCGGGTGGCGTTTGAGCATTGGTCGTGCGGCCTAACCCATCGGTTGCAGTGGACGGTCATGGATACAGTGCCAACACATGGGTCAGCGCGCCTTTGCTGAACTGCGGCGTTAGCCGGACGGGCGGCCAGCATCGATTTGCCATTCGTTGAGGAGCGCACCAAGGGATCGTCTCGGAGCACTTTAGTCACTAGCGCAGCAATCATGTGCGTGGTGTACCCCGGGGGGAGTACCGAAGCTCAGGATGCCACCGGCGGTTTCGGCCGATCCGCCGTCGAAGACATCTACGTGGTGCGGTCGTTTCGCGAATCCCGCGATCCCGCTTCGGCGTTTTGCGCCGAACTACGAACGGGGTTCGGTGGTGCAACGAGAGAGGATAGATACACGTTTCGGTCAGTCGCCATTAGCACCAGTGGTCAAGTGATAGACGCTGACGTCGCAACCGTGGGACGACTCCATGCGTGCGTCGGACCTGTGATAGGTACGACCTCCTTCAACTTCTACGCAGAGGGGGTCCTGGGTACGATCTCTTTCAGCGGTCGTGGAGACTGCGCAGTAGCGCCGGAGGGCTATCCCGAGCCAGGGTTAACGGTGCAGAGGTGTTTTCTTAAACTCGGTCAACTTCCGGATCCGTACCTCGGCGGGCTACTCATGGCCAACACGATCAACTCGCGCGCTCCGCTAGGGGGCGTTTCTGATCCGCCGGGTTACACGCAGCCATCGATCGCGACCGTCCGGCTGTGGAAACGCCGGGAATGAAGGTCATCGGTCACGCGCGGCTAACAACGCGCAGTCAATCGAGCCCGGCCACATCTGACGAACGTAACGACCGTATAGCGCTAGCCAGCAGGCGAAGGGCATGAACATGCGCCGTACGCTTTCACTGGGACTCATCGCGGTACTCGCTTGCGTGGCGTGCAGCAAGCCCGAACCTCAACCAGTAGCTGTTGTGCAAGAACCTCAGCCAGCACCTTCTCCTGAACCAGCGCAGCACCCAGTCAGCGGCGAACTCCAGACCACCGTGGCGACGCCCGACGATCCAACGGCGCGGCTCGCGAACTGTAAGTTGCGCGAAGAATTGCAGAGTCGCATCGACAGTTTGAAGAAAGAACTCGACGACCTGCGCCTGAAGTACAGCGACAAACACCCTTCCGTGGTCGCCCTAAAGGGCACACTAGATCGTTTGGTTCAACAAGGCCTCGCTGAGTGCGTCGAGCAGATTCAAGTGGATTCGCCGGGCCACATTTGAGGACCCTTTGCCCGGATCGCGTCGGACGCAGCACCGATCGCGCTAGCAAATGCCTCCGGGCCTGGCGCTGCCTTCCAGGCGCGCGCTGATCAACTGCCCAACGAAACCTCGCCGTCCGCATACAACGAGGCGGCCAAGAAGGCCTGCGAGCTGCTGCGCAATCCGAAATGCTGCATCGTTCCCTGACTTGCTGCCCTGATCGAGAAACCGGGAGAAGACGCCTACTCGACCTTATCCTTCGCCTTCGCGTCGGCAGTCGTCTGCCACTGCATGTTCGAGGGATCGTCGGCGCCGCCGTGCTTTAACGGCGTAACGTGATCGATCACATAGCCTGGGCATGATCCCGAGCTCTTGCCTGTCGAGGGGCACGGGTGCGAGTGCTTGAAATCGTCCTTCGCCTTCTCGCTGCGTTCGATACGGCCGTGCGAGTCGCGTGGCACGCCCTCAGCAAAGTTCTTGTTGTGATGTTCTGTCGAGGAACCGGAGTGTGACGTCGAGCCCGACGAGTGATGCGAGCCGGATGAGCCGTCCGACTTCGAGTGGGAGTGCGAGCTTGAATGCGTCGATGAGTGCGAACTCGAGTGAGATCCGGAATGGCCGCCCGACGATCCTTTGCCGAACGATGCCCCGACGAATGTCAGCGCTAGAAGCGCGGTAAGCGTGACGGCGCGATACATATTGTTCTTTCCGCCAAGACAATCGCAGCGGCATTAGAGCACCGGCGCGGCGCAACGGGGTGCCCATTTGACAGTGGTGGCTGCAGGAATAGAGTGCCGAGTCAGATAGGACAGCCCATCGCCGCTGAACTGCGGGCGCTGGAGGTTCAATGATGCGCCGCCTTCTACCGACAGCGTTTGCGCTGTTTTCTGTGTGCGCTACCACGAACGCCGCGACGGATAGTTGGGGGCAGATCGTGGTGAAGGGCATTTTCCGCACCAGCACGTTTGTCGAGGACACGACAGTCATCCCGGCGGTGTTGGGAACCTACTTTGGCGTCGTGGTCAAAGTTCGACCCACGCTTCGCCATACTAGCGGCTTCAACGTCGTGCGTATCACCTGGCGCTTCCCCGCCGCCGGTCTAACCAATCCTAAGAGCGGGCAAACGTTACACGTCTTGCATGGTCAGTGCGTGTGCCCGCCTGACCGGGATTGCCGCCTGGCATTCAAATTTGGGCAGCCATGGGAGCTCGTGCCCGGTGTGTGGGAAATCGAATTCGCTGCCGAGAACCGACCGGCCCTAAAACAGTCGTTCACCGTTGTGGAACCGTGACACCTAAAAAGCAGTTGCAGCGGATGGTCATGGATAAAGTGCCAAGGCACCTAGGACAGCGCGCCGCCGCTGAACTGCGGCGTTAGGCCGACGAGACGACGCGCATGTCCAACTCCAAGAACGTCGCAGCGATCTTGGGCCCTACGATCGTCGCGATGGTCGCGTCGGAATTCCCGCTTGTCCAACCCCATCTTTATGACACGCAAATTCCGCCCGTCGTCTATCTATCCGGGACCCTGATGTTCGTTGGAGGACTCGTGGTCGTTCGGGTCCACAATCAATGGAAGCGCGACTGGACCGTATTGGTGACCCTATCTGGGTGGTTCTTCCTGCTTCTCGGGCTGTTCCGCATGTTTGCTGCTGGCGCGTACCAGCGGGGCTTAGCGAGTACAAGTGCGACGACCTTCTTAGTCGTGGAGGGGATGCTCGCGATTCTTGGACTCGTCATGACTTTCCATGCCTACCGCCGAGATAGGAAGTAGAGGTCCGGTACTGTGCGGCCTGACAAGCAGTTGCAGCGGACGGTGACGGGTTCGCCAGTCGGCGTAGCGACGTGGGAGCGAATCGTAAGCAGCTGTGTGGGACCCCTGATCGATTGCACCGTCCAATGGGGACGGTCTCGCGCAGCTTAGAGGTCGAAATTGCGCTCCCTTAGTTCCTCACATGCCCCATCTAACCCGGGGAAAAGAGCGCCGGCACATCGGGACATCCAGTGCCCACAAGTAGCGCTTGTCCTTACCTTCCTTGGATCGGACGTATGTCTCGTGATTCTAAGCCGATGAACGCAAACCGACAGCAGCTGTCATGTATTCGCGGATAGGCTGGCGTAACTCTGGTGACGCCTTAACCGTCTTTGTCCGTCTTAATAAGACGGGCGGCGAGTGGTCTACGGGAACAGGTGCCGTAACTTGTGGTAGCTGCAATGTGAAGTTGGCTCCCCGGGGCGGACTCGAACCACCGACCAACGGATTAACAGTCCGTCGCTCTACCAACTGAGCTACCGGGGAACCGATGCGAAAGGCACGGCATTCTGTAAGAAGGCCCAAGGCAAGTCAAGGCAACTACGCCTGAATCACCTGAATTCTCAGCAAGTTAGAACATGCATTTCGCGCTGCTCAAGAACTCGTTCGGCGACTCACGTCGCCATGAATTTTTCGAGCCTCGCGAGCGCCTCGCCGAGAGTCTCGAGGCTCGCCGCGAACGAAAGACGCACGTGTCCCGGCGCGCCGAATGCGGTGCCCGGCACGAGCGCGATGCCGGCGCCGTCGAGCAACCGCTCGCAGAGCTCGACGTCGGTTGCCGCGTGCTTGATCTGCATCGCCGCCTCGACGTTCGGGAACAGATAGAACGTTCCGGCGGCCGGAGTGCAGCGGAACCCCGGGATCTTGTTCAAGCCCGCGAGCACGACGTCGTGCCGGCGCCGGAACTCGGCGCACATCTCGCGCACGGTCGTTTGCTCGCCGGTCAACGCGGCGCGCGCCGCCGCCTGCGAGATCGTGCAGGCGTTCGTCGTGCTCTGGCTCTGAATGGTCGTCATCGCTTTGATCACGTCTACGGGACCCGCGGCGTAGCCGAGGCGCCAGCCAGTCATCGCGTAGGCTTTCGACACGCCGTTGACCGTTATGGTGCGATCGTAGAGGTCAGGGCACGCCTGCGCGAAACTCGCGAACGGCTCGTTGCCCCAGTAGATGTGCTCGTAGATCTCGTCGGACAGGATCACTATCTCTGGATGCGCGCGCAGCACGGAGCCCAACGCAAGCCAGTCGGCGCGCGAATACGCCGCGCCGGTCGGGTTGCAGGGGCTGTTGAGGATGAGGAGACGCGTGCGGGGAGTGATCGCGGCCGCCAGCTCGTCGGCGCCGATTCGAAAGCCGCGCTCGGCCGTCGAGGCTACGATCACCGGCGTGGCGTCCGCCAGCTCGACCATGTCCGGATACGAGACCCAGTACGGCGCGGGGATGATCACCTCGTCGCCGGAATCGAGCAGGGCGAGACACGCGTTGTAGCAGGACTGCTTCGCGCCACTCGAGATCAGCACCTGCTCCGTCCGGTAGTCGAGACCGTTCTCGCGCTTGAGCTTTGCGACGACCGCTTCCTTGACCAGCCGTGCGCCATCGACCGCCGTATATTTCGTGTCGTTGCGCGCGAGCGCATCGCGAGCCGCGGCCTTCACGTGCTCGGGCGTCGGGAAATCGGGCTCGCCGACGCTGAGCACGACGATGTCGCGCCCCGCCTCGCGCAGGCGCGTCGCGAGCGCGGTGATCCCGACGGTCGGCGACGGGCGGACGCGCTTGAGCCGCTGCGCGAGCTTGAGACTCAACGGGGAATCCTTTTCCGGGCGGAACGGGGCGCTTATCTTAAGGCGTGCGCCGGGGCTCGCAAGCAACGGACCTCGCAAGCGGCGCCCTTGGGCTGCCGACGCGGCCGACCGGCCCCGAGCAACGTCCGGCGGCGGGGCTTGAACAAACCCTTCTCGGCCGCGACATGACGGAGCCTAGCTCGCAATGACCGATAGACCCTTCCAACTCGTGTCTCCGTTCGCGCCGGCGGGCGACCAGCCGCAGGCGATCGCCCAGCTCGTGGACGGGCTCAAGAACGGGCTCGCGAAGCAGACGCTGCTCGGCGTGACCGGCAGCGGCAAGACGTTCTCGATGGCACACGTGATCGAGTCGTTGCAGCGGCCCACGCTAATACTGGCCCACAACAAGACTCTCGCAGCGCAGCTCTATGGCGAGATGCGCGAGTTCTTCCCGCACAACGCGGTCGAGTACTTCGTCTCTTACTACGACTATTACCAGCCGGAGGCGTACGTGCCGTCGACCGACACGTACATAGAGAAGGACGCGTCGATCAATCAGCACATCGAGCAGATGCGGCTGTCCGCAACGAAGGCGCTGCTCGAGCGCCGCGATGTCGTGATCGTCGCGACGGTGTCCGCGATCTATGGCCTCGGCGACCCCGCCGCTTATCACCGGATGGTTCTGCACCTCGCGCGCGGCACGCGAATCGACCAGCGCGATCTGCTACGGCGGCTCGCCGAGCTCCAGTACTCGCGCAATCCGCTCGATCTCGCGCGCGGAACCTATCGCGTGCGTGGGGACGTGATCGACATCTTCCCTGCGGAATCGGAGCGCGCCGCCGTGCGCGTCGAGCTGTTCGACGACTCGATCGAGCAGATCAGCACGTTCGATCCGCTCACCGGCGAGGTCGAGCAGACCACTCCGCGCGTGACGATCTATCCCAAGACTCACTACGTGACGCCGCGCGAGACGCTGCTCGCGTCGGTCGATCAGATCCGCGTCGATCTCGCGAAGCAGCTCAGCGCATTGCGCGACGCGAACAAGCTCGTCGAGGCTCAGCGGCTCGAGCAGCGCACGCGCTTCGACATGGAGATGATCGTCGAGGTCGGCTATTGCTCCGGGATAGAGAACTACTCGCGATACCTATCCGGGCGCAGACCGGGCGAGCCGCCGCCATGCCTGTTCGATTACTTGCCCGACGACGGCTTACTGTTCGTCGACGAGAGCCACGTGACGATTCCGCAGATCGGCGGCATGTACAAAGGCGATCGCTCCCGAAAGGAGACGCTCGTCGAATACGGCTTCCGCTTACCGTCCGCGCTCGACAACCGGCCGCTGTCGTTCGACGAGTACGAGCAGATCGCGCCGCAGACGATCTTCGTGTCCGCGACGCCGGGCCCATACGAGAAGACGCATGCGGACCAAACGGTCGAGCAAGTCGTGCGTCCTACCGGCCTCGTCGATCCCATGGTCGAGATCCGGCCAGCCGGCACGCAGGTGGACGACGTGCTGTCGGAAATCAACGGCCGCGCCGCGCTCGGCGAGCGCGTGTTGATCACGACGCTCACGAAACGTATGGCCGAGGACCTCACCGACTACCTGCAGGAGCACGGCGTGCGTGTGCGCTATTTGCACGCCGACGTCGAGACGGTCGAGCGCATGGAGATCGTGCGTGACCTCAGGCTCGGCGAGTTCGACGTGCTCGTCGGCATCAACTTGCTGCGCGAGGGGCTCGATTTGCCCGAGGTCTCGCTGGTCGCCATCTTCGACGCGGACAAGGAAGGCTTCTTGCGTTCCGAAGGCTCGCTGATCCAGACGATAGGCCGCGCGGCCCGCAACGTGCGCGGCATGGCGATCTTGTATGCCGACCAGGTCACGGGCTCGATGCAGCGCGCGATCGACGAGACCGACCGCAGGCGCGCCAAGCAGATCGAGTTCAACGCACAGCATGGAATTGAGCCCAAGAGCATTCGCAAGGCGGTTCAGGACGTCATGGAAGGCGCTCGCTCGGCGCGCGGTAGAGCTCGCGGCGAGCGCGCGCGCCGACCCGGCGGCGAGACGCGCCGCGGCGGTTACGAGCGGTTGACGCCCGAGCAGGCCGTCGCGCGGATCCAGCAGCTCGAGAAGCGGATGTACGGGCACGCGCGCGACCTCGAGTTCGAGCAGGCGGCGCGCCTGCGCGACGAGATCAACGAGCTGCGTGGCCAAGGTCTCGGCTTTCCGAAACGCGCCGAGGAAGAGCCGGCGTAGCGACGCGAGTCTGCTGCGGCACTTGAGAAGTCGCACACGATGTCGGTATCGTGGCGCCCCTCTAGGCGCGTAGCTCAGTGGTAGAGCACCACCTTGACATGGTGGGGGTCGGTGGTTCGATCCCACTCGCGCCTACCAGTCCCCAGGTCCGTTTCCTCATATTCCAGGGTGAAGCGGTTCGGCGCCCGGCCAGTAGGCAACGGGCCACGCGGTCGCTACGATGCGGCTCGTGGGCGCCGCCCACGGCCGTCGGGGGACGGCCCACCACATCCGGAGCCTGACGAGGGGGTACGGTCTCGCATGGCAACCAAGCTTCCAGTCGACCAAGTGTTTCGTAACCATCTCGAGAAGGTCAGCGACTTCAAGTTCAACGAGGCCGTCGCGGGCGTGTTCGACGACATGGTGTCGCGCAGCGTCCCGTTCTATGGCGAGATGCAGCGAATGATCGCCGAGCTCGCGGCCTCGTTCGCGACCGAGGGCTCGAACATCTACGACCTCGGTTGCTCGACCGGTACGACGATTTCGCTGCTTCACCAGACGCTTCCGGTCAACGCCCATCTCTGCGGCATCGACAATTCGGCGGAGATGCTCGATCGGTGCCGGCAGAAGCTCGCCGAGACCGACCTCGACAAGGTCGTCGAGCTCAGGCTGGGCGACCTCGACGACGGCATCGAGATCGAGAACGCGTCGGTCGTGTTGATGGTGCTCACGCTGATGTTCGTGCGGCCGCTGAATCGCGAGAAGCTGATGCGCCGCATTCACGCCGGCATGAACGAGAACTCGTGCCTGCTAGTGGTCGAGAAGGTGCTCGGCGACGGCTCGTTGTTCAATCGCTTCTTCATCGAGCGCTACTACGCTTTCAAACGCCGCATGGGCTACAGCGAGCTCGAGATCTCGCAGAAGCGCGAGGCGCTCGAGAACGTGCTTATCCCGTATCGGCTCCAGGAGAACCGAAACCTCCTGCTCGGGGCGGGCTTCCGCGAGGTCGAGGTGTTCTTCAAGTGGTACAACTTCGCCGGCTTCGTCGCGGTGAAGTGATGGTCGCGCTCGGCAACTTCTTCTTTCGGTTTCGGACGACGATCTCACCGTTCCTGCTGCTGCTGCTTCTGATACCGGGGGCCGCGGTGTTGGACGACCCATTGGTTGCGGCGGTCATCGGTCTCGCGATCGCCGCCGTCGGACAAGTGATTCGCGCGACGACCATCGGTTTCGAATACA